>Ga0256837_1000576_pt1 | contig 30137 bp, 30 predicted proteins | sample 4562384metaG_FD_185976 | JGI IMG/M metagenome (GOLD analysis project Ga0256837, IMG submission 185976) | Hydrothermal vent microbial communities from Guaymas Basin, Mexico - 4561-384 | ecosystem: Environmental > Aquatic > Marine > Hydrothermal vents | place: Mexico: Guaymas Basin | collected... | reverse complement strand
CATTAAAAGGAGATTTTGTCCCTTAAAATCCACCACTATACAACCCCTCATCATAAATCTCATAAGCCCCATAAATATAACTTAACCCCTCTTTCACAAACTCTTCATCATATCTTTGCTCCTCATAGTGAAGATTATAAACAACCCCTTTTTTATCTTTTCTAAAAAGAATAAATCTATTATCTTTCACATAAGCATAAGCCCCTCCATGAACAACAAGAGCGCAAGAGTGAACATTTTTAGTCAAATCCGTTCCCATCGCTGGAATATCAGCATCAATCCCCGCTATATCTAAAAGAGTTGGTGCTATATCTATCTGATGGGTAGTGCCTTTTATCTCTTGAGGGGTTATGTCATTAGAGAGAAAAAGTGCTGGGATTCTGAACTCTTGAATGGGGATTTTATGAGCCCCTGATATATGAGCATTATGGTCAGCAACAATAGCTAAACAACCTTTGTTAAAAAAACTATTTTTTGTAAGATTTATATAAAAATTATGCAGTGCAAAATCAGCATATTTTATAGAATTAGCAAAAGATTCTATCGGTGCATCTTTATAATACTCTATCTTATCACTCGGATAATCAAATGGTTTATGAGAGGAGAGAGAAAACATCATCAAAAATATAGGCTCTTTAGTATTATCTAAAATCTCTTGAGCTTTAGTATAAAGAGCTTCATCAGCAACTCCCCAAGTATATCTTTTTATAGAACTATCAAAATCATATTTATCTATAACTTTATCAAATCCATTGCTAAGAGCAAACCCTTTCATATTATCAAATTTACTATCTCCACCATATAAAAAGATAGTTTTATAACCATTTTTTTTCATAGTTGAAGCTATTGTCCAAAAGTTTTGTTGTGATTTTGGGAGTTTTAGATAGGTATTTGCATATGTTGGAAAAAGAGAGGTTGTTACTGCTTCAAAACCTCTGTTTGAACGGTTTGAGGAGGAGTACATATTTGACATAAATAGCCCGTTCTTACTCATAGCATCAAAATATGGAGTTGTTGGAGTACCTCCTAAGGAGCCAACAAAGGAGTTTCCAAAACTCTCCATCAGTACTAAAACTACACTCTCTTTCTTTTTGAAGGTAGATTTTTGAGTGTGTAATAGAGTTTTAGTATTTAGATAGTTATGAGGTCGTAGTTTTTGAAGATTTGCTATAAGGTTCTTCTCTTTTACTCCGTATGAGGGCATAATATCTTTTCTTTTGAGATATATCGCATATAAAAGAGAGAATGTAGAGTTATTTACTATATCATTTTTTAAAGTTGAGTTACTGTAACTATAAAAACTTTGGTTGGGTGTTGAAGAATCAACAGAGGAGCGTATACCTAAAAAAAGGATAGCTAAGATAAGTGGTAAAGCTATGATTTTAGGGATGATAACTGATTGTACTAAAATATTTTTAGATTGTTTAAAGAGTTGATAGCTTACAAAAAATAGTAGTGGAGTCACAACAGAAAGCTCAACACTATATGACTTCCAAATCATAGCAAATACCTCTTGAGGATACTCTAAATACTCCACAAATAGATAGTTTAATCGTGTGCTAAACTCTTTAAAAAAGAAAAAGTTTACTATCTCTAAATAGGCAAGTATAAAAAAAGAGATACTTAATAATATTCTGGAGATAAAGAGAAGATTAAAAGTGAAAAAGAGTATAGGAAAAACTAAAATAGCTGAAATGACTATAATATCCATTCGTAAAGAGTAGAGTATAAAGAGTGGGTCTATTGATATGTTGTTATCATCTACTAAACTAAATCTTGATAGGAAAAAAAGAGTTAAAAGTAGTGTTATATAGATGAAAAACATTTTATAGGAGAGAACTGTATTTTTTATTTTCAAAAAGATTTCCTTTATTTTTTCAACTTTATAACAAATTACTACTTAATATTTATTGTTTTTTGCTAAAGTTACACTAATTAAAATATTATTTTTAAACAAGGAAAAATATGAACTTTCAACCACTAGGAAATAGAGTTTTAGTAAAGCGTGTAGAGGAAGCTACAACAACAATGTCAGGTATTATCATTCCAGATAATGCAAAAGAGAAGCCATCAAGTGGTGAAGTTGTTGCTGTAAGTAAAGAGGTTACAGTTTTAGAAAATGGAAACAAAGTTCTTTTTGGTAAATATGCTGGAAATGAGGTTTCATTTGAGGGAACTAAATATATAGTTTTAGATGTAGAAGATATTTTTGGAATAGTAGGATAATATAATGGCAAAAGAGATAATTTTTTCAGATACGGCAAGAAATGCCTTAGCTCGTGGTGTTGAGAAACTAACAGATGCAGTAAAAGTAACTATGGGACCTCGTGGTCGTAATGTGCTTATTATGAAAAGCTATGGTGCGCCTGTTCTTACTAAAGATGGTGTGAGTGTTGCTCGTGAAGTTGATTTGAAAGATAAACTTGAAGATATGGGTGCGCAACTTGTAAAACAGGTAGCATCAAATACTGCTGATGAAGCGGGAGATGGCACAACGACGGCAACAGTTTTAGCAAACGCTATCTTTTCAGAAGGTCTTAGAAATATCACTGCTGGAGCAAATCCAGTTGAAGTAAAACGTGGAATGGATAAAGCTTGTAAAGTTATCTTAGAAAACCTTACAGAATCTGCAAAACCTGTAAATGGTAAGCAAGATATTGCTCAAGTTGCGACTATCTCTGCAAACTCTGATAGTGATATTGGTGATATGATAGCTGAAGCTATGGATAAAGTTGGTCAAGATGGTGTTATCACTGTTGAAGAGGCTAAAGGTATCAGTGATGAACTTGATGTTGTTGAAGGTATGCAGTTTGATAGAGGATATTTAAGTCCATATTTTATTACAAATGCTGAAAAAATGATAGCTGAAGTTGAAAATCCTTGGATTCTTCTAGCTGATAGTAAAATCTCTTCACTTAAAGATTTACTCCCTGTTTTAGAGCAAGTTCAAAAAACAAATCGTCCACTTCTTATCATCGCTGAAGATGTAGAGGGTGAAGCACTTTCAACTTTAGTTGTAAATAAACTTCGTGGTGTTTTAAATATCTCTGCTGTTAAAGCTCCCGGTTTTGGAGATAGACGTAAAGCGATGTTACAAGATATAGCAACTCTTACTCACGGTACAGTTATATCAGAAGAAACAGGCCACACTTTAGAGGGTGCAAATATTCAACTTCTTGGTCAAGCTTCTCGTGTAGTTATCGATAAAGATAACACTGTTATAGTAAATGGTGCTGGTTCTGAAGAGGCAGTAGCTGGAAGAATAGCAGAGATAAAAGTTCAGATAGCTTCAACTACAAGTGAATATGACAAAGAGAAACTTCAAGAGCGTTTAGCAAAACTAAGTGGTGGAGTTGCAGTTATTAAAGTTGGTGCTGCTACTGAAACTGAGATGAAAGAGAAAAAAGATAGAGTAGATGATGCACTAAGTGCTACAAAAGCTGCTGTTGAAGAGGGTATCATCATCGGTGGTGGTGCTGCATTAGTTCGTGCTGCTGCAAAAGTTTCTTTAGAACTTGAAGGTGACCAAAAAATCGGTTGTGAGATTATCTTACGTGCTGTAAAAGCTCCTATGAAACAGATAGCTCAAAACGCTGGATTTGATACAGGTGTTGTAGTAAACACAGTAGCAAATACAACAGATTTAAATATAGGTTTTAATGCTGCAAATGGTGAGTATGTAGATATGTTTGAAGCGGGAATTATCGACCCACTTAAAGTTGCTCGTGTAGCACTTACAAACGCTGTATCTGTTTCTTCAATGTTACTTACAACTGAAGCAGCGATATATGAGATACCAGAAGAGGTTCCAGCAATGGCTGAAGGTGGTGGTGGAATGCCTCCTCAGATGGGTATGCCAGGAATGATGTAGAGAGAGATTGTATCTCTCTACTTTTCTTAGTTTACTTGTATAACTTCTAAATCTAGGTTATGCAAAAAGTCTAATAAATTAATACAAATATTCAACTCCACAATTATTTTCTCCTTACAATTTTATATCTATTACTTTTCGCTATAATAAAGAATCAAACATCGAAGGAAAAATAGATGGCATTAAGTGCAATAATAGAAAAGATAAAAGAGCAATATTCAGAACATGATGATTTTGAAGAGATTATAACAGACTTAGAGGGTAATGAGTATCTTGATCATTGGGCTAAAAAGTTTTGTGATGATGATTTTAATAATAACAAAGAGTTAGCAAAAGAGCTATTTATTATTTATGCTGATAGTTGTGAAGATTGTAGTAGTTTTGTATCTTTAGCAAATGATATTTTAGATGAAGATTATATGGATGATAAAGAATGGGCTAAAGAGCTATTTGAAAAAGCTATTGAAACTGCTGAAGATAGTAGAGATTATACAGATATCGCTTCTTCAATCTCTTCTACATATAAAGATTTAGATTTGGGAAGAACTCTTTTTGATAAAGCGATAGAAAAAGCAGAGACAACAGATGACTATCAATATATCGCATCAAGTATAATTGATGAAGATGGTCTAGGAGATAAAGAGTTAGCAATAACTATAATGAAAAAAGCTATCGATTTTGATAATTTAACATATTCTGATGCTAAAGCTATCGGATATACTCTTATTAGTACCTTTAATGATACAGATTGGGCAAAAGAGTTATATCAAAAATCTATCGATCTTTGTGATGATGATTCTGAAAGAAAAGAGGTTATTCAAGATATTAAAGATGATTTAGATGATGAAGATTGGGCAGATGAGCTTATTAAAGAGTTTGATATTACTATGAGTTCAGAAGCGACTATTATTACTCCTGAGTGTACATATTATACAGAAACTAAAAAACTTGAAGAGGTTGATACACCAGAAAAACTTCAAATATATCTTATCGAATTTATGGAAAATGCTAATTCTGAATCGGGATGTTGTTCAACTGCTGATTCTATCGATTCTTTTGAAACAGAAGATGGTGAATATGTTGAGTATGAGATAGAAAAAAATGGTCGTTTAGTAGAAGAGGTTGATGAAGATGAGATAGTTTTTGTTTATACATATAAATATAATGATTCTTCATATAATGTATCATTAATTAATGATAGTGATGTCTATTTAGAAACTAAAAAATTTGGTGATGTAGATCTGATTATGTCATACACACAAGATGGAGAAGAGTTGGAGTTTGAAATGGCTTCAGCAAACGATAGTGATGGTACTTTTATCGGTTTTATGTCAAATAAAAATGGAAAGATGCAAACGATAGATATAGTAGAACTTTATGAAGAGTGTGATGAAGATGAAGAGCTAAGAGATGAAAAGATGGCAGAGCGTATTTTTGAACTTTTAGAAGAGGAAAAAGATGCTGAAAAAGTAGATTTTGAAGAGGATGAAGATATTGATATAGATGATATCGATTTCGATGATTTTGAAGATACAAGAACTATATTAAAAATCTCTCCAAGAGATATATTTAGTAGAATTGAAGATAATTTTGAAGAGTTTAATAGTTTTACAGATGAAGAGGATAATTACCTTCCTGAGATTGTTGAGTTTGGAAAAGAACTTGCTCAAGAACTGATAGAGGATATAAATAGTAAATTAGGTGGTTTTGTTGAATCAAGAGTTTTAGTAAGTTCATATAGTGATGATAACTTATTTGAGTTTGAAGAGGGTATATCTCAAGTAGATTTTGATGGTTTAGATATCTATTTTGTTATGACAAAAGAGATACCTCAAGATATTTTAAATGCAATCTTTTTAGATGTTACAGAGTATGGAATGAGTGCTGAATTTGTAGGAGAGGATGGAGATATAATCACTCAATCTTATGATTCAGGAGAGTACGATACAGGTTATTTTGAATCAGATGGTTCAGATACATATATTAATATGGAATCAAGTTTTAGCAAATTTAAGCAAGCACAAGAAATATTATTGGCTGATGATTAAGATAGATATTGAAAACTCTTTATTTGGTGTAGTAAGAGAACTACATCAAATATTTGAGGGGAGTAAAGAGTATTATCTTGAACATTCAGATAACAGTTTTAAAGTTCGTCCTGACTTTGGTTATGCTAAATTTTACTTAGATTGGGTCGATAATCGCTCTTATGATATGAGTTTACAAGCCTTAATCCATTTTATACTTTTTGAAAAAAGATATTATAAAAAACTTCTCTCAAAATCAACATATAAAAAATTAAGTGATGCACTTAAAAAAGATAATGAAAAAAGATTTAGTTTTACTCAGAGAGATGAGAGAGATACTATTTTGATGATAGAGCGTTATGCTATAAATTTTGTAAAACTCTCTTTTGAGTCAAATGGTTTAGATATAAAATCTTTTACAGATGCAAATTTTAACAAAATAGCAACTGTTCCAAATATCTCAAAAACTACTGTGATCGATATGAAAATAGTCTATTTTCAGAAATTTTTCTATCAGTTATCAGATTATATTGAAGAAAATATTTTAAGTGAAGAGGAGCAAAATATAATTTATGTTTTATCACAAGATATAGAAAATGTTTTAAAATTGATAGATTTAGTAAAGCTATTATTTTCAGTATCAAAAGAGCTAAGTGAGAAAATTATTAAGATGACTATTGAAAAAGTGATAAAAAATAGTGAGTTTTCTATGATAGCTAGAATTATAAAAAGTAGTGAGTATTTTAATGATAGTGAATGGAGTGATAGGGTTTTATTACTTAAAACTCAAAACTTTTTGTTTCTAGCTAAATAGTTTATTTAAGCACTTCATTAGCAACATTTCCCTAATCTATTATAAATAATTAAAATATCTATAATAGATTAGGAGTTATATATGCCAAATAGATTAGAAAAAGAGGATAGTCCTTATTTACAACAACATAAAGATAATCCAGTAGATTGGTTTCCATGGGGAGATGAAGCATTTGCTAAAGCTGAGAGAGAAAATAAAGCTATTTTTATTAGTATAGGATACTCTTCGTGTCATTGGTGTCATGTGATGGAGGAGACTGTTTTTGAAAATAGGGAGTGTGCAGATATTTTAAATGAACAGTTTGTTTGTATAAAGGTAGATAGAGAGGAACGTCCAGATATAGATAAACATTATCAAGAGGTTCATCAACTTTTAAACCGTCGTGCTGGTGGTTGGCCTACATCTATCTTTTGTACTCCTCAAAACAAACCATTTTTTGCAGGAACTTATATCCCTCCCGAATCAAAACAGGGTTCTATTGAGGGGATGGGCTTTAAAGAGCTTACAAAACTTATAGGCGATAAAGTTTCAAATAATGATGCACAGATTATAAAAAATGCTGATGAGATAGAGGGATTTTTAAAACATATAGAACACCCTAAAGAGGCAACAGTTCTCAAAGAATCTTTTACAAAAAACTTCTTACTTCAAGCAAAAAACAATTATGAGCATAGATATGGTGGTTTCTCAGTAGCCCCAAAATTTCCACATAGTTCAACACTCAATACACTCCTTACAATAGATAGACTTTTTGATGAAAAATCGGCTAAAGCTATGGTGAAAGATACATTAAACGCTATGAAAAAAGGTGGTATCTATGATGTGATAGACGGAGGATTTTGTAGATACTCAACAGATGATAAATGGCTAGTGCCACACTTTGAGAAGATGCTCTATGATAATGCTCTTCTTTGTGAACTCTACACACAAAGTTACTTAACATATAAAGATGAAACTCATCTCACAATAGCAAAAGAGATAGCTGATTTTTGGTATAAATTTATGAGTAAAGATAACCTTTTTTACTCAGCTAGTGATGCCGATAGTGAGGGAGAGGAGGGAACTTACTTTATATATAGTTATGATGAGGTTTATAGTGCTTTACAAGAGGCAAATTATGAAAATATCGAAACTATTTTAGAGAGTATGAGTGTGACTCCAGAGGGTAATTTTGAGGGTAAAAATATTATTAGATTTGAAGATGGAAAGATACCTGACTTTTTTAAAGAGATAAAAATATTACTTCAAAATATACGTAAAGAGAGAGAGTATCCATTTATAGATAAAAAAGTACAAGTATCGTGGTCAAGTATGATGATAAAATCTCTCTTTATTTTAGGAGATATTGATACTAAATATAAAAAAAGAGCTAAAGATAGTTTAGATGCTCTTTTAAAAACGATGTATATAGATGGTAAGCTTTATCATACAATACTTATAGATAAAACTCCTAAAATAGAAGCTTTCTTAGAGGATTATGCTTTTCTCGCATCGGCTCTTATTACCGCTTTTAAACATACCAAAGATGAGATATATCTTATAGATGCACAACGATTTGCAAACAAAGCACTTGAGGAGTTTTATAGTAAAGGTATGTGGAACTTTAGTGTAGGAGAATTTGAAACAAAAGCTGAAACATCTGATAACACATATACAAGTTCTGTAAGTGTGATGATAGATGTTCTCATCTCTTTAGGAACTCTTTTAAAGGATGATAAATATACACACTTTGCATTTAAAACGATGGAGTATAACTCTTACGATTTAGGACGTAAACCGATATATTCTCCTATGATGCTTAAACAGATGTTACGACATCTCAAAGGAGATAGAGTTATAAAATCTACTGTGGAAAATCTAACAGCCAATGCAGATAAACTTATACAACTGCACTATCCATTTATTCAATATAAACAGAGTGAAGATAGTTCGTTTATGGTGTGTGGGGCAAAGAGTTGTTTTGCTAATAGTGATGATGTTAGTAGTTTGGATGAGTTGATAGCTTCATCTTTATAGATAAAAGGGGTTAGTATGGGTTCAAAAAGAGATATGATAGATGATGAGTTAACAGAAGATACAGATATAGATGAGATAGTGCATGAAGATAGACGTATAAAAGATGAGGAAGAGTTAAAAGAAGAAAAAGTAGTATTGGAAGAGAAAAAACAAAATAAAGAAAACAGAAGTGAAGATGGTAAAAGAGTTGCTGTTTGGATAAAAACAGAGGTTCTGGAGTATGAAAAAGAGCTGAAGCGTTTACAGATAGAACTCTTAAAGATGCAAAACCATATTAAAGATACAGGTGAAAAAGTTTTAATGATTTTTGAGGGTCGTGATGCAGCAGGTAAAGGTGGGACTATTAAAAGAATTACAGAACATCTTAATCCACGTGGTGCTAGAGTTATCGCTCTTGATAAACCTAGTGATGTGGAAAAAACTCAATGGTATTTTCAACGCTATGTGCAACATCTCCCATCTGCTGGGGAGATAGTTCTTTTTGATAGAAGTTACTATAACCGTGGTGGAGTTGAGCCTGTTATGGAGTTCTGTTCTCAAGAGGAGCATAAAGAGTTTTTACATGAAGTTCCAGAGTTTGAAAAGATGCTTATAAACTCAAATATAAAGATATTTAAATTCTATTTTTCTGTTTCAAAAGAGGAGCAACAAAAACGCTTTAATAAACGTCGAACAGACCCTTTAAAACAGTATAAGCTCTCTCCAGTAGATGAAAAATCTCAAGACCTTTGGGATAAATATACCATAGCGAAATACTCTATGCTTTTAGCTTCACATACCGACCATTCTCCTTGGACAGTTATACGTTCAGATAATAAAAAGAAAGCTCGTATAAATTGTATAAAATATATTTTAAGAAATATTAATTATTCAGATAAAATTTCTAAACGAGAATTGAAAACAGATGATAATATATGTATCTCTGCAAGTGATGAGATTCGTATTATGGAGACTGAGATGTCATTGAAGAGGAATTAAAGGGATGAGTGAGGAGATAGAGCAAAAACTTTTACGTCAAATAGAAGCTTTACAAAGAGATATAAAAGAGTTAAAAGGGAGTGATAAAAAAGGTATTCCCACTTATAGTTTTAGTAAAATAAAGTTTTCAGATTTAAAAAAATTTGTAAAGATAGAGCAAAATTTTATAGATGAAACTATTTTTAATGAGTGGTTTTCTTATGAAAAAAATATCTCTACTGATGAGGTTGTTTTTTTAAAACAGTTAATAGAAAAAAATAGAAAATTTATAAATTTATATCATGAAGAGGATTTAAAGATAAATTTTATAGCTCCTCTAATCAGTAAAATAGATTATTTTCTTATTTCTCAAAATATACGAAACTATTATAATGAAAAATTAACATATAAAACAGAAAAATTTATACTCAATGGAGAGACAGATTTTGTAATATCTAAGGGGCTAGTTGGAAGTGAAAGACCCTATTTTTTTATACAAGAGTTTAAAAAAGGTTTTGAAAATTCAAATCCAGAACCACAACTTTTAGCAGAACTCATCTCCGCTGTTGAACTTAATAATGAGTTGAGTATGAAGGGTGCATATATTATAGGAGAGCGATGGAATTTTGTGATTTTAGAGAAGTTAGGAAAAGATAAATATCGCTATTTTGTGAGTAAAACTTTTAATAGTGTCAATATAGAAGATTTAAAAGATATTTATAAAAATATGCTTTATATAAAAAATGAGATTTTAAAAATAGTTGAGAGAGAAGAAAAATAGAAATAAATTTAATTTCTTTTGCTATAATTTGTGAAATAAAAAAAAGGTAATGTATGTTAAAAGATTTGAATAAATATCTCTTTATGGTAAAACTAGGCTATAAATATATACATATTTTTAAAAAAACTTTTTACCATCCCTTTATATCATTGAAACCTGCTTATAAACAGCTTTCAATAGATCGTCAAAATTATTCAAATGGTATATTGCAAAATCTGAATATTGAAGTTAATATTGTTGGTGAACTTCCAAAAGAGAATAAAATTCTTTATGCTATAAACCATCGTTCTTTACTTGATATTATTGTAATGGAACATATCTTTGCTACGGCAGATAAAAGTGGTACTTGGATAGCTAAACAGGAACTTTTTGATGCGGTATATGGAAAGTTTTTCCTTTATAGTGGTTGTATGAGTGTTGACTTGAACAATGGTAAGGGTTTGTTAAAATTTTTCAAAAATATGAAAAAAACACTCAAAAAAGTGGATGACCTTAATATCTATATCTTCCCAGAGGGTGAAAGATATAATGGAGAGGGTGTAAAAGAGTTTCAGAGTGGTGCGCAAAAGATAGCGAAAGCCAATAAACTTAAAATAGTTCCTATCTTTATATATGATACACTTGAAACAGTTTTTAAAAACTCTCCTTATAAGGAAACAAAAGTGGTTACTGTTCATATTGGCAATATTATAACAGAGGGTGATTTAGAAACAAACTATAAAGAGCTTATGCAAAGAGCAAAGGAAAAGAGTGATGACTAAGATGAGATTGGGTGTAAATATAGACCATGTAGCAGTATTAAGAGAAGCAAGACGAGTAAATGACCCAGATATTATGCAGGCACTTTATGTTGCTACTCAAAATGGTGCAGAACAGATTACTATTCATTTACGAGAGGATAGACGTCATATTCAAGATAGTGATGCTCAAAAAATTATACAAAGCTCTAGTGTTCCAGTAAATTTAGAGTGCGCCATAGATAAAGATATTTTAAATATCGTATGTAACTTAAAACCTCATCGTGCAACTTTAGTTCCTGAAAAGCGTGAAGAGGTTACAACAGAGGGTGGTCTTGATGTTTTTAACTATAAAACAGAGTTAGAGTTTGCCATAGAGCAACTTCATGATGCTATTATCCCTGTATCTCTTTTTGTAGACCCAACCATAGAAGCGATGGAGGCATCTAAAAATCTTGGTGCTGAGATGGTTGAGCTTCATACTGGAACATTTGCTAATCTTTTTGCTATGCTTAACTCTTCACTTCCATATTCAAACCACTCTGTTAAAGAGCTAGAACTTCCTCGTTATGAACTTTCAGATAGATTGGAACAATCCTTAGAAGATATTAAAAAATCTGCTACTTATGCAAATAAACTTGGTCTTGAAGTGGCTGCTGGTCATGGTTTGAACTATCATAATGTTCATGAGATGATGAAGATAGAGGAGATAATAGAACTAAATATCGGTCAAAGTATCATCGCTAGAAGTGTGTTTAGTGGTTTAGCTGATGCTGTTAAAGAGATGAAAAAATTAACGACTAGGTAACAAAAAAAATGAAAAAAATAGCTATAAGTATAGGTGACCTTAATGGTGTAGGTATAGAGATAGCCTTAAAAGCTCACGATGAAATCTCTAAAATTTGTGAACCTATCTACTGTATAAATGAGAACCTATTAAATCAAGCTCTCAAAATTCTAAAAAAAGAGATACCTAAAAATTTCACTCTTTATAGTGTTGAGGGTGATTTTACTATCGAAGTTGGTACGGTTACTCAAGAGAGTGGAGAGTACTCCTATAACTCTTTTATGAGTGCAATTAAGCTTTGTGAAACATCTCAAGCAGAAGCTGTTGTAACTATGCCTATTCATAAAGAAGCGTGGATGATGGCAGGGTTAGAGTATAAAGGGCATACAGACCTTTTACGTAAACATTTTAATCAAGATGCGATAATGATGTTAGGGTGTGAAGAGATGTTTGTAGCACTTTATACAGAGCATATCCCTCTTAAAGATGTTCCTAAAACTATACAGAAGAAAAGTTTAGTTAGTTTTTTTCTTGCGTTACATAAAAGTATAGGGGATGAAAAAGTAGCTGTTTTAGGTTTAAATCCTCATGCTGGAGATAATGGTGTTTTAGGAGATGAGGAGAGAGAGATAGAATCGGCTATACAAGAGGTTAATAATATTTTAGATAAAGAGTTGTTTGTTGGTGCTATTGTCCCCGATGTAGCTTTTACACCTCATTTTAGAAAGAACTACACCTATTTTGTGGCGATGTACCACGACCAAGGGTTAGCACCTTTAAAAGCACTCTATTTTGATGAAAGTGTAAATATCTCTCTAAGTTTACCAATAGTAAGAACATCCGTAGACCACGGAACAGCTTTTGATATAGCGTATAAAGGTCAAGCAAAAACTATCAGTTATATAAATGCTGTGAAAAGTGCTATAAAGTTGATAGAGAAAGATTAAAAGTTTAAATCACTTTTTAATCTTTCAAACCCATCTTTTATATCCTCTTTTTGCACACTCTCTTCAAGGTCGATATAATAACTATAAACCATTTTTCCATTTTTTTTGAGTGTTAGATTTAGATAACTTGTAGGAAATTTTTTCAATACTTTCTTATCTAAGTTATGGGTACTGTTACAAACTATATCATTTTTTTGAGAGATATTGAGTGTAAAATCACATTGAGATTTAAAAGTGTAGAGAGTGTTTATTGTTTCAGTAAGATATTCATCTGGAGGAAAAACAACCAGTCGCATACACTCTATCTTTTCATTAGTTATATTTTTATCATAGATAGTGACTAAAGATTTATCGCTACAAGCAGTTAAAAAGAGTAAACTAAGCGAGAGAAGAGGGGATAGTTTAGAGAACAACTATCGCTTCTTAAAGATTAGAAGTGTTTTATCTTCTGTATCATAAAGTGAAAAAGTCTGTTTCTCTATAAGCTTTAAACTACTGAGTTTTTGAAATAGTTTTATTTTATGAAAATGTTGTACTATGCTATCTTGATATTTTTTATAAGTTGCATCATCTTGTTTCTCAAAAAGTGTAAATTTTGTAGTGAGTTTATCGTTTTCAAATTGAGCATCTACACTTAAAAACTCTTTCTCATTTTCACTACTCATAGTTCCCTCTGCAACATCACTAAAACCATAAAGAGTATTTATATCTGCTATAAAAATCCCATCATCATTAAGTTTTGTAGCGATAGCATCTAAAAAAACTATAAGCTCCTCTTTATTCATAAAGTTTAAAACATCAAATATACTTACAATAGCATCATATCTACCCGTAACATCTTTAACATCTATACACTCAGCATCAAGACCATCGCTAATACACTCTTCAATCATAAGAGAGCTTAAATCAACACCCTTACACTTTACACCATCACTTATCATCCGAGTCATAAAGCCACCACGACCACAACCAACATCCAAAAGAGATTTGATTTTATACTCATCTAGTTCTGAACGATAAAGGTCATAAAGTGCTTCCGTTGCGTCTTCTATACCTAGAAGATGTTCCGCTTTTGCATATAAATCTAAGTTAGTCATATTAAGCTTTTTGCTCCGCTTTTATCACTTCATTTATCTTTTCATAAATATCTAAAACTTCATCTTTTTTAGAGATAAAAGAGTTTTTATTTGCTATAAGATATGTTGAAGATGTCATAATATCCTCTACAACCTCTAAACCATTCTGTTTCATAGTTGTACCTGTTTCTACAATATCTACTATCATATCTGCAAGACCTATAAGGGGAGCAAGTTCAATAGAACCATATAGTTTAATAATCTCTACACTTACAGCTCTCTCCTCAAAATATCTTTTAGTGATATTTACCATTTTAGAAGCAACTTTTAGTTCTGGTTTATTGAGGTCTAGTTTTTCACCTTTTCTCATACCGATAGAAACTTTACATACTCCACGACGAAGGTCAAGTAAACGAACAACATCAAGACCCTGTTCCTCTAAAGTATCTAACCCTACCACACCAATATCTGCTGCTTGATGATAAACGTATGTCGCAACATCTTGATTTCTTACAAGTAAAAAACGAAAGTTTGGTGTTTCTAAAATAAGTTTTCTATCATCAAACTTAAAACTATCACCAAAAATAGTTTCAAAAATTTCAAGTGTCTCTTTTGCGATACGACCTTTTGGAAGTGCAACTGTTAGCATAGATTAGCCTTTTTTATAATTTTTTTCATTCCATTAAATATCAATAATTTTTCAGATTTTGCATCTAAAAAGAGTTTTGAAAACTTATCGGTATCTCCACCTGTTAAATATATATCTATATTGTGAGAGATAACTTCACTATAAAGCATTTTTAAGAAGCCATAACTTATAGCATCTCTGGAATTTTTTGGCATTATATCGAAGTCACACTCAAAATTGAATGAATAATCTAATGCAGTTGAAATATTTTTGTAAGTTTGTGCCATCGCTTTTACACCAGGATAGATAAATCCCCCTTGAAAGATACCATTTTTAACTACATCCACAGTGATAGCACTTCCAGCATCAACAATAACACCATTAAAAACAGCTTCACAAGCAAAAATTCTATCAACACCCATTGTTTCATAATAATTTGTTATATCGACATAATCCTGTAAATTGAACCAGTTTTCTAAATTGTTCAAAGTATCTTTTAATTTTTGATTTACACAGATATAAAAAACGCTCTCTTTTAGAGTAGATGGATTAAAACTTTTTACACTCTCTTTATAATCTTTTTTATCATCTAAAAAATGGTAAGATGTATTTCCAATATCACATAATAACATTAGTAAAGTTTCCAACTATGAGCTTTAAAAGATACTTTTGCTTTTGAGCAGAGGGGTGCATCTATAAAAAGTACTTTATGTTTAAAATTATGGTCAAAATATTGTATCAATTTTGCAAATATAAGATTAAATTTTTCAACATCTTTTATAAGCACTCTGCTTTTTTGGCTTATAACTATGATAGCCCAAAAATAACCATTCATATCTGTTGCTTTGTATATCTGTATTTTGTTTCGTATTCCTAACTCTTTAGGTGTTATCTCTAACATTTTTTTATAGAGTTTCCCTTTTTTTCGTAGAGCATCAACTACTGTTTGCATCGGTTTACCTTTTAGAAATCATATTCATATAATAGCAAATTATTTAGTAATATAGCTTATATTGACGATTAAAATATAAATTTATATTAGTTTAATCGTCAATTTTATATACTTTTAAAAATTTAAAAGGAAAAAACTTGTTTAAATATATATTTATTATCTCATTTTTTATAATTCTCATAGGATGTGATGCTTCAAAACCTCACAAGAATTATGATGCAAAAAAACTTATGGAACAAAAATGTTCATTGTGCCATAATTTAAATATGCCTCCTATTGTTTCAGATGATGAGTTGGCTCCTCCCATGATGGCTGTTGCTTTTCATGTAAAAAGTTTTGTAAAACCATCAGATGAATCACAACGAATAGCGAAAGCGATAGAGTTTGTTAGAGATTATGTGTATGCTCCTGCATTGGAAAAATCTTTTTGTGATAAAGAGAGTTTAAAAAGATATGGTTTGATGCCATCACAAAAGAAAAATGTACTAGAAGGAGAGTTAAAAGCTATTGCTACTTATATGTTTCAACACTATACACAAGAAAATCTTACTAAAGCACAAGAGGAACAAAAAATATATAATGCACTTGAAGAGGGTCATAAAATAGCTTTAAAATATAGATGTTTAGGTTGTCATGGATTTACAAAGAAAATTGTTGGTCCATCATTAAAAGATATAGCTCAAAAAATTACTATGGATGAGATAAAAGATAGTATAAAAAATGGAAGTAGATATAAATGGCAAGAGGCAAATAAAGCAGTTATGCCTCAGTTTAAAAATATGAAAGAGGATGAGATTACAGAGCTTTCTAGTTGGTTGAAAAAACAGCAATAATTATAACGAAAATGTATAGTTAACTTTTAGTTAGAATAGAAACTTTAATAAAAGAATATAATAGATATGGTATAATAAAGCCAATCAATAAACCTCATAAAAAAGGAAAGAAAATGAAAAAAATTGTCGGCATACTTTTTGTTATGCTCGTAACAACTAGCTCTTCAAATGCTTCTGCATTAACTATGGATATGGCAATATCTATACTTAAAGAGAATAACTTGGAGATTAAAATTGCAAAGCTTGACCAAAGTGTTGCAAAAAAAGATGAAAATTTTGCTAATGGTAACCACTACGGTAAGATAGAATTTTTACAAGATATAGCTTATTCTGATGATGCAGGAAATGTATTTGGATTTAAAATAACTTCTCGTGAAGCTACATACAGAGATTTTGGTTTGGCTGAATATCAAGCAGACCAAGGTGCAATTACTCAAGGTACTGCAGTTGATACACCTGAAGAACAACAAGCCGTAGATGAACAAAATGATAAAAAATATGATGCACTAAACTATCCAGATGCAAGAGCATTTTTTCAATCAAAGATTCGATATGAAGTTCCTTTTTTTACTGGATATAAACTTACAAACTATGTAAATATCATGAAATCTATGACTAAGATGAAAACATTGGATAAGCATAAAGTTATTAACGAAAAAATTTATCAACTTAGAAAAAGTTTTTATGATATGGCTCTTTTGAAGAACTCTACAAAAAACTTAAAAAATATTTTGAATAATATTCATAAACTTGAAAATATGACAAAAAATATGATTGATGTTGGATATGCTAAAAAAGTCGACCTTTTAGAAGTTCGTGCAAAAAAAGGAAATGTTGAACGATTACTTATGGATATGAAATTAAATCAAAAGTTACTTTATCACTTTATAAGTTTTTTACTTAATAAAAAAGTAACAGCAATTATTCCGCCAAAATCAAGTATGCCTATGCCTAGAATAAACTCTAAAGAGATACTTGAAAAAAATGTAGATATTAAAAGAGCTTTAGTAGGTTTAAAGATACGTAAACATATGTTGGGTGTAAATCAAGCAGCAAATTATCCTATGATTGGTGCTTTTGCAGAGTTCGCAACAGCTGATGATACATTTTTAGGTGATGCAGGAGACCATGCTGCATATAGTTTCGGTATGAGACTTAGTTGGAATCTTTACAATGGTGGTATAGATAAAGCAAGTATAGAAAAAGCAAAAATTGAACTTATCAAAACAAAAACACAAGTTCAATTAGCACGTAAAGGTATTGGTCTTAAAATTGCTAAAATAAGAACAGAGATAAAATCTTCAAATGAGAAAGTTATCTTCTTAGAAAAAGAGTTAGCATTGGCAAATGAGATTTATAATAACTACGAGGGTAGATATAGAGAAAAGCTTTCTTCTATGAGTGATGTTATTATTAAACAATCACAACAGATTGAAAAGATTTTAGAGTTACAAATGGTTAAAAATAAGAGAAATGAGCGTATTTTCGCTTTAGAAAAATTAGCAAATGGAGATTTATAGATGAAAAAGTTTTTACTAGCAACTGCTGTTCTTAGTGCTACACTTGTAGCTGAGACAATTACATTATCTGGAAGTATTATTTCAGATAATCAGAAGATGATTACAAGTCGTTTTATGGGATTTGTAACAAGTGTAAATGTATCTGAAGGTGAACAGGTTCGTAAAGGACAAGTTCTTTATACTATCGATTCAAGAGAGATAGATTCAGCAAAGCGTCAAGCACAATCTGGGCTTCAAATTTATGAAAATCAGTATCAAAATCTTAAGATAAATCTTGCAAGACATAAAAGATTGTTAAAAAAAGATATGGTTTCAAGATATGAGGTTGAGAATTTAGAACTTGCTGAAAAAAATCTTAAAGATATGATGAAAATTGGAAAAGCAAGACTTGCTGAGGTTGAAAATCAGTATGTTTATTTAAATGTAAAAGCTCCAAATAGTGGAGTTGTTGTTTCTAAAAACATTAAAGTAGGAGAGATGGCTATGCCAGGTATGCCTGCTATTGTTTTATCAGATTTAAGTAATCTGAAAATTTCAGCAGAGATAGCAGAAACAAATCTTGCACTTATTAAACATGGTAAAAAAGTAACAGTAAAAATACCCTCTTTAGATATAGTAACTATTGGAAGAGTAACAGCTATTATACCAAATTCAAATCCTATGACACATACCTTTAAAATCAAAGTTTCATTTAAAACTAGAAATCGTTCAGTTTATCCTGGTATGTATGCAACAGTTGATATAGATTAAGGTGATAAGATGGGTAAAATAAAAGAAGAACATGAGTATGAAGAGTATAAACCAAGCGATTCGGCTGGTATATTAGCAAAAGCATTTATTAGAAGTCCATTAACTGTTGTTCTTGGAGTATTTTTAATAGCTATCGGTTATATCTCTTTAATTATTATGCCTAGAGAGGAAAATCCTCAGATGGTTGTGAGTGGTTCAACGGTTATTGTCGCTCTTCCTGGAGCTACTGCTGAGGAGGTTTTACAAGTTATAGTGAAACCACTCGAAAGAAAGCTAAAAGAGGTAAAGGGTGTTCAGCATCTTCATGGTATGGCTTTAGATAATGTAGGGATTGTAAATGCTTCATTTTTTATTGGTGAAACAAAAGCAGATTCAAATCTAAAAATCTATGATAAAATTATGCAAAATAACTCTATCTTCCCAAAAGGGGCGAGGAATCCTTTAGTAAAACCTTTGGATATAGATATAGATATTCCTATTGTAACAGTTGCTTTTTACTCAAATGACCCAAATGCAGATCAAACAAAACTATATGATTCTGTAAAAGAGATTCAGTACCATATAAATAGTTTACATAATGTTGCCGTTACAAATATTAAAGGTGGACATAAAACACAATTTAATGTAGAAGTAGATATTAATAAACTTGCAGGATATAATCTTTCTTTAGGTCAAATAGTAAAATCGATAGAGTCACTTGCTTATAATGTGCCTCCTGTAAAAAACACTACAAAAGACCATCAATTAGCGATAGTTTCAGTAAAAAATGCGATAGATAATGAAAAAGATATTGGAAGAATTATTGTTGCAAGTTATAGAGGTTCTCCTATATATCTTTATCAAGTGGCAAAGATTAAAAAATCTTATGATATCCAAAATTTTAAATCAAGTTATATTGCTGTACAAAGAAGAGATGGTGGTTTTTCAGAACAGAAACGTCAAGTTACATTAACTGTTTCAAAACTTCAAGGAACAAATGCTGTTAATATCTCAAATGCTGTAAGAGATGAGTTAGAACTTTATAAAGATTATCTTTCTCAAAAAGGTATAAATTATGTAATTACAAGAAATGATGGTTCTCGTGCTGATGAAGCTGTTAATGAACTTGTGTATCACCTTGTACTTTCTATTATTATTATTGCTGTTCTTCTTATTTTTGTTCTTGGATGGAGAGAGTCTATTATTGTTACAGTGACTGTTCCTATGATTCTTGCTGTTACACTTTTTGTGGCTTATCTAGGTGGACAAACTATAAATAGAATTACACTATTTGCATTCTTACTTTCTCTTGGATTACTTGTTGATGCTGCGATTATTGTTATTGAAAATATTCACAGACATTATCATAATATTGAGAGTAGATATGAACCTGTTGATGACCTTATGGTAAGAGCAACAGATGAGATTGGACCTGCAACAAATATTGCAACACTTGCTATTATTATGACTATGGTGCCTATGGCATTTGTTGGTCAGATGATGGGTCAATTTATGAAGCCTATACCACAAAATGTACCAGTAGCACTTATTGCTTCACTTTTTGTTGCTTATATATTTACTCCTTATTTGGCTGTACGTATGTTAAAAAGACCAGATTTTGATAAAGAGGGAGGACATCATTAATGAATATTTTTGATAAATATGAAAAGTTTCTAGCAAGAAGTATACAAAATGTTTTAGAGAGAAGAATTATTTTAATGATGACATTGATGGCATTTATTTTTTCTATTCTTATGATAGCACCAACAAAAATGGTTTTAGCCAAGATGTTACCAGGTAAAAATAATGATACTTTTACTATCTATACAACATTAGCAAATGGTAATTCTATATATATGACTAAACAGGTTACAGATTGTGTTGTAGAGATTGTTCAGCAGGAAAAAGAGGTTTTAAATATTGAAACATTCTTAGGTACTGGTTCACCTCTTGATTTTGCAGGGCTTATTAAAGGTTCTCATTTTAAAAATTCTGAAAATGTGGGAGAGATAGTTGTAAATATTACAAAAGGTCACCATAGACATGAACCATCATATATGATGGTTCAAAGAATGAGACCAATTATTCAAGATACATGTGAACCTTTATATAAAGATACATATATCTCCTTTGTAGAACCACCAGCAGGACCTCCAACTATGGCGGCTATTGTAGCTGAAATATATGGTAGTGATGCAGGTGGTATTCGTAAACTAGCAGTAAAAGTAGAGAATTTATTTAAGGGTATAGAGGGCTTAGTTGATGTAGATTCAACGGAAGATGAAGTATATGATACTTTTGAAGTAGTTATAAATAGTTCAAAAATTGCTCGTTCAGGTGTAAATATAAAACAGCTAAATAATATTTTATATTTAGCATTTGAAGGGATGGAAATATCTGTTAAAAATTCAAAAAAATATAATGACCAGATACCTATCTTCTTAACATTAAGTAGAAAGTCAAAAGCTTTTACAAAAAAAGATATACACTCAGTAAGAGCAAAATTAACATCCTTAAAACTAATGAACAATAGAGGGATGATGATTCCTATTACAGAGTTAGTGACAATTAAAAGAACAAAATCTCATCCTATCATATTAAGTAAAGATTTACGTCATCTTACAAGTGTTATGGCTGAAACAGATATGGTTTCTCAAGTTTATCCACTTATGGAAGCTAAACAGCTTATTATAGATACATTTGCTAATGATTATAAAATTAAAACTGTTGGTTTATTTGATTTACAACTTACAGATAGAAAAACTTTGCTTATCTATGACCTTCATTGGGATGGTGAGATGCAAGTAACACTTGATACATTTATTGAGCTTGGTGGTGCATTTATTGCTGCATTGGTACTTATATTTTTACTGATGGTTATCTATTATCAAAGTTATACAATTAGTGGTATTATTCTTTTAGGTTCATTTCTTTCTATTATTGGTGTAATTATGGGTCATTGGGTTATGGATGTGACTACTAAAGATACTTTTTTCTTAACTGCAACATCTCTTATTGGATTTATTGCTCTTATTGGTATTAGTTCTCGTAACTCATTACTTCTTATAGATTATACAAAACAGTTAATGATAGAAGAGGGTTTAAAACAACATGAAGCTATCGCTAAATCAACTGCAACTCGTGCAAAACCTATTTTTCTTACAGCTGTTGCGATTATTTTAGCCTCAACACTACTTGCTGGAGATGCTGTTTTTGGTGGTCTTGGTGTAGCACTTATTTTTGGTACTATTGCTGCTGTTTTTGTTTCATTACTTGTTGTTCCTGTTCTTTTAAATATAGCAAACTTAACAAGTCATTTTCGTTTAGAAGATGATGATAAAGATAGTGATGATAAAGATAGTGATGAGGAAGAATATGAGGAGTATGAAGAGGAAGATGATGATATAGAGGAATTTATTAAACATCGTTAAGAAAGTTACTCTACATCTTAATAATTGAAGATGTAGAGCTATTAGAAAATTATTTTAGCTTACCATTTCCATAGTTTTGGAAAAGGTAATTAGTAGTTTTTTCGATATCCTCTTTTGAGATAGGTGCTTTAAAATGGGTAACCATTTTTAGTACTTTTTTATGCCAAAATGTACGAGACTGTTCTCCTTGGTTAAGAATATAACCAAAAGAGTGACACATTATACAGTTTGTATTTATAGAGTCTAATCCTTTTGCCTCTTTTAATTTATAGTCAATATATGGTACTTCCATATCTGAATTTAATTGTGCAAAAAGTGTTGATAGAGTTAATCCTGTAAGTAATACTATTTTTTTCATTATCATCCCCTAAACTACTTGAATTTTAACAGTATCTATACCGTTATATTTATATCCACCATGATTCCATGGAACATCTTTTGCTAATGGTTGCTCTTCTCCTAAATGATTAATAGCTTTAGTCATAATTGTTGTTGTACCTTTTTGATTTGGTTTAAATGAAAATCTAAAACCTCTGAAAGAATATCTATCTATATGAGCTTCTAAAATTGCATTTTTCCACTCTTTTCCACCATCAGTAGATACACGAACCTCTTTTATACCATGACCATCATCCCATGCTACACCACGAACTACAAGATGAGAATTTTGATATACAGTTGTTTTATTTGTAGGGTATCCTATTACTGATTTTACATTCATTGTAGTAATAGGTTTACTTATTTTAGCTCTATTTGTTGGTGTTTCACTCTCTGTTTCATTGTCTGGAATACGATATGCTACATCCATAAAGAAAAGATGTTTATAATCTTTTGTAACAGTGATATTACTTAGCATTTTAACCCAACTATCAGAATAATGACCGGGTATAACTAAACGAAGAGGAAAGCCATTAAGGTATGGTAAATCCTCTCCATTCATCTCATAAGCAACGATAATATGGTCATCAAGTTCATCTATTTTCATCTCTCTAACAAAGTTGGGTGTTTCATAATAAGCAGCTTTATCTTTTCCATTAAAACCTATCCAAACAGCATCTTTTTGGATTCCTGCACGATGTAATATATCTTTTAAACGAACTCCTTTCCATTTGGCACAACCCATAGCTCCACTACCCCATTGGATACCACCTGCAATAGGTTGAAAAGCTGAACGACTATTTCCACCACATTGAAGAACTGCTGTCACCTCAACTTGCTCATACTCTTCCTTCAGTTCTTGTAATGAAACAGATAGTTCTTTATCAACTAAACCATTAATAGAAATTCTAAATGTTTCAGTATCTATATGTGTAGGGATTTCAGGCATATGCCATCTGACGAAAAACTCATCATTTGGAGTGATAGATTTACTAAAAGTTTCTCTTGGTGATTCAAGAAGTGGGGGTCTATCTGAGTATGTTATGAGTGGCTTTTTTTCAGGAAAAGCTATTTTAGAAACTTTTCGAGAGTCAATAGGTTGTCTAGTTACACCAGCAGATGCTATCGATGAACCGAAAACAATAGCTGAAGCAGCAACAGAAGTTTTGAAAAATTCTCTTCTTTTCATATTTATTATCCTTATAATTGTATATTTGACTATTATAGCAAATTCTTATTAAACTAAATAGGAAATTTAGACTTAAACTACTTAAATAATATTTGTTATTATTATAATTAAGAATAGATTAATATACTCTTTATCATTACTTACCCCAAACGAAGCAATAAAAAGCTAAAATCACACAATAATATTTTTGAAGGAAACTTTTTGTTAAATCTCCCTAATGCTTTGGCATTTTTACGTATTCTTATCGCCCCTTTTATGTTTTGGATAATATTAAATCCACAAATTTTTACAGATAATGGTTTTCATATATCGTGGAACTACTATTTTGCATCTTTACTTTTTGTCTTAGCATCAGCTACCGATTTTTTTGATGGATATATAGCAAGACAATGGAATCAGATGACTATGCTCGGAGCTATCTTGGACCCATTAGCTGATAAGATGCTAACTCTCGCTGCATTTTTAGGTCTTATGATGATAGGGGAAGCTTCAGCATGGGCTATCTACATTATTATCGTTCGTGAACTCTTTATAACAGGTATTCGTACTGTTGCAGTGAGTGAGGGTTTAGAGGTCAAAGCATCGTGGGCTGGGAAAGTAAAAACTGTTTTTCAGATGATAGCTATCGGTTTTTTACTCATGCACTGGCCATTTGGTGCAGAACTTTTATGGTTGGCAACAACATTAACAGTTTACTCAGGGTTAGAGTATCTTTGGGGATTTAAAAATGCTCTTGTAAAGGATAGTAACAAATGAGTTGGTTGATATCTCTTTTAGTTCTCTCTGGGCTTATATTTTTTCACGAACTAGGGCATTATAGTGCTGCTCGTTTGATGGGTGTATATGTAGAAGTTTTCAGCATAGGGTTTGGGAAAAAACTTTTCTCTTTTAGAGCTTTTGAAACACAATGGAGTATCTCAGCTATTCCATTAGGTGGATATGTGCAGATGAAAGGACAAGATGACAGTGACCCAACAAAGATAAGTATGGATGCAGATAGTTACACTACAAAAACACCTTTACAAAAGATATTTATACTTTTAGCAGGTCCATTAGCAAATTTTGTAACAGCTTTTATACTTTATTTTATGATAGCTATGGGGAATCCTCCTGTACTTTCTCCTGTTATTGGTCAAGTAGTTAAAGATAGTCCAGCTTTTATAGCTGGTCTTCAAAAGGGTGATATTATTCATGCAGTTAATGCTCAAGAGATAACAACTTGGAAAGATATGGCACTTTTAATAGCTTCATCAAAAGAGAGTTTAAATCTCAAGATAGAGAGAGCTGGTTTTATAGAGTACAAAATCTTAACACCAAAACTTACAGAAACAAAAAATATGTATGGAGAGACTATTCAAAGAAAGATGATAGGGATAGGTGCTTCAGGTGAAACATATCCACTGGAACTTGGCTTTTTTGAGATGTTAAGTTATGCAACTACTAAAACAATAGACTCTTCAACGATGATTTTTACAGGGTTACAAAAACTGATAGTAGGGGAGGTTCCAGCTTCTGAACTTGGAGGGGTGATAAGTATAGTAAAGATAACATCCGATGCAAGTGAGGCTGGTTGGATGAGTGTACTTTTCTTTGCAGCACTTATAAGTGTAAATTTAGGAGTGTTAAACCTTCTGCCTATTCCAGCCTTAGATGGTGGACATATAATGTTTAATCTTTATGAGATGCTTACAAAAAAAGCCCCGAGTGAGGCAGTTCTCATAAAACTAACACTTGCTGGATGGGTGCTTCTTTTTTCTCTGATGGGACTAGGTCTTTTTAATGATATTCATAGGTTAATAGGGTAAATTCTTTTCCCTATTAATCTCTATAAAAAGAGACTTCATCTAAAAATTTTATAAAAGCTTCAGGTGCTATATATCCAGCATCTTCATCATAAATCTTTCCATTAGAGTTTAGAAAATAGTGTCTTGGTGCTCCATATTTTTCAAATTTATCTGGTACTATATGTTGGTCACGAGAAAGATAAAGAGGAATAAATTTTTCGTCTAGTTTATTTATTACCTGTTTTTGAGAGAGAGTTTTCTCTTTAAACTTTTTACAAAATCTACACTTATCTGCACCTATAAAAAGATATATATCTTTATGCTCTTTTTTTGCAACTGTTAAAGCTTTTTTATAATTATGTATCCAATTTAGTTCAGAACTAAAGAGAGAAGTTATAAAAAAGAGTAATAATAGTATTTTTTTCACTTTTATCCTTTTTAGAAATATAATATTAAAAATATACTTTAAATGAAATTAAGCTAAAATCACAAGAAATATAAAAAAGTAGGAAAAAATGAACGAAACAGAATACAAAATATATATAGATGATGTAATTAGAAGAGTAGAGGATGCTAGAATAAAAGTTAGCCCTCATCATATAGTGAAAATTGTTGCTATTAGTAAATATTCACAAACTCCTGAGATAGAAAAACTTTATAACATTGGACAACGTGCATTTGGTGAAAATAAAGTACAAGACCTTAAAGCTAAAAAGAATGAACTTGAAGAGTTACCTTTAGAATGGCATTTTGTAGGGAATTTACAAAAAAATAAGATAAATAATCTTTTAGATATTGACCCATCTTTATTTCACTCGTTAGATTCTTTAGAGTTAGCATTAGAGCTTCAGAAGAAATTAGAGTCAAAAAATAGGAACTTAAATGCTCTTTTACAGATAAACTCAGCAAAAGAGGATTCAAAAAGTGGAGTAATGCCAGAAGATGCTCAGAAGTTATATGAGGAGATTAAAAAAAGATGTCCAAATATAAAACTTAAAGGAGTAATGAGTATTGGAGCGTATAGTGATGATAAGAAATTAGTACAAAAAAGTTTTGAAACAACATACAATATATATAAAAATTTAGAGGGAGCAACTATCTGTTCTATGGGGATGAGTGCTGACTTTGAACTTGCTATTGAGTGTGGGTCAAATATGATACGACTCGGGTCAATTATGTTTAACAAATAAATTTTATTTAATTATTATTTTTATAAGATAAAATATCAGTTCTAATTATAATTTAAATAAAAAGGTTTAATATGACAAAATCAATTCTTTTGGATAAATTTCCAATTAATAGTTTAGAGATACAAAAAAATGAGACAGAATTTACAAATATCGACCAATTTTTAGTATATTTTCAAGAAAAAATTGAGGTACACCCAATAGCTGCTTTTATAGCTACATTTGACCATTTTACACATACATCATCTATTAATGGTGATATTGATGTAAATATGAAAGATGCAAAAGCAGTGATTTTTTGTTTTGGTTCTCAAATACCAAGTAGTAAAATCTTAGCTGCACGTCCAAGAACTATTGCTATTGCAGAGTATGAAAATAATTTTGTTATAGAGTTTATGGATGCTCCTAATGAAAAATTACAACTTGTTATGGAAGAATGGTCACATAATCTTATAGTCAAATAGTTTTAATTTAAAAGCCTCGGTTATTCGAGGCTTTTTTTATAAAAATATTTCTAGTATAGTAAATGCCAAACTTTAATAATGCTTTCCATATATATAATAGTCTTAATCAAACTATTATATATATTTATTGTTCTTCTATTTATCTCTTTTTTACTTTTAATAAAGTATCATCATAAAAATTATGATTTGGATGAATACAGATGAAAGTACATATACCCCTTAAAAAAGTGATAGATAACTCTTACGAGATTACAATAGATACATTGCAAGAACAATATTTTGATACAAAAGTAGCAATAATTACAAACCCAAAAGTAGCAGGTTTACATTTAGGTTATCTTCTTTCTAAAATATCAGCGAAAGAACTTTATATTATTACTGTTCCAGATGGTGAAGAGTATAAAAATCAGCAAAGCATAGATTTAATATTAGAATCCCTTTTTAATCATCGTTTTAATCGAAAATCTTTATTGATAGCTTTTGGTGGAGGTGTTATAGGTGATATGACAGGATATGTTTCAACTATATATCAAAGAGGTATCGATTTTATTCAAGTGCCTACAACATTATTATCTCAAGTAGATGCAAGTGTTGGTGGAAAAACTGGAATGAATAATAGTTACGGTAAAAATCTTATAGGAGCATTTCATCAACCAAAAACTGTTTTAATTGACCCTAAATTTTTAACAACTTTAGCATCTCGTGAATTTGGTGCAGGTGTTGCTGAGATAGTAAAAATGGCAGTTACTTTTAATAAAGATTTCTTTGAATTTTTAGAAACTGCAGATTTAACACAATCAGATATTTTACAAGAGGCTATCAAAAAAGCGGTTCAAACTAAAGCTGATGTTGTAGCAGAAGATGAGAAAGAGCATGGTATTCGTGCAGCACTTAACTATGGGCATACTTTTGGTCATGTGATAGAAAATGAAACAAAATATAAAAAATATCTCCATGGAGAAGCTGTCGCTATCGGTATGGTTATGGCAAATGAAACCTCAGTGAAAATGGGTATAATGAGTGAAGAGGAAGCGATGAGAGTAGAAAACCTTTTACTAAAATATAATCTTCCCATAACTTATAAAATAGAAAATAGTGATACATTTTATGATACATTTTTCTTAGATAAAAAAAGTTCTGATACAAAAATAACTTTTATTCTTCCAGTTGGATTAGGTGATGTGAAGATAACGGATAGTTGTGATAAGAGCTTAATTATAGATGTATTAGATAAATTTAAAGATAGCTTATAGATTATGAAAATATTATTTCTATTTTTACTCTCTATTTTTATTCTTTATGGTGATGATAATAATTTAACTCAAAAACAGATTATAGAAAATAATATAAAAAAAGAGTATTTAAAGCAAGAGGAGATTAAAGCAAGTAAAATTAACAACATAAAGATAGAGAAATATTTAATAGAGTTAGAATTAATTGAGCAAGAGATTTTACAAGAGAAAGTTTGGATGAAAAGTTATTCATCCTATCTTACATCTTTAGAGGTTCGAAATAGCCTTAAAAAGATAAGAAATAAGATAGCTTTTTTAAAACAGCAGGGTAACTATCTTGTAGATAAAGATTCTCTTAGCTCTTTGGTTTCAAAAGAGAGAATCTTAGCAACTCAAGTAAACCGTTTAGATGAGAAGGGAAGTGCTTTGTTCTCTAAACTCTTAACACCTCCTATTATAGAAAAAGTTCCTGAGATTACAAATCCTTTTGATGTGTTTACAGGTATATCTCTTATTAAAACTTTTAACTCCAATTTACAAGATTATCTTCAAAGAAAAGAAAAAATCACGACACTTATATCTTTGATTAGAAAAGAGAAAGATATATATACTCTTATTTTAAAACTAGAAGATGACAAAAGATATATTCAAAAGTTAAAAGATAAAACAAAGCAATTAGAACGCTTTGAGATAGCACTTGATACTATTGCTGTAACGGCTGAGGTATATCAAAAGAGGCTAGAATCATTTGAAGCGAATATTCAAAGAGATATTAAAAAACAGATATATAGACTTATCGATATAGCAATTATTATATTTGTTATTATTTTAATCTTTTTTCTCTTGAAGTTAGTTGTTAAAAAATATATTACAGATAATGATAGATTTTATATGGCAAATAAGATTATCAACTTTACCAATATAACATTGATTATGATTATTCTTTTATTTAATTATATGGAAAATGTAAGTCATCTAGTAACTATCTTAGGTTTTGCTTCAGCAGGTATCGCTATCGCCATGAAAGATTGGTTTATGAGTATCTTAGGATGGTTAGTTATTGTATTTGGTGGGAGTGTCCATGTTGGTGATAGAATCCGTGTTGATATGGATGGAATGCACTATGTAGGGGATGTTATGGATATATCACTTTTACGAATTACACTTTTAGAGGATATAACATATACTACCTATGTAAAAAATAGACGAGCTGGAAGAATTATATTTATACCAAATAACTATGTTTTTACAAGAATGATAGCAAACTATTCTCACTCCTCTTTAAAAACTGTTTGGGATGGTATAGATATAACTATAACATATGAGTCAAATCATAAAAAAGCGATGCACATCTGTAAAGAGATAACAAAAAAATACTCTAAAGGGTATACAGATATAACAAGAAAACAGTTAAATAAGATACGAAGTCATTATAGTCTTAAAAATACAAATGTTGAACCAAGAATATTCTCTTTTATTGAACCGTATGGTTTAGTTATAAGTGCGTGGTATCTTACAAATGCCTATGGTACATTGACACTTAGAAGTTCTATATCTATGGAAATTATTGATGCTTTTAATAAAGAGGATGATATAGAGATAGCATATCCTACACAAAAAATTCATGTAGATGATGGTTTAAGAGTTAAACCTAGCTTTACAGAACATGAAGTAGTTTAAGAATAATTAGGATAGTATACTACCCCAAAGAAATCAAACAACAATTTTCAAACTATTATTCCTAAAAAGATAAAATGATAAGAAGCCAAGAGAGGGTAAAGATATGAGTAGAAAAAG
>Ga0256837_1000573_pt1 | contig 30281 bp, 23 predicted proteins | sample 4562384metaG_FD_185976 | JGI IMG/M metagenome (GOLD analysis project Ga0256837, IMG submission 185976) | Hydrothermal vent microbial communities from Guaymas Basin, Mexico - 4561-384 | ecosystem: Environmental > Aquatic > Marine > Hydrothermal vents | place: Mexico: Guaymas Basin | collected... | reverse complement strand
ATAGGTTATCCCGAAAATGATATGAAAATTTATCATAATTCTCATATTGTTATCCGTGGTGTTGCATTTGATGATGGTCATGGAATAAATAAAGTTTTAGTGTCTACAGATGATGGAAAAACTTGGAATGAAACACTTTTAAAACAAGAAGGCGGACGTTATGCTTACACTGAATTTAGGTACTCTTTTAAACCAACATCGTATGGTAAGGTAAGTATTATGGCAAAAGCAATTAATCGTTTAGGTGATGAGCAACCATTTGCAAAAGATATTCCGTGGAACCATGGTGGGTATAAATACAACGGTATTGATGTTGTAACAGTTGAAGTGGTATAAGGGGATCATAATGAAAAAAATAATTTTAATAGCGTTACTAGCAGTAAGTTCACTCTTTGCTCAAGTTGAGAGTGAAATAGAAGTTCCATATATCTCTTATCAGATTAAAATGGGTCAGGGTTTTGATGCAGTGCAAGCAAATTGTCTTATGTGTCACTCTTTTGGTTATATCATCAACCAAGGACCACAGTCTCGTCTTTTTTGGAAACATAAGGTAGATAAGATGATTACTCATTTTAAAGCACCTATTCAAGAAGCAGATGCCGAAGTAGTGATAGACTACCTCTTTAAACATTATGGAAATGGTAAACTCAAGTAAGAGTTTACTTTTCCTTCTTCAACACAAAGTAGAAAATCCCCGCAATCACTATAAATATTGCCATTCTAATTGTTAATGTTGTAAAGTCAGTTGTGTCATTCATGCTATATATACTCTCCTAAAATAAGTCTCAAATTATAACATAAGCTTGCTATTATATTTATGTTATAATGCTCTTATACTCAAATGTAAACTTTAAAGGGATATGAAATTAGTAAAATGTATAAGATAGTTGGAGTGGTAAACTACATAGTAGTTATTTTTTTAAATGCCTTTACTGACCTAGGGCATAAAATTATTATTCAAAATACTATATTTAAAGTTTATGATGGTGAGATGCAAGTTATATTGACTGCTATCGTGAATGCACTTATTTTACTCCCTTTTATTCTTGTTTTTTCCCCATCAGGCTTTTTAGCTGATAAATTTCCAAAAAATAAGATTATGGAATACTCTTCTATTTTTGCTGTATGTATTACACTTGGAATTACATATGCCTATTATCATGGTCTTTTTATTATGGCTTTTTCTATGACTTTTTTATTGGCTTTACAGAGTGCTATTTATGGTCCTGCAAAGTATGGATATATAAAAGAACTTGTTGGTGAAAAGTATATAAGTTCTGGAAATGCAGCAATTCAGGCAACTACTACGGTAGCTATTTTAGGTGGCATTATTTTTTATACTGTTCTATTTGAGGGAATGTTTACTGCAGAGCTCAAGAGTGAAGCAGAGATTTTAAAGGCTATTGCTCCTATTGGATGGTTATTAGTAATTGGTTCCATTATAGAGTGGTTTTTTGCTTCCAAGTTACCAAATAAAATGATAGAAGCAAGCGAGAAAAAGTTTAAGTTTAAACGCTATCTTAGTGGTGCATATTTACGTAAAAATATGAAAACAGTAACTCGTAAAAGAGAGATTTTTGAAGCTATTATTGCTTTGAGCCTTTTTTGGTCTATTTCTCAAGTTGTATTGGCAATTTTTGGAGAGTATGCAAAGAGTAACTTACACATTACAAATACTATATATGTTCAGGGTGTGATGGCTTTAGCAGGTATAGGCATAGTAGTTGGCTCTATTATGGCTGCAAAGCTCTCAAAGTACTTTATAAATATGGGACTTGTAGGATTAGGTGCTATAGGCATGACAGTTGTTGTTACACTTGTACCTTTTACACATTTTATCTCACTTATGGCTGTATGGTTTTTACTCTTTGGTATATTTTCTGGATTTTTAATGGTACCTTTAAATGCAAAAATACAGTCCCTCTCTTCTCGTGTGCATTTGGGAACTATTTTAGCAGGAAATAATTTTATACAAAATATTTTTATGGTAACATTTTTATTTCTCACGACACTCTTTGCCTATTATGGAATGAATACAGAAGTTCTATTTTATCTGATGAGTTTAGTAGGTATCTATTTAAGTTTTATTACGCTTAAACGTTATCCTGTTTCTACCTTTTTTGCAGTAATGAAAATTGTTTCCAGTTTAAGACACAACTATAGATATGTAGGTTTAGAAAATATTCCTAAAGAGGGTGCAGCACTTCTTTTAAGTAACCATGTGAGTTGGATAGATTGGATTATTTTACAGTTACCAATAGATAGACATATAAATTACATGATGGAAAAAGAGATATATCACTGGAAATTTTTCCATACTTTTTTTGTAAAAGGAGAGGCTATACCTCTCTCTGTTAAAGCAAGTAAAGATGCTTTTATAGAGGCACATAATAGACTGAAAAATGGTAAACTGGTAGCTATTTTTAGTGAAGGAAAAATTTCAGAGGATGGGAAGCTTCATAAGTTTTATAAAGGGTATGAAAGAATAGAGAAAGATTATGATGGAATAATTATTCCTGTCTTTATTACGGGTCTATTTGGCAGTCGCTTTGCTCGCTTTATGCCAGCAAAGAAAAAACCTTTTTTTAAACGAAGAATAATAACAGTCTACTATGGAAAAGCTATGAGTAAAGAGAGTAGTGCAGAAGAAGTAAAAGCAGTAATTCAAGAGATGAAGGATAGATATGAAACTTAATAAACCAAAACATAACCTTTTTAGAAACGGTGGCTACGCTGTTGAGGGTTTTGTAGATATTGTAAAGAATGAGACATCGTTTAAGTGGCAACTTTTGATGCTTTTAGTGATGGGTATTATAGCATGGGTCTTACCTATTAGTTTTTCACACTCAAGTATACTTTTTTTATCACTTTTTATTCCTATACTTGCAGAGGTCGCAAACTCAGCCATAGAGAGAGTAGTGGATCTTGTGACTCAAGACTATCATATTTTAGCAAAACAGGCAAAAGATGTTGGTGCAACAATGGTACTTTTAAGTCTTATTGTGACAACACTTATATGGTTGGCGGTGTTAGCAGTTGCTTTTGAAGTAGTTTAGGGGTTTTGATGAAGCTTATTCTAGTATGTTTTTTACTTATTTCTAGTGTATATGCTAAAGATAGACCAAAAATAGCACTTGTTTTAAGTGGTGGCGGTGCTCGCGGCGGTGCTCATGTTGGGGTACTGAAGGTTTTAGAAAAGAATAAAATTCCTATAGACATATTAGTTGGAACTAGTATGGGTTCTTTTGTTGGTGGTCTGTATGTAAGTGGAAAGTCTCCACAAGAGATAGAGAGTATGCTTACATCCACACAATGGAATAACTATATACGCACCGACTATAATCGTCAAGATACTCCTATGCGAAAAAAAGAGATAGACTACACTTATCAAGGACTCTTAGGTTTAGGTATAAATGCAGATAATACCTTAGTCCTTCCTACTGGTGTGTTAAAGCGTGAACCTATGCTCCTTAAGTTTATGGAACTTACACAAAATATTCAAGATATAAATGATTTTAATAAACTCTCTATTCCTTTTCGTGCAGTAGCAACAAATATTCGTAATGGTGATGCTGTTGTTTTAAAGTCTGGAAACTTAGCAGAGGCTATCTATGCTTCGAGTGCTATACCTGGTGGTTTTCAACCGATAAGTATTAATGGTATTGATCTAGTAGATGGTGGGGTGAGTGATAATTTTCCCATTCAAGTTGCAAAAGATATGGGTGCAGATATAATTATAGCTGTTGACGTGAGTGAAAATTTTGAAAAAAATCTTGATGTAGATTCTTACTTTGTTGTGATGGGACAACTAGTAAATATTTTAATGCGAAAGAATGCAAATAAGTCTATTTTAAAACTTACCGATAAAGATATTCTTTTAACTCCAAATTTAGAGGGGTTTGGTGGTTTGGATGTTGATAAATATAAAGAGATTATTGAAAAGGGAGTAGAAGTTGCTGAGAAAAATGATGTAAAGTTAAGAACATTAAGTATTAGTGACAAAGCATATAGAGTTTATCAAGAAAAACATCGAAAAAAGCATCATTTTAAAGCACCTATTATTGATAAAATAGAGATAGATAATCCTACATATCTTTCAGATGAGTCTATTCGTTTGAGACTGCATCAAAAGCTAGGTAAAGAGCTAGACTTAGTACTGCTAAGAAAAGATCTACTTCATCTCTATCATATGATGATTTTTGATAGCATATTATATGAGATAAAAGTCGTAGAGAGTGAAACTATTTTAGTCATTCATCTAAAGCCGAGTTGGGATAACCACGGAGAAATTCGCTTTGCTCTTGGTATTGAAGATGACTTTAAGGGACACTCTGCCTACTCTTTGAAACTAGGGTACACTATGTTTGGTTTGAATGCTTATGGAGGAGAGTGGAAAAACGATTTTGAAATAGGGCGATATGAGAAGGCTTATACAGAGTTCTTTCAGCCATTAGATCCTATGAGTCGTTACTATATAAAACCTTCTATCCGTTATGAAAGAACAATAGATATTTTTACAAGCGATCTTTTAACAAACCAAGAGATTCAATCGCATCGTTATGGTGGAAGCTTTTTTGCAGGTATGCATATAGGTACAAACTTAGAGATAGAAGCAGGTGTTTCAATTTACAAAGATAATATACAAGTAGATATTGTCTCACTTAATAATAACTATAATGCACGACCTCTTCAAGCCTCAATAAAAATAGATAACTTAGATAATGTAAACTTTCCTAAAGTAGGCATGCGCTCGACATTAAAGTGGATAAAAGAGATCTCAGAAATGGGAAGTGATTATGAGTATGAACAGATTTACTTTGACATAGAAAAACCTATAAATTTTTACTCAAACAATCTTACTTTGTTTGCAAAGTATGCGAATACTTATTTGAAAAAAGATGATATTGATAGATTAGCTGGAATTTTTACTCTTGGTGGTCTTTTTAATCTTTCAGGCTATGCTCCATACTCTTTTGCTGGTGATAATATGGCTCTAGGTGTTTTAAAATATACATATGAGATGAAAAATGGGGGTTTTTTTGGCACACTGAATGCTCCTTTATATGCAGGGTTTTCACTAGAGGCAGGTGATGCTTGGGATAATGATACTCATGTGGATTTTAAGTATTCAGGAACACTCTATGTTGCTGCAGATACTTTTATGGGACCATTTTATTTAGCTTTTGCTTCATCCACAAAGGGTGATAGAAGTGCATATTTATATTTAGGAGAAAAATTTTAATGATAAAAAGTAAAAAAAGTAAAACCACTTTAATAGTTGGTGCTGGTGGTGTAGGTCGTGTAGTTGTACATAAGTGTGTCATGAATAGTAATGTTTTTGGAAAGATTGTTTTAGCTAGTAGAACTATAGGGCGATGTGAAGAGATAAAAAGTGAACTTCCTGAGGCTAATTTAGAGATAACAACAGTAGATGCTGATGACACTAGAGCATTAATAAATCTTATAGAAAAAATAGACGCAGATATAGTTATAAATGTTGCACTTCCATATCAAGATTTAACAATTATGGATGCTTGTATAGCTACAAAAACACCCTATCTCGATACAGCAAACTATGAGCATCCTGATGAGGCTAAGTTTGAGTATAAATTACAGTGGGAGCGTGACACAGCATTTAAAGAGGCTGGAATTATGGGACTTCTTGGGAGTGGTTTTGATCCTGGTGTTACAAATGTATTTTGTGCTTATGCTCAAAAAAATTACTTTGATGAGATTCACACTATAGATATTCTTGATTGTAATGCAGGAGATCATGGATATGCATTTGCAACAAATTTTAATCCTGAAATAAACCTTCGTGAGGTAAGTGCAAATGGCCGTTACTGGCAGAAAAATGAATCTGGAGTAGGGGAGTGGATTGAGACTAAACCTATGGAGATTAAAATGATTTGGGATTACCCTGAAGTAGGTGAAAAAGATTCGTATTTACTCTATCATGAAGAGATGGAATCTTTAGTGAAGCATATAAAAGGACTCAAACGAATTCGTTTTTTTATGACATTTGGCGAGAGTTATCTTACCCATATGAAATGTTTAGAAAATGTAGGAATGCTTGGTATAAAGCCGGTGATGCATCAAGGTCAAGAAATAGTACCTATGGAGTTTTTAAAGACACTTCTTCCCGATCCTGCATCATTAGGGGTAAGAACAAAAGGGAAAACAAATATTGGAATTGTAGCAGAGGGTATTAAAGATGGTAAAAAAAGAAAGATATATATTTACCAAGTAAGTGATCATGAGAAGTGTTATGCTGAAGTAAAGAGTCAAGCTGTAAGCTACACAACTGGTGTTCCTGCTATGATAGGTGCTAAGCTTATGTTGGAGGGTAAATGGTCAGGAGAGGGTGTTTATAATATGGAAGAGTTTGATCCAAACATATTTATGGATGAGTTAAACAAGCAAGGACTTCCTTGGCAGATACAAGAGCTTTAAGCTCTCTGTTTTAATTTTTTTTGAAAAAGTATTTTTGTGATAGAATATATTTTGTAATTTATGAGAGAAGAGAGAAGTAAATATGCAAGAGATCATGACCCCATACTATATTTGTGAAGAGAAACTTTTAGAAAGAAATCTTCAGATATTGGACACTATACAAGAAAAGAGTGGTGCAAAAGTAATAGTAGCACTAAAAGGTTTTGCAATGTTTGCTACATTTTCACTAGTAGCAAAGTATCTTAAAGGGTGTACGGCAAGTGGCCTTTACGAAGCAAAACTTGCTCGTGAAGAGTTTTGCAAGTTTAATAGTGAAGCTGAAGTACATACATATTCTCCCGCATTTAAGGAGGATGAAATAGAAGAAATAGCAAATATTTCAGATCATATTATCTTTAATTCTCCAAATCAATTAGAACGATTTCTTTTAAAAGTCAAACAAACTAATCCAAATATAGCAGTGAGTTTACGTATAAATCCTGAAGTCTCTTCCTCTCCAAAAGATATGTATAATCCTTGTGTTATCCATTCGCGTTTAGGAACGACTCTCTCTAATTTTGATGAAAATATTCTTAAAAAACTTGATGGACTTAATTTTCATGCACTGTGTGAACAAAATGTAGATGCACTTGAAGCAATTTTAATAAAATTTGAGAAAAATTTTTCCCAATATTTCAAGAATTTAAAGTTTATTAATTTTGGTGGAGGACATCATATCACTAAAAAAGGGTATGATATTGAAAAACTTATTTGGATAATCAAAGAGTTTAGAGAAAAATATGATGTAGAAGTTTATTTAGAACCTGGTGAAGCAGTTGGATGGGAGTCTGGTTACTTAGTGAGTACTGTTTTAGATGTTTTTGAAAATGGTATGAAAATTGCCATTTTAGATACATCGGCAGAAGCACATATGCCAGACACTTTAGCAATGCCATATCGTGCAGATGTAAGAGGCTCTGGTAAGGCAGGAGAAAAAAAATATACTTACCGTTTAGGTGGTAATACATGCTTGGCTGGTGATATTATGGGTGACTATAGTTTTGATACACCTTTAAAAGTGGGTGATAAAATAATTTTTGAAGATCAGATTCATTATACTTTTGTTAAAAGTACTACGTTTAACGGTATTAAACTTCCTTCACTTGCTATAGAGCATAAAAGTGGAAAAGTAGAACTTATTAAACAGTTTAATTATGATAACTATAAAGAAAGATTATCTTAAATACTAAATAATATTAAAAAGGATAGAGATGGAATTAGATAAAGAACGATGGAATAAACGCCATATTGAAAAGCCTATGAGAAAAGAGATAGAGCCAATTTTACAGAAGTATATTGGAGAGGCAAATGTTGGTGAGGCTTTAGATATCGCATGTGGCATAGGGCGAAATACACACTTTATTGCTCAAAAAGGTTTTCTTGTGGATGCTGTTGATTTAAGTGATTATGCTCTCTCTCAGTTAAAAGATATGGCAACTATAAATAAGATAGAAGTAGATTTAGATAGTTATAATTTAGCATTTAATAAATACGATCTTATTGTTAATATTAACTACTTAAATAGAAGATTTTTTCCACAGATAAAAGAGGCTTTAAAAAAAGATGGAATTATTATTTTTGATACTTTTATTGTGGCACATGGAGATTTTGACCAGCCTTCAAACCCTGAGTATTTACTTCGAAAAAACGAACTACTTCATGCATTTATTGGATTAGATATTATTTACTATGAAGAGAAAGATGAGACAAATCTTCGTGGTGAAAAAACACGAGTAGCCTCTCTTGTCGCACGAAAAAACTAGTTTTGAACTTTATAAGTTTTTAGTTCAAAAAGAGTTACTCAAAGAGTCACCAGAATTTTGGTGGCCAAATACGGGAACTTTTCAAATAGTGATAGGTGCAATTTTGGCACAAAATACAACTTGGCATAATGTTACACTCTCTTTTAAAAATTTAAAAAATCATTTGACATTAAACTCTTTTGTAAAACTAGAAATAGAAGAGCTAAAGGTGATGATACAAGCAAGTGGATTTTATAATCAAAAAGCTCCAAGACTTTTAACTCTAGCAAAAAATATTTTAGAGATGTTTGGTACTTTTGAAAAATTTCAAGCAGAGGTTTCAAGAGAGTGGCTCTTGTCACAAAAAGGGATTGGTGAGGAGAGTGCAGATGCTATTCTATGTTATGGATGTTACAGACCTGAGATGGTTGTAGATACCTATGCAAAAAGATTTCTAAAAAAATTTGACATTGTATTTGATAAAAATAGTGAATATAAAGAGTTTTTAGAAAAAAGTATTCGAGAAAAATTTCAAGAAGAGGAACTTTTTAAAATATTTGCTCAGTTTCATGGGATGATTGTAGAGTATAATAAACTAAAGTCCCTCAAGTAAAATATTCCATAATCTTTCAATCTCTTTATCTGTTAAAAAAAGGGATGATTTTTTGTTATAAAGCTCTTTAAGTGAAGAAGCATTGATACTCATAGTATGTGAGCAGTTGAAGTGTGTGGGTAAGAATGCACGTAAAAGAGAGACATCTCCTTGAATCTCCTTGGAACATAAAAAGCAGTATAGCTCTTTATGAAGGCGTCCCTCATGTTCTAAAAGTTTTACATAAGATTCAACTGCAACTCGCTTAGGGTTCAGTTTGTTCCACTGCAAAGAGGCATTTTCTAAAAGTTCAAAATAAAAACTTCCTAATGATTCAGCATCTTTAAGATGTTTAAAAAATAACTTGGTAAAGTCTTGCCATAAACGTAGAAGTGCATAATCATTTATCCAAGGATAGCCAATGTGAATCACATCCTTGAGTCGTCCAATAGTACTTTTAAAGGAGGAGTCTATCTCATAATCTATTTTAAAGCCAATATTGATGGTCCCATGACGAGCACCATAAAACCTATAAAGGGTTTCTAAGCTTCCATCCGATAGAATAGTGACAATTAAATCTTCTTCTTTAACTTTGTTTAGATTTATGATGTAACCTTGCAAAAACTGCTCCTCAAATACACACTTTTAAAATAATTATTTAAAATATTACTTTTATTATGCTTTTTTAAACCTTTACTAGATACAATGTAACACTTATTCTCTTAAATAGACTAACTTAGTTTAAAGTTAACTTAAATTTATGAAGAATTTATTAGAAATTAATAATTTTAGGAGTTACAATGGTTGAACATCATGATTTACTGAGATCATTTAAAGATAACTGTGGTTTTGGTCTTGTTGCCAATATCAAAAACAAGGCCTCTCACAAGGTTCTTGATGATGCAGTTACAGCACTAGAGCGTATGATGCACCGTGGTGCAGTTGCAGCAGATGGAAAAACTGGTGATGGAAGTGGACTTTTACTCTCTATGCCAACCGAATTTATGGTTCAAGAGGCTGAAAAAGCTGGTGTTGAACTCTCTAGTCAGTTTGCAGTAGCTTCAGTTTTTACAAAAGATATGGCACATATAGATACTTTAGAAGCTATTTGTGCTAATAATGATCTTAAAATTGTACTACGACGTGAAGTGCCTATTGAAATTAATGCACTTGGAGATCAAGCTATTGCTTCACTTCCAAACATTATGCAACTCTTTATTACTCCTAACTCTATTATGGCGACAAAGAGATTTGATGCTCTTTTATACCTTTCACGTAAAGAAGCAGAGCATAAAATTATAGAAGATAGAGATTTCTATATTGCATCTATGAGTTCAAAAGTGCTTTCATATAAAGGTCTTGTTATGCCAACACATATTAAAGAGTTTTATAAAGACTTTAATGATGAAGCATTTAAGATTAGTTTTTCACTTTTTCATCAACGTTTCTCCACAAATACACTTCCTGAGTGGCGTTTAGCACAACCTTTCCGTGCAGTAGCACATAATGGTGAAATTAACTCGGTTGAAGGGAACCGTATAAATGTGGAGATTAAATCTGAGTCTATTAAGTCAGATGTATTTACCGATGAGGAGATTGCTAGAATTCTTCCTATTTTACAACTCAACTCTTCGGACTCTGCATCTGCAGATAACTTTTTTGAATTTTTGATCGTAAATGGTATGGATTTCTTTAAAGCTGTTCGTGCTGTTATACCTTCAGCTTGGCAAAATGCACCTCATATGGATCCTGAACTTCGTGCTTTTTATGAGTACCACTCAACTGTATTTGAAGCATGGGATGGTCCAGCGGCATTCTCTGTAACTGATGGTCGTTATATAGGTTGTGTTCTTGATAGAAATGGTTTACGCCCTTCAAAATATATAGTAACACATGATGATAATCTTTTAATTGCTTCTGAGTATGGTGTTGTAGATATTGCAGAAGAAGAGATAAAAGAGCGTGGCCGTTTGCAGTCTGGAGAGATGTTAGGTCTTGATCTTAAGTTTGGTAAGCTTCTTAAATCAAATCAAATTGATGATTACTTAAAAGGCTCTAACCCCTATATGAAGTGGTTAAATGAACATATGATCTACCTTCAAGAGCATGTCGAAGAGCAGTATAACTCTCGTGAAGAGATGGATGAAGATTTACTTATAAGAAAACAGAAGTTTTTCAATATTACTCAAGAGATTGTTGAGCAAGTTATTGAACCTATGATTAAAGATGGTAAAGAAGCTGTTGGTTCTATGGGTGATGATACTCCCTTAGCAGCATTTTCAGATAAACAACGTAACTTTACAGACTACTTTAAACAGAAGTTTGCACAAGTAACCAACCCACCAATTGACCCAATTCGTGAAAAAGTTGTTATGAGTTTAAATACTGGTTTTGGTGAAGTGCATAATATCTTAGATGAAATTCCTACTCATGCGCATAGACTTAAATCTATTAGTCCTATTATTACAGGTGAAAAATTAGAAGTTCTGAAGTCGTTTGGCGATAAAAGTTCACCACGATACCAAGCTTTTTATCATAATACTACATTCTCAACTGCATATAGTACAGATTTAAAAGCATCTCTTGATTCCCTTGTATCTAAAGTTATTGACTCTGTAAAAAATGAGGGAACTCGTATAGTTATTTTAGATGATGCTGAATTTTCTGAAAATATGAAAGTTATTCCTATGGCTATGGCTATAGGGCGTTTAAATATTGCACTTCTTAAAGAAAAAATTCGTCACTTGGTTTCTATGATCGCTGTAACTGGTGAAGTTATTGATTCTCATTCTGCAGCAGTTCTTATTGGATATGGTGCATCTGCAATCTATCCAAATGTGCTTTTCGCAACAGTTGCATCGAAAGTGGCAAAATCTAAGTCTATTAAACTTACATGTCATGAGTCGTATAAAGCAGTACATACAGCACTCAATAGTGGTTTACTAAAGATTATGTCTAAAATGGGTATAGCAACTATTGCTTCTTATAGAAACTCAGGACTATTTGACGTTATGGGTCTAAGCCGTGAAATAGTTGAAGAGTGTTTTGAAACATCTCATTGTGCTATTGCTGGTCTTACTTATGCCGATATTGATGAACGAATTGAAAATTTTCATACATCTGCTTTTAAAAATGATGGTTTTAAGAAAATTTTCCCACTTAACATTGGTGGGTACTATAAGTTCTACACTGGTCAAGAGCATCATGACTTTGGTCCTGCTGTTATTCATGCTATTCATAAAGTGGCAGATAGTGGCAAGAAAGAGGACTTTGATGTGCTCCGTGATCTTGTCAACAAACGTGGTCTAAAGTTTATTCGTGACTTCTTTGAATTAAAATCGGATAGAAAAGCTATAGATATTTCTGAAGTTGAGTCAAAAGAGAAAATCTTTAAACGCTTTGCATCGGCAGCTATGAGTCTTGGTTCTATCTCTCCAGAGGCACATGAGACTATTGCCATCGCTATGAACCGTATTGGTGGGCAGTCTAACTCTGGTGAGGGTGGAGAAGATAAAGCTCGTTTTGGCACTGAAAGAGTCTCAAAAATAAAGCAAGTTGCATCGGGTCGTTTTGGTGTTACCCCAGCATATTTACGCTCGGCTGAAGAGATTCAGATTAAAGTTGCACAGGGTGCAAAACCAGGTGAGGGTGGACAACTTCCAGGTCATAAAGTTACTGCATTAATTGGTAAACTTCGTCATACTGTTCCTGGTGTTACACTTATTTCACCTCCTCCTCACCATGATATTTACTCTATTGAGGATTTAGCACAACTTATCTTTGATATGAAACAGGTAAATCCTAAAGCTCGTGTAGCGGTGAAACTCGTTTCTACTGTTGGTGTTGGTACTATTGCTGCGGGTGTTGCAAAGGCATATGCAGATAAAATCATTATTTCTGGTGGTGATGGTGGAACAGGTGCTGCACCACTCACTTCACTCAAATTTGCTGGTAATCCATGGGAACTTGGTCTTAGTGAAGCGCATAATGCTCTTAAAGCAAACAACCTCCGTGGTCTTGTTGAGCTACAAACTGATGGTGGTCTGAAATCTGGTCTTGATGTTGTAAAAGCTGCACTTTTGGGTGCTGAGTCTTTCGCATTTGGTACAGGTGTTCTTACAATTGTTGGTTGTAAAATGCTTAGAATTTGTCATGTAAATAAATGTTCTGTGGGTATCGCAACTCAAAATGAAAAACTTCGTGAGGAGTTCTTTAAGGGTCATGTAGATCAGGTTATTAACTACTTTACACTTTTAGCGGAAGATATTCGTCTTATTATGGCTGAACTTGGTTATAAAACTATGGAAGAAATGATAGGTCGTGTTGATCTGTTAAAAGTTAAAGATGATGAGTTCGCTCAAAAATTTGACTTCTCTTCAGTACTGCATCAAGAAGAGGGTGTGAATACACATCAGCAAAAATTTAATCATCCATTTGATGATAATAGTTTTGAAAAAGATGTACTCAAAGAGGCAATGGTAGCTATTAAGTCCCCAGATCAACCAATTAGAATTCATAGAGAAATTAAAAATGTTCATCGTAGTTTTGGTGCTTTAGTCTCTGGCGAAATCGCAGAGTATTATGGTGATGAGGGTCTTAAACCAGACACTATTAAAATAAATCTTACAGGTGTAGCAGGTCAAGCACTTGGCGCATTTATAGCTCCGGGTGTTTCTATATACTTAGATGGTGTGGCAAATGACTACATCGGGAAAGGTATGAATGGTGGTAAAATTATTATCACTTCTAAAAACGAGGGTGAAGAGTTTGCCGCAGGTGGTAACACTTGTCTATATGGTGCAACTGGTGGAAAACTTTACATTTCAGGTTCTGTAGGTGAGCGTTTTGCTGTTCGTAACTCTGGTGCATTTGCGATCGTTGAGGGAACAGGGGATAATGCTTGTGAGTATATGACAGGTGGTGTTGTTGTCATCCTTGGTGAGACTGGTATTAACTTTGGTGCAGGTATGACAGGTGGTGTCTCTTTTGTATATGATAAAGAGCATAAGTTTGTTGAAAATGTAAACCATGAGCTTGTTGAAGCAGTAAGAATTGATACAGATGAGGGTGATGAAGCTCGCCACTATCTTAAACGTCTTCTTAAAGATTATGTAGTTGAGACAGGAAGTGTTAAAGCAAAAGAGTTACTTGAAAACTTCCGTGTTGAAGTACGTAATTTTTGGTTAGTAAAACCAAAAAATCTAACAAAACTACCATTGAACCTTGAGAACGGAGACTAATTATGAGAGAATATTTAACAACAGAAAGACTTGATCCAACAAAAAGATTAGTCGTTGAGCGTACTAAAGATTTTGGTGAGATATATGAAGTATTTGATCGTGATGATGCGGCAAACCAGAGTGATAGATGTATACAGTGTGGTGATCCATTTTGTTTAAATAAGTGTCCACTCCATAACTATATTCCACAGTGGTTAAAATCAATCGCTGAGAAAGATTTAGAGTTTGCATTTAAACTTTCAAATGAACCTTCACCGTTTCCAGAGGTTATGGGGCGTGTTTGTCCTCATGACAGACTCTGTGAGGGTGACTGTACTCTTAATGATGGTCATGGTGCCATTACTATTGGGAGTATTGAGACTCACATTACTGAAGAGGGCTTTCGTGCTGGACTCACTCCTGACTTCCCAGGTGTTACATCTGATAAGAAAGTTGCAGTAATTGGTTCAGGTCCTGCTGGACTCTCAGTGGCTACATATTTACTTCGTTCAGGTATTGGTGTAACGATGTATGAGAAAGCCGATAAAGCGGGTGGACTTTTAACATATGGTATTCCTAACTTTAAACTTGATAAGAAAATAGTAGAACGTCGTGTTGATCTTCTTTTAGAAGCAGGTATGAAACTAGAACTGAATTGTGAAGTTGGTAAAGATAAAACTTTTGAAGAGATAGCAAATAAACATGATGCTATGTTTATAGGTGTTGGTGCAACAAAAGCAAAATCAGCAGGTCTCCTGGGTGAGCAAGCTTCAAATGTTTATGCTGCAATGGATTACTTAACAAACATTCAAAAGAAAAATTTTAAAACAAGTTATGATAAAAAGTTTGATTTTAAAGATCAAAATGTTGTTGTGATTGGTGGTGGTGATACTGCTATGGATTGTTTAAGAACTGCTAAACGTGAAGGTGCAAAGTCTGTTACTTGTCTCTACCGTCGAGATGAGTTAAATATGCCAGGATCAAAAAAAGAGTATAAAAATGCTATGGAAGAGGGTGTTGATTTTACTTTCTTAGCATCTCCAAAAGAGATTGTACTTGATGAGTCTGGTACCGCTATTGCAGTTGAGTATGTGAAAACTACTCTTGGTGCAAAAGGGAAAGATGGTCGTCAACGTATGGAAGAGGTGAAAGGCTCAGAGACACGTGTAAATGCAGATATTGTTATAATGTCACTAGGGTTTGATCCTCTTGTACCATCTTTTTTAGCAGAAAATGGCATCGAGACTAACTCTTGGGGTGGGATTATTATAAACGAAGAGACTCATGAAACTACGACTGCTGGTATTTATGCTGGTGGTGACTGCTTTCGTGGTGCTGATCTTGTTGTAACGGCTGCATATGATGGTCGTGAAGCTGCAAGAAGTATAGCAAACTCTCTCCTTAAATAGTACCAAGTCTATCCATCTTTGATGGGTAGACATTTTTTCTTCTTTCTTAACTTCTTTTCATATACTCATTCTTTTAAGTTACAATCAATTATAATGCTTCTATAAAACAAAAACAGGGGATTATAGTATGAAAAAAATAGTACTTTTGGTTGCACTACTCTTTAGTGTAAATTTATTTGCAGATAAGGTTCACGATGGTTATGTAGCATATAAATATAAGGATTATAAGTTAGCAAGAGTTATTTGGGAAGAGTCATGTGATAGTGGTAATTTAAGTGCTTGTTATAATGTAGCACAGATATATGCAAACGGCTTAGGTACACACTATAATGAATTAAAAGCAGCAAAACTTTACAACAAAGTATGCGAAGCAGGAGATGCGAGAGCATGTACAAATTTGGGTGTTTTACTTGAAAATGGCGTTGGAGGTGTTCATAGAGACTTTAAGCATGCTAGTAAGATGTATTTAAAAGCTTGTGATGCTGGTGATGTAGATGGATGTTATAATTTAGCTACGGCTTACTATAGAGGAAGAGGCGTAGTTCGTGACTATAGTTTGGCGAGTGCTATTTATGATGATACATGTGAAAAAGGTCATGGTTATGGCTGTTATTATGGTGCAAAAATGCACAGGAATGGCAAAGGTGTTTTTGTAGATAAACATAAAGCAAAAGAGATGTTTGCAAAAGCTTGTAATATGGGACATAGCAGTGCATGTAGAAAATATGAGAGATTAGAAGAGGAAGGTATAAGATAACTTCAGTCTCTTATAAGAACAATAGAGATAAAATCTACTTATAAAACAATTAGGACAAGTATTGAAAAAAATAATAACACTAAGCTTATTAACTATTAGTTTAATGGCATCTCAGAATAATGATTATATAGGTTTGAGTGGAGGAGTGAGTAAATTATCTACTGTTCAAACTACAACAACTTCTTCTTCTTTACAGAATGATAGTAGTGATGGTGTAGCTATGACTCTTACTTTTGGTCATAAGTATGAAAGTGGTCGATTTAATGCATCTTATACTTTTGTTAATCATGATACAACAGTAGTAAAACAAGTGAGTGCTTTTAATTTTGCTTATGATTTTACATTTCCTATTGCAACTTCAGGTGTAGCATTATTTGCTGGGCCGGTTATTGGATATAGTTGGTATGAAGATGCTAGTGTAAACTTAGATGGCTTGCATTATGGTGTTGAAATGGGTACATTTTATAATATTACAGAAAACTTTTCAGTTGAACTTGGATATAAATACTTTAATGAAACGGCGAGTGAAGAGAGTACAACTACAAAAGTAGAGTATGATGATTTACAGACACTTTATTTCGGTATAAATTACTATTTTTCTTACTAAAAGAGAGATAGTGGTTATTTCATATATTCCGTGTGAAATTTAGAAATATCCAGCAAAAAAAATATAAAATAAGCATAAATTAGTTATAATAAATGTTATTTATATAACTGAAGGATTTTTTTGTGAACCTACTTGACCTATTTAATAAAACATTTGATAATAAACAACCTGTAAAAGAGGAAGCATCTTCACACTGGATTAAGTGTAAATCTTGCCATTCGACTATGTACTATAAAGAGGTGGCTAATCAGAATTATGTTTGCCCAAAGTGTGGCTATCATATTCGTATTGGTGTGAAAGAACGTATCGCACTTTTAGCGGATGAGGGTACTTTTGTAGAACACGATGCATCTTTAGCACCTGTTGATCCTCTTGACTTCATTGATAAAAAATCTTACAAAAAAAGAATAGAAGAGGGCTTTGCTAAAACTGGTAGAAAATCATCAGTAGTAGCGGGAAGCTGTCAAATGAATGGTGTAAGTACTCAAGTTATTATTTTTGATTTTGCATTTATGGGTGGAAGTCTCGGTTCTGTAGAGGGTGAGAAAATTGTTCGTGCGGTAAAACGTGCCATTGAAAACAGAGAAGGTCTTGTTATTTTTTCAGCTTCTGGTGGTGCAAGAATGCAAGAGTCTACATTTTCACTGTTGCAGATGAGTAAAACATCTGCAGCTTTAGCCAAACTTGCAAATGAAAATCTTCCATATATTTCTGTATTGACCGACCCTACTATGGGTGGTGTTTCTGCATCGTTTGCAACACTTGGTGATATTATTATTGCAGAACCAGGAGCTCTTATTGGATTTGCTGGTGCTAGAGTCATTGAACAGACTATTGGATCAGCACTTCCTGATGGTTTTCAAAGAGCAGAGTTTTTACTTGAAAAAGGTTCTGTCGACATGATAGTAAATCGTAATGAGTTAAAGAAAACTCTTTCTGATCTCTTTACACTATTTAAAGTTTAAAAATGAAACTTTATGCCCTTTGCGATCAGGATATGCTTGATTCTAATGGGGTCTCGATTGAAGAGTTTGTAGAAATAGCGAAGAAGAATAGTGCTGAAATACTACAGTATCGTAACAAAAATGCAGATATTACCTTTATAAAAAAACAACTGATTAGAATTCGAAAAATTTATGATGGTTTTTTAGTTGTTAATGATGCATATGAGCTTATAGAGTATTGTGATGGTGTGCATATGGGTCAAGAAGATTTACATGCCATTGATGAAGATATTTCTAAGGCAGTTAAAATTTTAAGAAGTGTGGTTACCGAAGATAAAATACTGGGTATTTCAACACATAATAAAGAAGAAGTAATCGAAGCAAATAGTTTAGCACTGAATTACATAGGACTTGGTGCTTATAGAGCAACAAGAACAAAGGGAGATATTAATACTATCTTGGGAGAGAGTATTGACAGTATTGCATCAAACTCGAAACATCTTGTGGCAGCTATCGGTGGTGTAAAATTAAGTGATAATTTTGAGCATATTACTTATAATGTTATAGGAAGTGCTCTTTTATCATGAAAATAGAAATTGTAAGTATTGCAAAAAAAGAAAAAACTCTTTATGATCCACTCTACAAAGAGTTAACAAAAATGATAAGTCGTTTTGCAACACTTAAGGATACTGAAATTTTCAATAAAGAGATAAATAAGGCACATTCAATCTCTTCAGAGAGTGCACAAAAAATATATACAAAAGTTTTAGAGCCTCATTTAAATGCTTGTTTTAGTGTTACTTTACATCCTGATGGAAAATTAATCGATAGTTTTGAATTTAGTAAGCTTTTAAATGATAAAATGTCAGTTAAATTTTTTATTGGCGGTGCATATGGCTTTGAGGATAACTTTTTAAAGAGAAGTGACACTGTCATAAGTTTAGGAAAGTTGACCATGAGTCATAAAATAGCGAAAGTAGTTTTACTTGAGCAGATATATAGAGGGTTCTCTATATTATCAAATCATCCATATCATAAATAACAAGGGAAAAAAGTGCAAAAAAGCGAATCAGATTATTTTAAAGAGATATTACAAAGTCGTAGAGATCAGATAAAGAAGAACATTGATGGTGTAAACAGTGAACTTAATCAACTTAATTCATTAGAATTAAATGATGAGGGTGATCATGCTTCAGTAAACAACAATTCAATGGTCGAGAGTGCTATTGTTTCACAACAGAAACAAGAGCTACAAGAGATAGAGATAACTCTTGTTAAAATAGAGAATGGTGAGTATGGGATTTGTGAAATGTGTGAAGATGACATAGGATTTCAAAGACTTAAAGTAAAACCACATGCAATATACTGTATTGATTGTAGAGAAATTGTAGAAAAATCTAAGTAGAGGATTTAAGATGTATATAAAAAGATATAGTATAGCCGCATTTATTTTAATGGCTTTAGTAGGGGGATATGTATACTTCTATGTTTCTCAAGATACAACAAGTATTGATTTCTTTGGTATTCCTTTACCATCGTTTTCTATAGCTTTATGGGTAGTAGTGCCACCTTTTTTACTCTATGTAGCAAGTGTATTGCATATGTCTTTTTACTCATTCTTAGGGAGTATGAATGTTCGTAAATATGAAAAAGATTATGATAAAGTGCTTGATCTTATTGTAGATGCATATCTTGGTAAAAAAGATAGAGAGCATCACTTTAAAACACCTCCATATAGTCTTCTTGGTCGCCTTTTAGACAATAGTACTATTTTTCCAAATAAAAATATTACTTTTCAGTTTGACAGTGAAAAAACTCAAAAAATGAGTGAGGTATTAAAAGTTATAGAAGATATTAAAAATGGTGAAGTTGTTGATTTAAAATCATATAATTTACAAATTGACAACCCTTTAGTTATTCAAAATGAAAGAAATCGTTATAAGTCAGGGGAATTAACAGCAGAATCACTCCTTTCAAATTCAACAAAGTACGATGCAACACTTGCTAAAGAGGTTTATCGTGATTTTGTAAAAACTACATCACTTGCAAATATAGAAAAATATAAAGCATTTATGACAAAAGAAGCATTAAACAATATTCTTTCTCGTGTGAACGCAGATGATTTTACTTTAGAAATTCCGAATGAGACACTTCTTACATTTATGAGTAATTTAGAGTTTACAAAGAAAGAGTATATTAAAATATCTTCACATCTCTCTCAATCAAATATGATACCTGAGCAGAGAATCCGCCTTTTTGAAACACTAAGTGATGATAAAGAAGAAGCAGTTGATGCATATCTTTACACACTATTTGATTTAGAGATGATTACAGCAGTTGATGAAATTCTTGATATCTCACAACCAGATGAGTATCAAAACTTTAAGGCTTACCGTGCTTTAAAAGAGTGTAATAAAAACTTTAGTATAGAGATATTTGTATAACTCTATGCTAAAAAAACTCTCCTTTGAAAAACCCCTTTATGTATTAGCCCCTTTAGCTGGATTTACAGACCTACCTTTTAGAAGTGTTGTTAAAAAGTTTGGTGCTGATCTTACAGTAAGTGAGATGCTTAGTTCCAATGCACTTGCTCATGGTTCTACAAAAACACTCCATATGTTAGAAAAGTCTGCAAATGAAGATCCTTATTCTGTACAAATTTCTGCTTCTGAAGTAGATATGGCAAGAAGAGCTGTAGAAGTTTTAAATGAGCAAGAGGGAATAGATATTATAGATTTAAACTGTGGCTGTCCTGTTCCTAAGGTTGTAGGTCATGGGAGTGGAAGTTCACTTCTTTTAAATCTTCCTCTTATGGGCGAAATTATTAAAACAATTAAGGAAACTTCAAATAAATCTATGACAAGTGTTAAAATACGTTTAGGATTTGAAGAGAAAAACCATATTGACATTGCAAAAATTGTTGAAGATAGTGGGGCGGACTTTTTAGCAGTTCATGGAAGAACACGTGCTGGAAAATTTAAAGCTCCTGTTGATTATGATGCTATTGCTGAAATAAAAAATGCTGTTAACATTCCAGTTATTGCTAATGGTGATATAGACTCTTATGAAAAAGCACAATGGGTGTTAAATCATACGGGTGCTGATGGACTTATGATAGGCCGTGGTGCAGTTGGTGCCCCTTGGATTTTTCATCAGCTTCGCTCCGGGGAGTCTCATATAGATTTTGCACTTAAACATGAAATAATTATGGAGCATTTCGATAGAATGATAGAGTTTTATGGAGATCACGGTGTGCCAATGTTTCGAAAACATACACATACGTACTCTAAAGGGTATAGAGGTGCTTCTCACCTTAGAAACAGTGTAAATACAATTACAGATATAAAAAAGTTTAGAGATACCCTTGATGACTTTTTTAAAAATGGGGAGTTTGCATAAAATGCATCATGATAGTAGACTAGATATTAGTAAATCACTAAGAAACCTAGAGAAGAGTGACATTGCTGATAATCTATTTCATTATGATTATAATACAAAACACCTCCTCTCTTTAATTGATAAAGGGATAGCACTTGACGATCCCTCTTACTTGAGCTCTTTTCGTTCTTTTGAAGGAGAGGTTTTTGAAAATTTTATTTATGAAAAATTACTTCGTTTCGCACAAGAGAATGAGCATATTACAAAATTTATACTTAAAGGTTTTCATCAAAATAAGCATAAAGCCTATGCAAATACACTCTCTATAAGTGAAAAAGAGCAGATAGTTTATAGAACAAAATCACGAGAAATTAGTGAGTTTGATGCGATGTTTGTAACAAAAGAGAATGAACTTTACTTTGTAGAGATGACACTTGTAAAGTCAGTTTTAAAACTGCGTCGTCGTCTTCGTAAGAAAAAGGCTCTTTTAGAAATAATTTTTCCTAATTATGAGATAAAATCTCTTATTATTTTAAACGATGGGGCTACAGGTGCAAAACAGTTTCCAGACTATTGTAAAGTATGGTTTACAAAAGAGTTTTCAGCTGCAGATGTTTTAGCCTTTATTATCTCAAAAAATCGAAGAAAATTAGTGCCTAAGGTGAAAATTAAAGGTCCTAATATGATAGAAGCACATGAACTGAAACTCCATCCATTTAGATACTATAATACTATGAGTTGGATTACAAAAACATTGCGAGCTCATAAAAAGCATATAGTAGATATGAAGTTTTTGATGAATTTTAAGATTCAGCGTTATCATGATCTTTATAATAAGTTTTATGTTGGATATTTAAATATTGAAAATGCAAAAAATATACTTAAACTAGATGATGAGTATAAAGAGGATCAGAGAGTTGTCGTTGCACTAGAGAAAAAACATTCCGAAGAGATTATTTTGACCTATTATATACAGACAGGACGAAAAAAACTTTATCTTTACACTATTGAAGATGGGAAAATTTCTAAAGAGAAGAAAGATCCTTATGGTATTACAGTTACTGAAGTTTTTCATATTAATAAGCAGATGGATGATTCATATGAAGTGAATTTAACACATATTGCTGTGATGAAAAAACTTTTAAAAGATCGTTTTAAGATATCTCAAACGAATTAAGTTTATAGCCCCTATTTGGTAGCGAAACAAGTTTTGTAATTCCTGTTTTTTTTCTTAACCTTAAAATAAAGTTTTTTAAGGCTGATGTGCTCATAGGTTTATCTTCCCAAACATTTTGTTGTATTAGTGTAAATGTAAGCACTTTATTAGGATACTTGAAGAGAAGATCTAGAAAAAGTATCTCTTTTCTTGTTAATAAGATTTTTTTATTCTTGACAAGAAGTTCTTGCATTAAAAAATCATAAACAATTGCCTCTTCAATATGAAATGTCTCATTCTGATTAATCTCTTTATCAAGTTTTTCTAAGAGTTTTAAAAGTTCACTATAACTTAATGGCTTAAGTTCATAAGATAAAATTTGTAGTTTAATAGCATCAAATAAAAAAGCTTCATCTTTATAGGCACTGAGAATAATAATAGGGATATTCTTATTTCCCTGTCTTACTTTTTTTATAAACTCTAAACCATTTCCATCATCTACCTTAATATCGGAAATAATAGCATCAATTCTGTAATCATCAAAATATTCTAGGGCATTTTTAATTGTAGCACTGTGGTAAATAGTATTAAAGTAGAGGTTTAATGTCTCTATCATATTAGTTGCAAACTCACTATTGTTTTCAAGAAGGAGTAAGTTGAATTTTTTTAATCTAACCATTCTAAAAACTCTATTGTGAATTCTGCACCATTCTTTATATTGTTTACATAAAGTATGCCACCATTTTTTTCTAATATCTCTTTTGCAATGTAGAGTCCAATACCATTACCCCCTGTCGTACTTTCAAAGGGGAGAAAAAGTTTCTTTTGTATCTCTGCATCAATACCACCAGCATTATCTAGAATAGTGATTTTATTGTTATTAATTTCTATAGAGATTCTTGGGTTTTGAGTCTCTCTGTATTGAAAAATATCTAAAGCATTATTTATTATAGAAAAAACAACTTGTGTAAATTCATTTTCATTGGCAAAAGTTGTCTTATCCTCATGTGAAAAAATGTCTATTTTAATATTATGATAGTTAAGTGTTGCATTTGAAATATTGAGTACTTTATTAACAGAGTTAGTAAGAGAAAAATATTTTTTTTCATAGGATGGATTATAAAAATCTTTAAATGTATTAACAGTTTGAGACATAAATGAGATGAGTGCCTCAGACTTGATAATTTGATGTAAAAGTCCCTCTTTTGTTAGAGAAATATTTTGTTCTAACTTTGCTCTTTGAAGGATATTAATAGAGCCCAATGAGGCAAGGGGTTGTTTCCATTGGTGTGCTATATGCATAAGAAGTTCCCCTAGAGCTGCTTGTTTAGATTGCTGGTTTATCATCTGCTCTTGCATCCTGTTCTTTTTCAGTTCCTTTTGAACTTTTTGTTCAAGATTTTTTTCATATGCTCGAAGTTGTAGATGTGTTGATACTCTTGCTCGAAGTTCATTTGGTTTAAATGGTTTTGTAATGTAATCTACAGCACCAAGTTCAAATCCTAATTCAATATCTTCAACACTATTTTTGGCACTTAAAAAGATAATAGGAGTATTTTTAAGTTTGATATTACTTTTAATTACTTTACAAACTTCATAGCCATCCATTTCTGGCATCATTATATCTAATAAGATAAGATCTATATTTTCTTGTTCTATTAATTTTAATGCACTTTTCCCATCGATTGCTGTAACTATATCGTAGTCACTTAATAACTCTACTAAAATATCTATGTTTTCCACAATATCATCAACAACTAAGAGGGTCTCTTTTTTCATTTTATTTCCTTCGTATTGAAATTATATCTAAGCTTGGTCTCAAATTGGTCTCTAATAGAGTGAGACTAATTTGAGACAATATTTTGATACAATTACTTATGAATAAAAAACATAGCAGAAAGTATAATAGTTTAGTCGCTGATGAAACTATTGAAGACTACTCACTTCGTTATACTCCAAAATCTTTTAGAAAATGGTCAGAACTTCTTATAGCAAATACGGCTTTAGGAAGTATCTCTTTTTTAGCACTTGAAGCAATCGGTGCTTCTATTGCTATGGCATATGGCTTTAATACCGCTTTTTGGGCAATTTTTACAGCTTCTCTTATTATTTTTATAACAGCAATTCCTATTAGTTATTATGCAGCAAAGTATAACATAGATATAGATCTTATTACTCGTAGTGCAGGGTTTGGATATGTTGGTTCTACTTTCACTTCTCTTATTTATGCCTCCTTTAGTTTTATCTTTTTTGCACTTGAGGCAGCTATCATGTCTCAAGCTCTAGAACTCTATTTTGGCTTACCACTCTATTTGGGTTATATTGTGAGCTCTTTAATTATAATACCACTTGTTTTTTATGGAATAACTCTGATAAATAAACTGCAGTTACTTACACAACCGATTTGGATTATAATGATGCTTGCACCTTTTGTAGCAATTATATTAAAAGAGCCTGATGCATTTATCTCCCTTAAGTCTCTTTCTGGTTCTATATCTGGAAGTAATGAATTTAATTTTTACTATTTTGGATTTGCTGTTGGTATTTCACTCTCTTTAATTGCCCAGATTGGGGAACAGGTTGATTACCTTCGTTTTATGCCACCACTTACAAAAAACAATCGTGTAAAGTGGTGGTTCTCTATGTTAATAGCTGGTCCAGGATGGATTATTCTTGGATTTTTAAAGCAGATAGGAGGTATGTTTTTAGCAGCAATAGTTTTACTGAGTGGTTTCTCTCTTACAGAAGCAAAAACACCTATCGAGATGTATAATGTTGGGTATACTTATCTCTTTGATAACCCTCAAACTGCACTTATTGCAGCTACTATTTTTGTTATTATTTCTCAAATAAAAATAAATGTTACAAATGCTTATGCAGGGAGTCTTGCTTGGTCAAACTTTTTCTCTCGCATTACACATTCACACCCTGGTCGTGTCGTCTGGATGATATTTAATATATTTATTGCCCTTTTACTTATGGAACTTGGACTCTTTGAGGTACTCTCTAAAATTTTAGGTCTCTACTCAAATGTAGCCATAGCATGGATAGGTGCACTTTTTGCAGACTTAGTAATAAATAAACCTTTAGGATTGTCTCCTAAAATAGTAGAATTTAAAAGAGCATATCTTTATAATGTAAATCCTGTTGGAGTTGGAAGTATGGGAATTGCTTCAGTAGTTTCTATACTAGCATTTATAGGTCTCTTTGGTGATATTGCACAAAGTTATTCAGCTTTTATTGCCATGGTAATAGCTATAGTTCTCTCCCCTCTTATTGCATATATAACAAAAGGGAAGTACTATATTGCTAGAGAAAACAGCATAGCACTCTCTTCACAAACACATTACAATTGTGAAATTTGTAATCATAGTTATGAAAAGGATGATATGGTTTTTTGTCCGCTAAATGCTGCCCCAATCTGTTCCTTATGCTGTTCTTTAAATTCTCTTTGTCATGATGAGTGTAAACTTATATCTGAAAGAAGTTTAAGGAAGCGTTTTTCATTTTTTATAAGTACTTTTTTTAAAAATTTTATTGCTCCATCTATAGTATTAAAAATAGTTAATTTTTCAACGATACTTTTTATTCTATTTTTTTTAGTAGGTATTATTGCTTGGATGAGTATATCTATGCAAATAGAGAGTATCCCTCCTGAGTATAGAGATCTTTTTATTGGAACAATTATTAATTATTCTGTTGTAATAGGTATTATTATGAGTATTATATCTTGGTGGATTTTGTTACTACAAGATAGTAGACAAAGAGCAGAACAACTCCTTGAGAATGAAAAAGAGAGATTTGAAGCAATTTATAAGAGTACACGAGATGCAATTGCCATTATAGATTTAGACTCCTCATTTTTACAGGTAAATCCAGCCTATACAAAAATAACAGGTTATACACAGGAAGAACTCTTTAGAACTTCATGTATAGTACTGACCATAGAAAAAGATAGAGAGAGTTCAAGAGCTATGATTGAGCAGGTTATAGAGGATGGGTATATTGAAAATTATGAAAAAGGTTGTTTTTTCAAAGATGGATCTATTGGGACTGTAAATATATCAATGACTATGCTTCACAATCCAGAGCGAATTCTTATGAGTGTGCGAGATGTAACAAAAGAGAAAGAGGATATACGAAACTTTGAGTATCTTTTAAATAATACAATAGAGACTATAGGTATATTTCAAAATGGAATTTGTGTTGATATTAATGAAGCTGGTTTAAACCTTTTTGCTTTTAGTGAAAAGAGTGAAGCAATTGGACAGAGTGCTTTAGATTTTATTGCTCCACATTTTCAGGATAAAGTGAAAGAGCATATAAAAAATGGATATGAAGAGCTTTATGAAGTAGAAGCAGTGAAAAAAGATGGAACATTTTTTCCAGTACTTCTTCGTGGGAAATTAACATATATTCATGGAGTTTTAAGTCGTGTTACTTCTCTCGTTGATTTAAGTGAGTTAAAGAGAAAAGAGAAATCTCTTGAGATAGAGCGACGAAAAGCAGAAGAAGCTACACGATTGAAGTCCCAATTTTTGGCAAATATGTCTCATGAAATACGAACACCAATGAATGGAATAATGGGCATGGCACATTTAGCTCTACAGAGTGGTTTAAATGAAAAACAGAAATATTTTGTAGAAAAGATAGATAGAAGTGCTAAAAATTTACTGGGTATTTTAAATGATATTTTAGATTTTTCTAAGGTTGAAGCTGGAAAAATGACAATAGAGAAGATCAACTTTAATCTTGAAGATATGATAAATGAAATTATGACTCTTTTAAAAATAGGAGTTAAAGAGAAGTCTCTAAATTTTTCTATTTTTTATGAAAGAGAAGGGAAAAAAGATTTTTTTGCAGATAAATTGCGTATAGCACAAGTCCTTACAAATATCTTGTCTAATGCTATTAAATTTACAAAAAAAGGTGGCAGTGTTGAACTTTTTGTCTCAAAACAAGGGAATGATTTTTATAGATTTGAAATAAAAGATACGGGTATAGGTTTAAGTGAACTGCAAGTTACAAAACTTTTTCACTCCTTTACCCAAGCTGATGGAAGTACTACTCGTAAATATGGTGGTACAGGTTTAGGTCTCGCTATATCTAAGCAACTTGTAGAGCTTATGGGTGGTAAGATCTGGGTGGAGAGTCAAGTTGATGTAGGGAGTAGCTTTATCTTTGAAATACCACTACAAGAGTTGGAAGAGAGTGTTTATATAGAAAAGAGGGAAGAGGAGACTGATATTAGAGTACTTCAAGGTTCTAGTATTCTTTTAGTAGAAGATAATGAAACAAATCAAGAAATTATTATTGGACTGCTTGAACATAGTGGTATAGAGATTGATATAGCATATAATGGTGTAGAAGCAATAGAGTTTTTTGATAAAAAAGAGTATGAGTTGATTTTAATGGATATACAGATGCCTATTATGGATGGGTATGAGGCAACAACTATTATAAGAGAAAAAAATAGAGAGATTCCCATTATTGCACTGAGTGCAAATGCTATGAAAGAGGATGCTATTAAAAGTAAAAAGATAGGAATGAATGAGCATTTAAATAAACCTATAGAGATTGAAAAATTGTATGAAATTTTGCTAAAATACATTAAGAAAAAAGTAGTGCTTCCTAGTAATTCAAATGGAGTTGATGAAAATATTAAAATACCAAATTTTAAAAATATAAATAGAGAATTAGGGCTTCGTCACTTGGGCGGAAAAAGAAAATTATATATTAAAGTTTTAGAAGATTTTAGAAATAAATATGAAAAAATTGATTTTAATGATCTTAATACAAGTGCTTTTAAACGAGAAATACATACACTAAAAGGTTTAAGTGCAAATATAGGAGCTATGAGTTTACATGCAATTGTAAACTCTTTAAATGAACGTGAAGAGAGAGGAGACCTTGGTGCTCTCTACGGAGAACTCTCCTTAGTGATAGATGAGCTGGAAGGAATACATTCCTATGAAGATAGTGAAAAAAAATATTTATTGGCTTTAAGTGATGAAAAAAGAGAAGAGTTAGAGCAAAAACTCCTAGAGGCACTTCTCTCTAATCGACCAAAAAATTGTGAAACTATATTTGATGAGATCGGAATGTATGAACTAGAAAATATGGAGAAACAAAAGATTCAAGATGTAAAAGATCTTGTTCAAAAATATAAATTTTCTCAAGCTGTAAGCATTATGAAGGAGCATTAAAATGAGACTACTTTTACTTATGATTTTTATCTGTTTTCCTCTCCTTTCGTCCCCCTTAGTGTTTACACAAAGTGAACAAGAGTTTCTTAAAAAACACCCTATCTTAAATGTTAGTAATGAGATGAGCTTTGCTCCTTTTGATTTTATGCAAAATAATAAAGCAACGGGGTATAGTATTGACCTTTTGAATCTTTTAGCTAGTAAAATAGGCTTAGAGATAAACTACATAAATGGATATAAATGGTCGGAACTCTTAGAACTGTTAAAGTCAGAAAAAATAGATCTTATACATACTCTTAATATTACCCCAAATCGAGAGAAATACGGAGTTTACTCTAAGCCATATATTAATTATATTACAAGGTTTGTAAGTAAAAATAAAGAGATAGAATCTATAAAGGATTTAAAAAATAGTGTAGTAGGGACAGTCAAAGGCTACTCTACTAATGAGTATCTGCATAAAAATTATTCAAATTTAAAATTTAAAGAGTTTGAGACACTAGAGGCTCTTTTTATAGCTTTAGAAAATGATGAGATTGATGTAACTGTTTTAAATGATATTGTAGCTAATTACTCTATTTTAAAGTTAGAATATAAAGATATTTATATTTCTGGATGGTTTAAAGAGTTTGATAATGAAGAGTCTCAAAAGTATCATTTTATGGCATTACAAAAGAGTAAGCCTTTAATAAAAATTTTAAATAAAGCATTAGATAATATTACATCGGAGGAGATGCGAAAATTAAAAGAGAAATGGTTAGAGTATGAGCATTTTGGAAAAATAGCTTTAAGTAAAGATGAAGAGGAGTACTTAAGAGATAAAAAAATTATTACTATGTGTATAGATCCTCATTGGTTACCATATGAGGCCTTTAATAAAAAAGGAGAACATATAGGTATCACCGCTGATACATTTAAGATACTCTCTAAAAATCTTGATATTCCTTTTCAAGCCATTCAAACAAAAACATGGGAGGAGTCTATAGAGTCAGCTAAGAGAAGGAAATGTGATCTTTTTTCTCTTGCAATGGAGACCCCTGAGCGTAAAAAATATATGAATTTTACCTCTCCATATTTGATTATCCCTCTTGTGATTGTTACAAAGCCTGATGTTACATTTATTGATGATTTAACACTTTTAAAAGAGAAAAAAATAGGGGTTGTAAAAGGCTATGCTTTTAATGAAATCTATAGAAAGAAGTATAAAAATTTAAAAATAGTAGATGTTCAAAATGTAGATGATGGTTTAAAACAAGTAGCAAATGGAGAGATATTTGGATTTATTGGAACGATTGCTAGTGTTGGGTATAGGTTTCAAACAGACTATATTGGAGAGCTGAAAATATCTGGTAAGTTTGATGAGAAATGGAAACTTGGTATTGGTGTTAGAAATGATGATCCAAAACTTTTAGCCATTATGGAAAAAGCTATTGCTAGTATAAGTATGAAGGAGAAGCAAAAAATACTTAATAGCTGGATCTCTATTAAAGTGGAAAAAAGTGTTGATTATAAACTACTTTTTTCCCTTGTAGGTGGATTGATTTTTATTATTTTACTAGTGATTTTTTGGAATAGAAAACTCTCTCGAATAAATAAAGAGTCGCAACGTTTGCAAAATGAATTAAATCAACAAAAAGAGTTATTAGAGTATATTTTAGATAATGCCTTAGAGTCTATAGCTATTTTTGAAAACAACTCCTGTATTCATATTAATCTTGCAGGTATTGAGAGTTATGGTTTTAAGGATAAAAATGATGCCATAGGATTTAAAGCATTAGA
>Ga0256837_1000572_pt1 | contig 30348 bp, 33 predicted proteins | sample 4562384metaG_FD_185976 | JGI IMG/M metagenome (GOLD analysis project Ga0256837, IMG submission 185976) | Hydrothermal vent microbial communities from Guaymas Basin, Mexico - 4561-384 | ecosystem: Environmental > Aquatic > Marine > Hydrothermal vents | place: Mexico: Guaymas Basin | collected... | reverse complement strand
AATTCTATATTAGCATTAAATGAAAAATGATATAATAAGATACAAAAAAATTACAAAGGAAAAATATGACTTTTGAAATAGAAGCAAATTCACTTGGTAAGTCCTATTTTGGGGATACTAAGAATTATAAGGCAATAAAGGTTGTTCCAAGTGCTTTAATGAGAACGACAAGCCTTGATTTTGGATTAGAGAGTCAAGTAGTGAAATCTGTCGGAGTTTATGATTTAGATATAGTCGTAGATGATGACGATAGTAGTATTTTGAATATTAAAAAACTTGAAGGGCACTTTTCAAGCAATAAAGGTAAACATTATATAAAATTACTTGACACAATGTCGTTAGATATGTCCGATTTAGATGATAATGAAGACTACAATATAGCAGTTGAAATTGAATACAATGACCCTGATACCGAAAAAGCAAACTATCCTTTTACAAAAATAAAAATGAATGTAGAGAAAACTTCTGATGATATAAATGGAATTATTTTAGCAAGTTTTCATTTTGAAGATGATGAGATAAGTAATTTAGTTTTAAAAGATATAATTACAATTTATCCAGCAAATCATCTAAATTATTTATATTCACAAGGATATATTCAAGTTAATAGCGATGTAAATAGACCATTTTTAGGTGCTACTTATGGGGCTGATACTTCCGATGATAGTTTTGATATTACTTTACCAGCAAATCCTGTTATAGGGGATTATTTTTTAGTTGTAGATGAAAAAGGAACTTTTAATGACAACCCTGTAACTTTAAAAAGAAATGGTAATAAAATAATGGGTAAAGATGAAGATTATGAATTAGATGTAGATAATTTAGAATATAAGATAATGTTTAATGGAAATGATTGGAGGGTATTGTAATGGCAAAGTTTAGTGATAGTATAAAAAATATATTATTTAAATTAAAAAATATAGTATTTAGTTCATCAATAACTATAAAAAATGATAATCCTGAAATTATACTTAACAATACAAGTGATAATGGTTCTGATGTAGCAATAAAATGTGATAAGGAAGATTTAATAATATATGAACCAGAAGACAGCAATAAAGAATGGTTAAGAATAAAAGATGATACCGGATTATATTTATCTTTAAAAAAGTTAATAACAAACAATGGGAGTGATTTTAACACCGAAATAAATGAAAATGATATCACTTTAAATGCAGGAGATGATGGGGGAAAAGCACAAATTATTAAAACTAATAGTGATACAACATTTAGAATTGAACAACAAGATAAAGATGGAAATGTTTTATCTTATATTAAACTTGATGATTATATGGGGTATTTAGGTAACAATGATAACCGACTTGCTATTTCTAAAACTTCATATAGATTTAATAAACTACACGGCTCCGACACTAAAATAAAAGCAGATTCTGATTTAGATACTGGATGGTATACTATTGCTACTTTTGGCTCTCACAAAGGTAGGGGTATGGCAAGATTTATGATTTTAGATATTAAGTCAAATCATCATCAAGTTATTGATTTTCAAGCTACTCATATGTATGGGGTAGATGCTTCTAATAATATAACAGTATTTCAACAAGCTTATTATTCAAATCAAGTAATAACTAAAATAAGAATAAAAGAAAAAGATACATATGATGGTTGTGTAGTTCAAGTAAAAATAGATCAAGATAAGAACGATTTAACAGTTCATTACTTAGGTCATAACTCATTAGAAGATGGATGGAAATTAAAAAACTTTATTCCTGATGATACTGACCCGGGTGATGTAGATAATTACGATGATATGACCGAAAAAGTTAGAGTTAATATGACTAATAAACAAGCAGGTATGTTTATGGGTAGAGATATATTTTTTAGAGAAGGTAAAGGTATTTCCTTTATGAATGATACTGATAGCGGAGTTAATGTATCTTTACATGCAGAAGGAGAAGATTTTTTTATTAGAGAAACAGAAGATAGTAATAAAGAATGGCTGAAACTAAAAGATGATGATGATTTATATGTCTTTGGTAAAAAAGTATTTAGAGATATAGCACACAATTTAAGTGAGGATGGATACCAAAAATTAGGTGGTAGTGGATTGATTATTCAATGGTGTACTTTTACATCTAATACTGATGATGACCAAGATGTTGATTTTCCTATTTCTTTTCCGAATGAGGTTCTTAACATAGTTTTAAGTCCAATACCATATAAATTTTTAACAAATGTTGATACTGACGGATTTACTTGCAATAGATGGAATGATACTGATGGAAAGGGAACTGTTTATGTAGTAGCAATAGGATATTAAAGGAGATTAAATGATATATACAAGATTAGATAAAAACAATTGTGCGAAAGGTGCTTATACGGAAGAAATTCACGGAAAATTCAAAATACCTGATAAAACTACAAAGGAAGAAATTCCTTTTGAAGAGTATGAAAAAGATACTGAAAATTATGTTTATAGTAAAAAAGAAGAAAAAATAAGAAAGCAAGATGAAGTTATAGTTGAAGTTCCACAATTTGATGAAAATGGAAAAGCTATTTTAGACGAAAATGGTAATCAAATTGTAGATATAAAAACTGAAATTGTGGATGGTGGAGAAGAAGTAATAGTTAAATATTTTAGAACTAAACTAATACCAAGTCCTGATTGTAAAATACCAAAAGAAGCTATTCCTATTTCAAAAGAATTATGGAATAGACATAGAAAAATAAACAAACAGCAATGGGATGGTAGTAAATGGGTTGATTATATAGAACCTGATGATATCCAAATAAGGAATTTAAAAAACAAATTGTATAAAAGATATAAAACTAAAAGAAATGAAGAAGTAAATAATCTAATTATAGAATTAAACGATATTCTTTTTAATGCTGATGAGACAAGTCAATTAAGGATATCAAGAGCTATACAAATTTTAGAAAATGATGATGATACTTTACAATGGATAGATGTTAATAATAATATTCAAACACTTACAAAATCTGATATAAAACAAGGGTTATTATTAGCAGGACAAAAACAAAGTGAAATTTTTATTAAATATAGAACACTTATGAATGATTTAGAAAATAAAACATTAGAAGAGTTAAAAAAAATAACAAAGGAGTTATAAAATGGCTGATATTAAAAGTGTAGATATACCGATTAACGAATGGACTGAAATAACGGATGCAGATTGTTATTATCAAAATAGAAGTAATGGAGATATTCTAATTACTCAAAATAGTGATACTCCTGATAATACAGATGAAGCTTTTGTAGTCCAACCAAAGAAAACTGGTAATTATACATCTGACGATGACAAGTTATGGGCTTATAGGACTTTTGAAGGTAGTTGTAAAGTGATTTACCAAGCGACTTAAAAATGGCTAATTATGTGTAGGTAGTGCTTTTAAGAACAAAGAAGAGATAAAAGATATAATCTCTTTTTTGAACCTTAATAAGCAAGATTTTATGAAATATATTCAAGTGGATTTTAAAAACAAGATAGTATATTGCTTTAAAGATGAGATTATATTTGATGAAATGGTATTAAATACAGATAATGGCTGGGAATTTGTTTTAGATACAAATATACAAAGGATTTAAAAAAAATGAGTGTAAAAGTTAATAATAATGGTGTGTGGATAAACGGCGAATTAGTTTCAGGTGGTGGAGATGCCACAGCACTTAGTTTTGAAAATATAGATAGCGATACAGAAGCGAGTACTTTTAAATCGTATTTATGTGATGTTAGTGATGACGGATTTACAATTACTTTACCCGATGACCCAAATGATAATGATATTATAGAAGTAATAAATTATAAGGGTTCTTTTAAGGATAATAATTTAACGATAGACGGAAATGGCAATAAAATAAATGGAGAGGATACATATACTTGCAAATTAGCTGATACTTCTTATACTTTACAATATAGTGAAGACAATGAAGAATGGGTTTGTTTAATAAATAGTTCTTTTGACTTAGGAAGTTTATTTGCTGAGTTTATGTGCGAAATTCCTGAGCTAAGTAATCAAAGTGCAGATGAAGTAAATGAGAGAGATTATATCGAGATTGATATAGACAATTACGATGAAAATGCCGAGTATTTAGTTGATAATGAATTAGTTACGAAATTTGTTTATAAAAGTGATAAAACTTTTAAGGTATATTTCGGAAATGTTGATGAAGATACAGACACAACTTTTAGAGTTAGGGCAATTAAAACAGGGTATATTTCAAGTTCGTGGAGTAATGAAATATCAATAACTATTAAAGATAAACCAGAAGAAGAAGACGATGCGATTATAAATGATGCTTTTACTGATAATGAGAACACTTCAAACGATTTAGATAATGCTCCTACAAGTGCTTATTTCATAGAAGAAAACATAACAATAAAAACAGCACTTACAAAAGATAATGACCCAACAGATGATGATTTTAACGATGAAGATTTAGATACTTGGAAAATAGATACTGATAATGACTATAAAGAAAATAGTTATAAAAAAGTTAGTGATTATAGTGGAAATAAATTCCAAAGAAAAATAACTGGTGATAAAAATGCCAACATAACTTATCTAAAATCAAATATGTGGAAGGATAGCTAAAATGGGATATAAAAAGAAAACTGAAATAATTGGAATGAGACATAGAACTTATTATGAAGAAGAACCACAAAAAGTTAATATAAAGAAAGGTAAAATAAGAAAAGATATATCTAAAATTAGCGATAGGGATGACCTTATTGCTGATTTATTTAAATTGAATTTTCTTACTATTTCAGCACTTAAATATGTTTATAATGCTTTACCAGATGATATAAAAGATGATATACCAGATAAAGCAAAAGAGTTATTAGATAGTTCATTTAAAAAGTATGAAGAAACTAAAACAATAATGGATTTATATATAGAAAATGGGGATATGTCCTTTATTGATAGAGTTTTAACTAAACAAGAAGAAATAACTAAAATAGTGGAGAAAAATAAATGATTAGATATAGTGATTTTAAAGTTTACCCTATGAGAAATCATAGGTATAAAATAATTGAAGACATTCAATATAATGATATAATAGTCCCCAAAGGATATAAAACTAATGGGGGTAATATTCCAAGATTATTTTGGAGTATTTTACCACCAAATGATAGTGAAATGTTACCTTTGTATATTATTCACGATTATTTATGTGATTTAGAACAATATAAAAAGGCTGATATATATCTTTATCACTTAGGTTTAGATTTAAAAGTTTCTAAATGGAAATTAAAATTAGTTTATTATGCCATTAGACTTTATCATAAAATTAGATATAATTCATAAAAACGAAAGGAACAAGTATGATTGGTATAGCAAGTATGTTAGCAAGTGCTGGAATGGATTTAGTGTCTAAGTTTATAGATACAGGTAAAGATAAAGCAGTTGAAGTTTTAAAAGAAAAAACAGGTATTGATTTGTCTAAAAAAGATAGATTATCTCAAAGTGAGATTTTAAAACTAAAAGAATTTGAAAATAAAAATAAAGAATTCTTACTTAAACAAATTGAGTTAGCAAATGCTGATAGAGATAGTGCAAGAAATATGAGTATAGAATTATCTAAAAGCGATAGTTGGCTAGTAAAAAATACAGGTTCAATATTAGCTTTATTTGTTACTTTATCTACATTTATATTATTCGGCTTATTACTAAATGGTAATCTAACAATAGATAATCCAAATGTAGCTTTAATTGCTGGTTTTGTAGGTGGATATGTTACTACTATATTATCTTTTTATTTTGGTTCATCTAAAACAGAAGCAGATAATAAAAGGTTAAAAAAATGAATTGGGGAATTGTTGAATGGTCGGCTTTAATAGGTGTAGGACTTACTATCCTTGGTTCAGGTTTAGCAAGTTATTTAGGTGTAGTTCGTTCAAATATTATAACTAAGAAAGATATAGAAAATGGATTTTCTAAATTAACTAATGTAGAAAAAAATACTACACAAGAGATAAAAGAGTTAAAAGAAAGATTAAATAATAAAGCAACTAGATTAGAAGAACTTGAAAAAATGCTTTATGAATATCTTAAAAAAGCAGAAGCTGAAACTATTTATTGTAAAAAAGAAACTATGCAACCTATTGTAGATAATGTAATTAAAAATCAAAAGTTATTATATGCAGATTTAAAAGAATTTAGAACTGAAATAAAAGGTTCTATTTCAGATATTGTAAAAGGTTTGAATAAACATGTAGATGAAGATAGAAATTTTCAAAGAGAACTTATAGACAAATTAACAAAGGTATCTAAATGAGTAAATACAAGTTAGGTAAAACGAGTTTAAAAAGATTAACAGGAGTTGATAAAAGATTAGTTGAAATAGTTAAAAAAGCTATTGAGGAAACTAATCAAGATTTTAGTGTGGTGGAAGGACTAAGAAGTGTTGAAAGGCAAAATGAATTATTCAAAAAGGGATATACTGAATTAGATGGATATAGTTTAAAATCGGCTCATCAATGTGTAAGCGAAGATATGGAGATTTTAACTACATATGGTTGGAAAAAGATAGATGATGAAATTAAAAAAGATGAAAAAGTTATTACAGTTAATCCAATAAATTTTAAAATTGAAGAAAAAGAAATTAAAGAAGTAATAAAATTTGATTTTAATGGAATAGCATATCATATAAAAAATAGTAAAATTGATTTATTAACAACTGACAACCATAGACATTTTGTCTATATTGACATTTATAATAAAAATTTAAAACCTATTTTTATGGTATCAAAAAAAATATTTGAAATAGGAACAAGAAAATATTTTATAAGAGCTGGAAGTCCTACCAAATATGATAATGAATTATCATATATAGAAAAATTAGCAATAGCTACTGTGTGTGATGGTTCTTTTTCTTTTAAAAAGAACACAAAATCAACAAACATTAGTTTCTATTTAGGAAAACAAAGAAAAATTGAATATTTAATTAAACTTTTAGAAGAGAATAATGAAAAATATTCACTTAAACCTGAAAAAAATAGACCATATATTTTTTATCTAAAATTAAATGCAAAACTATCACAAAAAATATTAAATTTAATAGGTAAAAATAAAAGTTTAGAATATTTTATTAAAAATAAAAAAGAAAATGCTAAACAAATTATTGATATTTATACTTTTTTTGATGGAACAATTCCTAAAAATCAAAAAAGTTCTATTTGGTATATTACAAGTATAAATAAAAAAAATATAGACTTATTATCTGTATTAGGAGTATATGCTGGTTATACAGTTTATAATAGCGAAAGAAGCAATATTAACTCTACTTTCCCATCTAATAAGATTATATATACAGTTACTTTTGGAATTAAAAGATTTTCAAGAGCTGATAGAAAAAATTTTAAAATTGTTAAATATAATGGTAGATTTTGGAGCTTGAATAACGAAAATACAACTTTAATTGTAAGAAGAAATGGAAAAGTAATTGTAACTGGTAATAGTGGTAAAGCTGTTGATATAGCACCTTACAAAAATGGTAAATTACTATGGGATTTCAAAGGAAACGAGGCCGAATGGTTAGAAGTTGGTAGGGCTATGCTTAGAAGTGCGAGAATTTTAGGATATAATTTAGAATGGGGAATTACTTATAATTTACCGAAAGGTATAGATTTACCACATTTTCAATTAAAATAATATAAAGTTTTTAATAAATGTTTATTTTGGAGATTTTTTATTTATCAATGGGGATACAATAACAATTATTGATAATTCTATACAAAAAAGTTGTATAATTAACACCAAGATAAACAAAGATTTTTTTTATAAACGATAAAATAAATAAAGAATTTTTTATAAGTAACAAAATTGAAAAAGAATTTGAAATAAAAATAGACTTAAATTCTCTACATAAGGATACTAAATTATGACAACCTATCAACTTACAAAAGGTTTTAATATAAAATATAAGACCAATATATCAACGAGTGATATAGCAAGGGCTGATTTATTTATTAAAACTCCAAAAGGTAATGTTTTACAAAGAGAATTAGCACTTATAAACGAAACTGATTTAGTTGTAAAAAAAACATTAGAATAAAGGTAAAAAATGATAGCAAAAGAATTATATGGACACATAACTCAAAGAATTATAGGAGATACAAACTCAAAAGATGGCGAATTATATATAACAAAGGCTTATTTTTATAATGCTAATGATGATGAAGCAATTACTGATGATATAGACGACTTAGACGAAGATAAAACTACAAAATTTACAAAAGATGATGACCAATTATCTACAACTATCGAGAGTGATACTTCTATTGCTGTGGTTGTTAAAGATAGTTTAGATAATGATGTAGGTTATAACAGAATTTATTACACAAACAATAACGATAAAATCTTATTTGTGGTAGATATAGAAAAAGTTACTGCAAGTGAAATTTTAGAAGAAATAATAATTCAATTAGATGATATAGAAACTATTGTAAATTAAGGTAATAGTATGATAATAAAAAAGGGATATAGTTTTGTGAATAAAAGAATTATAAATAGTAATTTGAAAGAATATGATAACAATTTATATATAAAATATGCTGTCTTACATAATTCTGAAAATTTACATCCAGTTAAGAAAATAAGTGAATTATGGGGAGATTATAAAAAAATAAAAACAAAGGCACATTATTATAGTGATAATGCTTTAATGTTTAGAATTTATAAAGAATTAGACAAAGAGTTTAGTTTTGATACAATTTATTTAACAAACAAAGATGAGAATTTTCTATTTGCAATAAAATACGATGAGGTTGTAACACAAAAAACTATTATTCAAGACGGAGTTATCTTTTTAGATAAGAAAATAGAAATAAATTAAAGGTAGAAAATGAGTATTAAGGTATATAATCAAGATTTTTTAGTAACAAATTTATATTTACAACATAATCACGATACAAGTTTATTAACATTAGCAAGGAATATAAATAACGATTTAAAAGAGATTGTAAATGAATACAATTTAAGTGAATTAAATAACTTAAAAGATAGGAATAATATAGTTGGAGTTGTAAAAAATTCACTTAAAGAAGACTTACCGAAACTTATCACAAGTTTAGATGATATGGAATTACCTAAAATTATATTAGCAAAATCAAATGCTGTAAAACTTCCTGATTATAAAACTCAATTACAATTAAATGCTATGGAAACAATAAAAATCGTTAATCCGAGTGATGATACAGATATAAAACATATGGGTGGAGTTTGGTTTGAGTATGAGACACAAGGTCAGATTATTATTATAACAAGGGATAGTTATGCGAGTATTGATTTACAATTAGAATTATATAGAATACTTAATCGTAATCAAGCAATAGATTATAAATTAAAATTATTTACAAAAGATAGTGTATCAGACTTTTATGTTATTGATAACTTTGGAAGTATTGAAGTAATGGATTTTAAGAATAATGAATGGCAGTTTCAAGAAGAAAATAATATAAAAATTGCTTTTTTAGATTTTAAATTAAAAGAGAGTTATTTTAAATTGAAAAATATAGGAATGTATAGAAAATTAGAGTTATATGGTTATCCTGTTGATAAAATAGAATAAGGAATTAAATGTTAATAGCAATTACAGACTTAAACAATAATACCATTGTGGATAATACTTTTATAAAAGTTTTAATTGAAAAACAATTTTGCTATGGTGTGCCGTTAGAAATACGAGTAGGGATACCAATAGAAGTAGATAAGTTAAAAAATGGTAATGTTTTTAATTTGCTTTTTGATGATATTCCACCATTAACCTTAACATTATTAGACTCTTATAGCGATTATATAGACAATAAGCAGTTTCAATTCTACTCATTTATACATACCCCTTTTGATAAGATAGTTAAAAATATATTTCCAATAAATAGTAGTGTTTTTGGTGTTAAGTTCGATAGGTATATTATAGGACTTAAAAAACAATTATTCTATTTTACACAAGGATTAAAGAAAAAAGGGGTAATACTTACATTAGATAACGATTATAAAGTAGTGAATAAACACTTAATGAGTGCTTCTTTTGATATTCAAAAAATAGATAAAAATTTTTATAGTGTAAAAGATATTATAAGTAATAATTATAGGAAAAAAAGTTATTATACATTTGATAATAATCAGGTTTTAAGTGTTACAAAAAATACTATTGATTTACCGAATTTTCTACCTTTTCATAATTCACAAGATATACAAGGTTTAAGTAATTATTTGTTACCAAGATTTGAATTATTTGGAGAATATTCTAAATATAAAATCGGAGATAAAATCCTTATAGACAATATAAAAGGGGTAGTAATGGAAAAAGAGAGTTTTACATATTTAGGGAAAACAAAAACACATCTTATAATTGGAGTGTCTGCAAATGCTTAGAGTAATCACTGGTATAACAAAAAGTAATCCGAATGATACTTCTAATAGATATATAGATGTAGAATTACACCCTACAAAACAATTAGTTAAGGCAGTATATAGTAATCCATTAACATTAGACCAAAGAGAACAAAAACCAAACATAAAAATAGGTAGTGAAGTTTTGATATTAGTAGATGATGAAACTTTTTCGTTTTATGTTTTAGGAACCATACAGCAAGGGTTAAAAACAATACAAGATAAAAAAATATATATTATCGAGAATAGTGATGAAGTGAATATAAAAACTGATAAACTTTTTATATCGCAAGGGATAAGTGATAAATACATTAAAAAGACCGAACATTATACCAATAAGTTAAAAATAGAAAATTCGCAAGGTAATGAAGTAATAAGTCTTATAAGTGAATTTATAGATATTGTTACAAATAAAGTAAGTATAGGAAATTTAGGACAACCTGTAAAACTTGACCCTGATACCATAAATAAATTAGATGATTTAAAAAATAGAATAGATACATTCAAGGAGTAAAATATGGGATTAAGTGCTGATAGTATGAAAGGTAAGATTATAGATGAGTTAGGTGGGTTAAATGGTAGTGAAGACCAAAAAAACAAAGCCGAAAAATATATATTAGCAATTTGTAAAGGAATTGTTAAGGAAATCCAAGATAATGCAGTAGTCCATACAACTGACAGCGATGGAGATACTTGCGACGATGGAACTATTGAATAAAGTTAAAATTTAGATAAAATAATAAAAAAATACAAAGGAAAAGAATATGGGACAAAAAATAAAAATAGATACATTAAAGAAAAATGTATTGTTACCAAGTAACTTTATTGAAGATTTGGAAAAAGGGTTAAAAGATAAAGGTATTAGTATTGATAGTATAGAAAAAATAGGTTCACAAATTATCAAAGGTAAATCTACACAAAATTATCAAATTATTTTAAATAATGGTAGTGAAATAATTTTAAAAGTAGAAAAGGCGAATAAAAAAGTTGTTGCTATATTTGCTGATGATGTGGAAATTTTTGGAGTGCATAAAGGTATTACCACATTAAGTGCTAAAAACATAGCAGAAAAGATATTCAAAATAAAAGCACATAGTGAAACACAAGTAAATATGGGGCAATTAAAACAAGTAGAAAAAGAAGAATTGGAAAAACAAAGAGATAAGTTAAAAAGTGAAGTAGCAGAGTTAGAAAAAGAGATTGCAGAGTTAGAAACAAAATTAGGAGATATAAAATGAGTGATATTTTATTTTGGAATGAAGCAAGAAAAGAATTAAATGAAGATAAACTTTTAAGTAAATGTGATACTTTTGTAGATAGTTTAATGGCTAATGGAGTCGCATACCCACACATTTTTGATATGAATATGGATAATGTGGCAGGTAAAACAGCAGATAGTATAAGAAGAGAAATGAGTAGACTTTATAAATTACTTACTAAAAAATTAAAAGATGTAACTCCATTGACTGATGAATTTCAAATTCATAAAGGCTTCTTAGGTAAAGTTAAAGGGGCTAATGAAGAGGCTACTTATTTACCATTAGTGTTACTTTTTGATGATGGGCAAATTTTAACAGGACTTGCTAAAAGATATGATGATGGAGGTTATAAAGTTGTTAAATGGTTTTTAAATGATGAAGATGTAACTAAATCTGTTTATGGTAATAAAACAAGAGATATACTTGCTGATAAAAACTATAATGAATTAGCAAAAAGATTAGCTATTATTGTAAATTATAATCATAAAAAATTCGTTAGAAGAAATAACAACCCTATTCAAAAAGAGATTACAGAATTAGAAAAGAAAAAAGAAGAATTAAAGAAAAAGAAAGATGAGTTAAAAAAACAAATTGAGTTATTAAATAACGAAAAAGAACAAGAAGAGCCTATCCAAGAAGAAGTTAAAGAAGAGCCACAAGTTAGCGAAGAACCTTTGTTAGATACAGAAGAAACAGAAGAAGCAATAAACGAAGAGTTAGAAAAAAATGGAATTACACTTCAAGATATAAAAGATAATCCAGACATTATAAATAGTTTAAAAGGGTATAAAATATCTTTTCTAGGAGATGGTAGAGTAGAAGTAAATAAAACTCCTATTTTTAAAAATGATATTCTTATTATTGAAAATAATAAAGTTTATATTATAAAACCTATTCATTTTAAGTATTCTACAAATAAAAAAGGAGAATTTGAGAAAGTTAAAACATTGATTGAACCAAATTTTAATCAAATTAATGTAATTAAATCTTATAAAAATATGACTAATGAAGAAAAAAAAGAGAATGCAGTAGAATTAGCAAATATATTTCAAAATAGAATAAATGAAATTTCAAGTACTTTAAAAATAACAAGAAATATGTTTAAAATGGATATTATAGGATTAGGTAATGTTATAGGTTCAGAAATATTTGGGGCAAGGGATAACCTTGAACCATTAGATGATTATATTGCTAAAATTAAAGCAAGTCCTGAATATCAAAAATACATAAAAGAAAATACTCCACAAGATGAACCAATTAACGAACCTCAACAAGATAACGAAATAGAAGAAAAACTAAAAGCACTTTTAGAGAGTGATAACCCTGAATATATAGATAGTCAATTAGATGAGATTATGGAAAATATGTCTGATGAAGAATTTGAAAAATATGAAGAGTTAATGAGAGAAGTTAATAATAAAATAAAACAACTTATTTCTAACAAAAGGGGTTAATAATGTTTGGATTACAATTTTTAAAAAGGAAATTAGGGATACAAAAAGATGAAGTTAATACTAAAAAATATGCCACAGCACTTATTCAAGAAAAAGGGGCATATCCTTATTTTTTTTTAGGTTTAAGAAAAGATACAAATAAATGGAGCTTTATTGGTGGTGGAGTGGAAAACAATGAAACACCTATTCAAGCAGTAGTTAGAGAAATAGCAGAAGAATGTGGATTACATTACACTACATCACAAGTTAAATTAGTAAAAGAAACTATTAGTGGTAGAGGAGTGGAAATATTTATTTACGAAGCTCCACAAATTGAATATAATAGAATTTTAAATGCTGAGAATGACCCTGATGGAGAATTTAAACAATTTAGGTTTTTTAGTTTAGATGATTTGGTTAATTGTAAAATAGAGTTACAATATCCGTGCGACTATAATGTAGTAATTAGTTATCTGAAAGAAAAATATAAAGATGTAAAAGTTGATAGTATAGAAATTGATAGTATAACTGCTGATAGTTTATCTTTTAAAGATGAAAGAAGTCTTACAAAAGAATTGTTAAAAATAGATAAAGAAATAGAAAAAACTACAAGTTTTAAAAAACAAAGATATTTAACTAAAAGATTACTTGAAATTGATAAAATTTTAGACTACAAACTCCAGCCAAATGAAGCAAAACTAAAAGAGAATAGGGAATTACTTGAAAAGTTAGGGCTTATTAGTGGTAGTAAAAATTTAGAATATTATTATGGTATGAAAGCTCGCCCATTTGATTTAGGAGCTTATCCTACTAATAATTTTGTTAGAGTTGATAATTCTAAAAACCAAAATAATGAATTTTACGATATTATCGTATACTCTAAACCTTTATCGGAAAAAGATATTGAAGAATATGAGTTAGTAGATTTACAGCTAAACAATACTGAATTACCAAAAGAAAAAAATGAACCTACACAAATAGAAGATAACGACCCTATTTTAGACCAAGCAAGTGCTATTTTAGATAAGGGTAAAGATATAACACTGAATGACCTTGAATATTTTACTCCTGATGTGGTAAATTATATAGATGATGAAATAGATAAAGGAAATGAAAAGGCGATAGAATTAGAAACAAAACTTGATAATATTTTAAAACTTTTTGAAATAGCCCTTGATAGTGTAAATTTAGATAATGTGGATAATGATAGTGTAAATAGTAAAAAATTATCGGAGTTATTATCTGAGTTATTTTTAAATAGAACTGCTAAAAACAAATCAAGTGAATTTAAAAAAGAACAAGCATTTAAAGAGATACAAAAACTAACTGAAACAAATTTAGAAGTTAGAAACCTTATCGAGAGTATAGTTGATGATATAGAAAATGAAGAAAAAAGAATTGAAGATGAAATTTAGTGAAAATATAGAGAAATTAAGAAAGTTTCTTTTTCATAAATTTGTAAAAGATAATCCAAATAAAATTAAGTTTGTAGCAGATGATTTTCTTATCGATGATACAGCAAACATAGAAGAGGAAGTCGGTATTTATTTAGTAGATAGAGATTTAGTAACTCCTGAATTTAAAAGTGAAAACAAATATCAATTTAGAAGCAATCAAAATGCTAATAATATAAGAGATATTAAAGAGAAATTTGATTTAAGAAAACATTTTTATAGTAGTGGTGGGTTTGAAGGCTTGCCATTAGTTGATAAAAATTTTAATGTTATAGTTGGTAATCATAGAAGCGAAGCTATTAAGTCAATGAATAAAAAAGAATATCAAAACTATTTAGAGGGTATGGCTAAAAAATATCCGCAATTATTTAAAGATAATGCTCCTATCGTTAAAAATGGTATGCTTGTGAGAGTTGTTAAAACAAATGACTTAAATGAACTATTAAGAATAGCAAAAGTTTCAAATAAAGGTAGATTGAAGTCGGAAGGAGAAAAGATATATGCTTTAACCGCTCAATATGAAAATGAGATTAAAGAGTTACCAAAAGTTGTTAAAAGTGAATTAGAATTAACGAATTTAATAGGTGCTAACGATATAATGGAAGCAAATAAGGCTGTATTAGGAAGTTTAGATAATAATATTCCAAAATATATGGATATGTATGAGAAAAAATACCCTGATGATATAGATTTTAGAGGTATGATTTACCATAATACTTATAAATTTTACAACCTTGAAAAAGCACTTGGAGAACACGGTTTAACATTTGGGGATATTTTAGCACAAGCTATTTATTCTATTTTACATAAAAGTAAAAATCAAAAATCAAATTTACAAACTTTTATTGATAGATTTAAAAACATAGATAATAATTTAGTAGGTTACTCTACAACTGAATTATACGGCGATTTACTTGCTATCGGTTTAAGATATTTTCAAGAGTTAAAAGGTGGTGGACTTGAAGACTTATCGAAGAAATTAGATGATGTTTTAGAATTTGTAAATGATGACCAACCAACACTATTTGGAGAAAAAGAACCTGTTACAAGGTTAAATGTTATTTTAAAAATGATAAAATTAAGAAGTGAAATGACTTTATATAATGAACTTATAAATCCATTAAAAGAAAAAGGGTTTGTATTTGATAGTATCAATCCAATAATAGAAGAATTTAAAAGGATAATAAATGAAATTGAAATTTAGTAGCAAAATAGAACAATTAAAAAATTATTTAAAAAAACAAATTGAAAAGAATGACGAAAATCAAGATATATTTAAAAAGATGTTAGAAGAGTTGGAAGCAAATCCAAATATAACTTATAAAGATTTAGTTATAGGAGAACAAAATAATCCGACTAAAAGAGAAAAGGACAATTTAGAAGCATTAGAATTGTTGAAAAAAATACAAAAAGGCGAGATACAAGTAACTAACGAAATTAAGGAAAAATTAGCAAAATATACTGGTAATGGGGGGACTTCGACAGGTAGTAAAGATGAATATTATACTCCAAAGTATGTAGCACAAAATAGTTGGAAATTATTTAATGATTTAAACAAAAATAGTGTTATATTAGACCCAAGTAGTGGAACAGGTATATTTTCACAATCAAAGCTAAAAGATGTAAGAATGATAAATATAGAGATACAATCCACAAGTGCTGGTATAAATAAAATATTAAATCCAAATGATGAGGTTATAAATGCATCTTTTGAAGAAGCAAGTAAAGATATAGAAGATAATAGTATAGACGGAGTTATTACAAATGTTCCTTTTATGTCAAGAGATATGACACTTGATACTGATAGTTTCTTTAATGATGTTACAAGATTAGAAGATTATTTTATTATTAAATCATTACAAAAACTAAAATATGGTAAAAGGGCTATTTTTATACTTCCAACAGGTGTGATAGATAACACTCAAAGAAAAAGAATTAAACAAAAAATGTTAAATTATGGTAGTTTTTTAGGTGCTATTAGATTACCAAACAAAGTATTTTCACATACAGGGGCAAATGTTAGTGTAGATATAGCAGTTTTTGAAAAGCATCCCAAAAATGTAATTTTAGCACTTAAACAAGGACTTATTATAAATGGTGGTTTAAATAAATACATTTACAAAAACGAATTAAATAATCAATTTTTAAATGGTATTTATTTTGAAAAACATACTAAAAATGTTTTAGGTGTTTTAATAAATACTAAAACTTTTATGGAAAGTAAGTTTTATGATAATCACACAAAGGGAACACAAGTTTTAACAACTGATGACTTAAATACAATAAAAGATAAGTTAAATATAAAAATAAATGAATTACAAACAAATCTTAAAAACACTACTGAATATAATAAAATAGAAATCTCAGAGGGAGTGAATGTATTAAGTGCAGAAGCAGGAGAAATGATATATGCGAATGATGAATTACTTGCCAAGTTTAATGATTATAATTCATTAGAAAAAATTAGACAAATTGAGCTTAAAAACTTTTATAAAATTTGGTCAGAGCTAAATTCTATAAATAATAGACAATTACTTTTTATTCATAAATTAGTAAATAATAATATTTTAAGTTCAATTATTGCTATAAATGGTGCTAAAAGTAAAGATAAAGTGAATTATAAAGAAGCTTTAAATATCTTTAATGCTATTGAATTATTAAAAGTTTTAAAAGATAAAAAAGAACTTGACATTGAGAATGATAGCAAAAAATTAGCAAAACTAAATGAAACTCTTAGAGTTCTTTTTAATAAGAAAAATACAAGCAAATTTAAAACAAAAGAAAAAGAAGTAAGATATTCAAAAATGTATAATGAAGAGATAGAAAAACTTTTATCAGATATTAGAATGTTTTTAATGAAATGGGATTTTGATAATCTGGAATTTATTGACTTTGATAGTGAAATACCACCCCTTAAATCATTAACATTTGACGATATAGCAAGTTTCAACGAAAATAAGGTTGTGTTTGATGAAGAAAAAGGAGTTTCTTATATTGAATTATCAGAATTAAAAAATCATAAAGATGACTTATTAAAAAATGATGATGTGATTATTATTGATAATAAGGTATATCCATTTAAAACAATAGCAAAATATGGTCGTAAATTCAACGAAGCAAAAAAAGAGTTGGAAAATTTAAAATATATCCCGAATGATATTGTTACAAAAAAAGAGTTTGAAGAGAAAAAAGAAAAATTACTTATATATTTAGATAGTTTTAGAAAAACAATAAGTATTGATAAATTAAATATAACTTTTACAAATAAACATATTTTATTAACTCCAAATGCTTTAAATATTGCCAAACAATGGTTTGATAGAGAAATAAAAAGTTTTTATATAGAAACTCCATTTGCTCCAAAAATGACTGATAAAAATTCAGATTTTGAAAAATTTGGAGATAGAATTTCAAATAGTGTAAGCACTTATACAGCAAAAGATACAAATCCTTTTTATAAATTAACACCAGAAGAAAAAGAAAAACTTGATAATACCTTTAATTTATTGCAAGATAATGCTATAAAAGAAACTTGGAATAAATTTATTTCAGATGGAAGAGACCCTTTGATGAAATTTGAGTTAGGATATATAAAAAAAGATTACCCTATTTTATTCAGTAAAGAAACATTTTATAAGATACAAGGGCTTATTAGTGCTATTTTAGACAAAAGATTAAAAGAGTTTAATATCAAATTTGATACATTTTGTAAGCAACACCCTATTATTAGAAAAGAGTTAGAAAAAAAAGCAAATGAAACTTCTCTTATTGGAATTAGTGCCGTATTAAATAGTAAAGCAGGGACAATTCACTCACTTAAAAAATTTATGAATACCGAATGGGTAGAAAAAGCACACGGCTATCAAAATGAAGATATAAACAAATTTAGTGAAACTTTAAACGGTGTAGTAGCAAGTCAGACAGGATTAGGTAAATCGCTTATCGCTTTTGGAACAGCACTTAAATCTTTATCTACTGGGGCAGTTAAGAGAGTTTTATTTGTAGTGCCAAATGGTGTTTTTGATAAATGGAAAATGGAAGTTACAAAGGGTAGATTTGATGATAATAAAGTAAGAACAGCACAACCTTTATTAAGAGAAGATAAAAAAGATATAGTGATGTTTTTAGATAAGAAAAAATATCACGAAGATTATCAAACTTTTATTAAAAATAAAAATAAAAGAATTTTATTTGTTACTTATGACCAACTTAAACAATTCAAATTTAAAGAGGAAACTCTTAAAGAATTTATGCCAGAGAGTGATAAGGATTTTCAAGCAAGAACAGGACAAGTGAAAATGCCAGGATATATTCCAGAATTTAGTCCTGCTGATTGGAAAATAGTTCAAACTGCTAAAAATCCTATTGGATACTTTGAAGATGGTCAATTTGATTTAGCGATTTATGATGAGGCTCAATATGCTAAAAATGCTATAAAAGGTGGGTATTCTTTGAAATTTGCGAGTAGTATTACAAGTAGTGAAGTTGGTGTAAAAAGTATGTTTATAAGTGCTTATTTAAAAAGAGCAAGACATAATGGATTAGATAGGGGGACTATTTTAGTAACTGCCACACCATTTACGAATACACCTTATGAAATTTTTGTAACACTTAAAAAATTAGGGAAATTAGATTTTATAAAAGATTATAAAGCTTTTCAAGATACTTTTATGGAAGTTACAGAAGATGAACTAAAATCTGATTTAACCGAAAATATGTTAAAAGTTAAGATTTTTAGAGGACTCAAAAACATAGATATGTTAGAAAATATGGGCGGATTAGATTTAATTTCTTATAGAACTGCTGAAAATGAAGCCGAGAGAGATGTTAATTATATTGATAAAACAAACTTAAAACCTGATAGTGAAATTTTCACAACTTCGGTTAAAGCAAATGACGAAGTTATGGATATTAAATCTGAATATGTTAATCTTTATGAATTAGCAAAAGATTATCTAAAAGATAAAGCAAAAGATGAGAGTTTAAAACCACCAAAAGAATTATTGAATTATGATGAAAAAGAGATAGAAAAACTTGCTATACCATTTAATCTATTAGCAAAAATAGATAACCTGTCTCGTGGGACTGATTTAGCAAAAGGTTATTTAATCCTTAATTTAGTAAATGTTGATGATGATAAACTTATAGAAAAAGTTATTAAGGATTTAAAAAAGAAAAAAGTAGATGACTACGAATATCAAGAGGTTATCGTTAAGGGTGAAATGGTGTCTAAAAAAGTAACTATTAAAAAAACACTTGAAGAGTTAGCCGAAGAGAAAAATATCGTTATTTATGATAGTGAAACTAAATTACTTACCATTCCAACACTTGATAGCAAAATTTTAATAGATACATTAAATAAATTTGAAAATTTTGAAAATATTTTAGATTTGAATAGATTTCCAAAATATAAAAATATGCTTATAAATATCAATCAAGAGTTACAAAATGTAGAAAATGCTAAACAAATTATTTTTAGTTTATCTATTACAGGTGCTGGTATTATAGAAAAACTTGTAAAAGATTATTTTAAAGAATTAGAGATTAAAAAATACTTTGTATTAAGCACAAAAAACATTGAGAAAGATAAAAAAGAAGATAGCGACAACGATGATACAGGAGAATTGTCTAAATTACAAGAAAAATATAATAATTCAAATGTGGTAACAGCCTTAGTATTTACAAAAGCAACTTCAACTGGTGTTGATTTTAACAATAGAACTTGTGCTATTCATTTATTAGATATACCTTATACTCCTGATGTATGGGAACAAGCAAAAGGGAGAGCCATTAGACAAGGTAATCCTATAAAAAATGTTAGTGTTTATACTTATTTAATGGAAGGGACATTTGATAAAGCAAAAGTAAAAATTATGAGCAGTAAAACTGCTTGGCAAAATGATTTGTTAAATTCTATTGGTAGTGGAGTTGCTGAAATTTCAAATGTAGCTATTGATGAAGATATAATAAATAAAGCCATAAAAGAATATGGTGTTAATTTTACAGATAAACAATTAGATAACCTTATTAAAGAAGAGAAAAACAAACAAAATGAAGCTATTCAAAAACAAAGAGATGTTAAAAAGAATTTGTTAAAAGATAATATAAAAGAGTTGGTTGAAAATAATGACTATTTTAAAAACAATAAAAATGGGATAGATAATAAATTATTAAATAATATAGAAAATCTTACTAAAATAAAGATACCAACAAATTTAACTATTGATATAATTGATTATTTTATAAGTAAAGAACCACAAAAAGAAACTGGAAAAATATCTAAAACATTATTAACCAATATAGAAAATATAGTTATAAAAACAATAAGTTCTTTTTCTAATTTAATAGTAAAAAATATAGATAAAGATAATGAATTTATTATAAATGAAATGAAAAAAAACTTAAAAAGTCTAACAAGTTATTCTTCAATAGTTCATTTTTATGTTTATTTAATGTTAAAAGGTAAAGAGTTTGAAGTAAATGAAGAAGAGATAAAATTATTAAAAGATAATCTTTTAGAGTTATGGGGTAATAAATTTGAAATATTACAAAAACAATTTATTGAGGCATTAAATAATAAATTAAATTTAATTAAAGATAATTACCTTATGTATAAAAATAATGATAAAATCTTAAAAGATACATTAGAAAGTTTTAGGCAACTTGCTGATAATGAAGAGGATTTTGAATTTATTGATAAAATTATAAGAGCTTCTAATCCTGATTATGTTTATATAGAAGATTTAGATGATTATATACATAAAAATGAAACTTGTTTTAAAAATTATCGAGGATATATATATGAAGATAATAAAACCTTTATTCGTTTATATTTTAATTGGAGTGATAGTTTAAAAACTTTTATAATTGAATATTTCGAACCTGTTTCTGAATACCATAACAAAAAAGTAGTAAAAAAACCAAATGGGTATGATGATTTTGTAAAAGAATTAGAACAAGGAAATTTAAAAGAACATAATTTTTATGATAAAGAAACATATAATCAATATTTACATTTTAAATTCCCTGAAAAATATATAGAGGAAATAAAAGATAAAATTATTCTGGACAATGAAAAACAAAGAATTGAAGATGTGGAAGATGATACTAAATATATTTATTTTAAAGATAACGAGATGGGATATACAGGTTATGTAACTTTTATTAGTGATTTATACAAAATGATTAAATTCAAATTTAATTATTATGAATATAAAGATAATAAAATAAAACAAAGAGAAACTAACTATAAAGAAGTAAGTGAATGGATTAAAAGTATAGCACCTGATATTGCTATAAAAAAAGAAAAACCTATAAATGAAATGGAAATATTATCTAAAATTGATGGGGTTAAGGATTGGAAAAAAGGCAATAGAATTTACTTAACTAACAATAAAAAAAACAAAGGCGATTTCGTGTATCTTACAAAAAATGGATTTAAACCAAGTAATAGTGATACTACCGGTATTGCCGAGGAATTAAGTGAATTCCTTAACAAAATAATTCAAGATGAATTTAGTGATATTGAAGATGTTAAAGAATTGTTTAGTAAAGTTTTTGACAAATTACAAAATATGTTAGATAAAGTTCAAAATTTAAAAAGGATATACAAATGAAATTAGAATTAAACAACAATATTATAAAAGCCATTCAAAATAAAGAGATAGATTTTAAATCTCTTTATACTGATGATGGATTTAATGATATTGAAAATGAAGTTAAAGCAGTTATTGAAAATCAAGATATAGATAAAATTAGCGACTTATTAGGGGTAACTGCTTATTATGTGGCAAAATTTTATAATAGTGATTTAGATTTAAATTATTTACGAAATGATTTAATCATTAGTGAAATAGGTTTTAATGTGAAAGATTATGAGTATATAAAAGATTTCGCGGTTAGTTGTATTATAGAAGATAATAAGTTAAAACTTGACCCTGCGAGTGTAAATAATAATAAATTAGTAACTGAAATGTTACAGGGATATAATATTATATTTACCGAATAATTTGATTTTCTTCGGTATATTCTTAACTTATATTGAAAAAAGGAGGTAAAAAATGGTATAAAAAAAAGTATATTAGTGTGGTTAAGGGGTAAAAATAAGATATATTTATCTTTTTTTAAAAAATTAGTTATAATTAAAAATAAAAAATTCACAAAAGGAAAAAAACGATGAATGAAGTAATTAGAGAAAGAGAAGCGAGAAAAAGTTTCTATGTAACGACAATTGATTTTGACAATGTTCAAACTGACAATGTAGCCAATAGTATGAATGAGTTAGTAGCAAGTTCTGATAACTTAACAATGCTTGATAGTGTAATTGCTAAAAACACTAAAACAACTTTATCAAGAATTATCGCTGATACAATTACAGGTGCTGGAAAAGGTATTACTGCTGACAGTATTGACTTAGCGATTGGTGTAGCAAACAAAATTGCTAAAAAATGGATTACTGATAAAAACATCACTATGGATAGTGTGGAAAATGTAACAGGTGGAGAAATTTTAGGAAGTTTAGTTGCCTTAAATATCTATTCTATTTTATCAACTTCTTTACCATTTGCAGGAGATATAGCAGATTTAGTTCCTATTAGTGGAAATAAAGATAATGTAAAATTCAAATTATTTAGTGTTTCTCCAATGGTTAAAAAAGGTATGGGAGAATTAGCAGACGGAGATGAATTAACTCCATTAAATGCTGGTAAAACTATGGCGATGGCTGAAAGAACTGATATTCAAAATTTCGCTACTGATACAAAAACTTACACATTTGATGTTAAGAAAAAAGACGGAGATACTGACAACTATCCTATGGAAAGAGGTGTAAATGAAGTTTTAATCGGTGGAGATTATCAAATTGAATTAAATGATTTTGATGTATCATCAAGAGAAACAACAGCAAAAAGATATGCTAAAACTGACGACGGAGTGGATATTACTGTAACATTTGATTATGAAGGTGGAAAAATTACTGTTGAGTATAGCGACAACATTGATAACGGAACTCCGCAATATTTCAGTGCTTCTTTATCAAGTGAGAAACTTATGGAAATTGCAGGGGTAGTTGCTTCTGAACTTATTGATGAAACTTATGTAGCAAAACCTGTTGTAATTAACACAAATGTAAATACACTTGCTTTAAGACAAGTTTTACAATCTACTGGGCTTAACTTATCAAGTAATGATTTACTTATTGCCTTATCAAAAGTTGCCGAAGAAACAAAAAGAAAAAAAGTTTACTATGCAACTTTATTTGCTAAACCTTTTGGAGAAACAATCGATATCGATGGAGCTTCTGAAACAACAGTTGCAGAGAGATACAAACATTTCTTAATCGGTGTAGAAAAAGCAAGAGCTGATATTGTAGAAAAATCACAAATTACATCAAATGTAGTTTTAATTGGTGGTAGTGGATTAGTAGATATTTATAGTGCTTTAAATACTGAACCAAACAAAACTAATAAAGTAATGGATGATAACAACACTATTAGATTTTTAGGATACTTAAATGATATTCCTTGTTATTACAACCCTTTACACGATGAAGAACATCCAGTAGATGATGGAAAACACAAAGTTTTTGTAGTTGGTAATCCAAGCGACCCAGCAAAAAAAGCAGTTATTAGTGGTGTGGGGCTTCCAGTATTACCAGAAGACTTAGGATTTGATAATACAACAACAAGTGATAAAATTATTTCATTACAAGGTAAATTAGTTGTAAATTACAATAAATCTAAAAGAGCAAAAGAATTAGCAAGAGAACTAACAGTTAAATTATCATAAGGATAACTAAATGAGATACCAAATTGTAAATAAAACAGATGGTATTATAGAAGTTAGTGGGGTTAAAATCCCCGCTAAGACTTCAATAACTACACCTGTTAGATACTTCAAAGAAAAAGAACTATCTAAATTAGAAAATATCGAAGTTGAGAAAAAAGGTCATTTTGTTTTTATTTTAACTCCAAAAGAAATTAAAACTCTAAAAAAAGTTGAAAATATAGATATTGAAAAAATGACTTATGATGAAATGAAATTTAAGGCTTCTGAACTTGGAATTGAACTAAAAGGTAATCCAAAAAAAGAAGTTTTAATTCAAATGTTAAAAGATAGATTAAAAGGGTAACAAATGCTTACAACACAAGAAAAAAAATATGTATCTATTTTTATTAAACCTACTATTGATTTAACCTTAACATTAGAACCTGCTGAAAAAGGGGTATGTGCTTCTATTGGTAGATTAAGTTTAGGTAACCCTTATTATCCTGTGATATTAGGAAATAATCCTGAACCTATTTTATCTACTGTTAAAAATAGAGGTGGTAACCCTGATAATGAATTAGCTTATCATATAAGCGACTTTTTTAGTGGTTATGCTGGGAAAATGATTATCGGTAGGGTAATGAATGCTGATGATAAAACAAAGATACTTAAACAAACAAAAGATGACGACGGAAATGTCGTTTTAGATGATGATACAGATATAAATGTATTCGGAGATGATAACATTAAAAATTGGGATGACAAAGACCCTGATGGAGCAGTAGAAGTAGTAATCACAGCCTGTCCTACAAGAAAAGTAACTATTGAGATGATTAACAAAGATGATATTTTAACAGTTACTCTATATGATAATTACGGAAATGAAATCTATACAAAAACCGGAAGTTGTTATTATGATGCCTTAGATGATAATGGTAATAACTGGTATATCGGTAACATTATCAATAAAAAAATTATAAATGTAAAAACTGACCCTGATAATGATAATTATGAAAGTAATTTTACAATTGTAAAAACTTACGAAAATGGATTAGTTTCAGAAGACGGCGATAAGAATTATTCACAAGCCTTAAAAATAATGAAAAATGTAGCCGAAAAATGTGATTATGCTATTACTGGTGGATTAACTGATAAAGATACTATTCAAAAATTTAGAAATCAAGTAACATACCCTGCTAAATTACCACTTATTATTGATTTAAAAGGTGATACATTAGATGATGTTATAGATGCTAAAAATAATCTTAACTTAAATGTGTCTGATTGTTATTTTATTTGGAATAGGGGTAAAGATGTTTTTGATGTCGGTAATCAAAACATTGGATTAAGTGGTTTCGTTGCTGGTATGTGTGTTAGGAGAAACTTATCGAGAATGGTTGATGATATAGAATATCGTGTCGAGGGTATTGCTGGTGTTGATTATGTAGTTCCAAGAAAAAAAGAGGAAGAGTTAGAGATTTTATCTGATGACGATTTAACAAAATTAGTTGATAATAGAATTAACACTGTTAGAATGTTTGATGATAAATTAGTTATTGCTGATATTTTAAGTGGAGAACCGAAAAATATTGCTACAAGGTTATTTCCTGTTGTAGAGGGTAACTTATTTATAAATAGATATATAGCAAAAATTTTACAAACAAAATTATTTAAAAACTTAAACGAAGCAAAACAATTCGCACAAGTAGAAACTAAAAAATTATTTGATAAGTGTAAAAGAAATAGTTATTTTAACAATGATGTAGATGAAAAATATAAAATTGAAGTAACGGATAAGGACAATGATACAGTTATAGTGAATTATTGGTATGTTCCTGCTGGTGTAATGAGAAGAGGTATTGTTCAAGGAACTATTACTAAAAAGATAACAAATTAACATAGGAGCTAAAAAATGTTTGGTATTGATACAAAAAGATTAAAACAATTATCTACACAAGCACAAAGTGATAGTATATCTGAAAATGATGAAATTACTTTTGATGACATAGTAGAAAATTACAAATTATTTATGAAATTAACAACTCTAATTGAAACTATTGCGAATGCAAAAGAATTAAAGTTAGTGAATTTAAAAAATGTAGTTGAAGTGCTTACAGAAGATATGGACGAGAAAGAGTATGAAGAGTTTGTAGATTTGGTATTAAAATTACTATTCTATTTAAAAGTATCTCAAAGTGCTATTGATGACCTATTAGATGACGACGATGAAATCTCATCTATGGAATTAGAAAATCTTATTGAGTTGATTATTGAGAGAATGGGCGATAATGACCTTTATGAATTTGTTGCTTATGCTATTCATAACCCTGAATTACCTGATGATATAGAAACTGATAGTGTTCAAATGGATTGGGCTTTTTATTCAAGTAAAAGTAAATGTGAAACACACAATAATGAACTTGAAAATCAAGGAGCGAAATTTAAATATGAATGTTTTAAAGGAAAACATTACAACAATAATAAAGTAATAAATGGATATTGGTCGTATCCAAAAGATTTTAAAGGTAAAAAAGGTCATAGTGCCTCATATCATAAATCAAAAACAACAGTTACAAAAACAAGTGGCTATCATTGGAGAGAAAAAGCAAAAGAAGCTTATGAAAAATTAAAAGAAAAAGCAAAACAATTATCAAATGAAACTGGGGTATAAAGGATATAAAATGTTAATAGATATAGAAAAAATTGAAAAATTAAACTTAGCAAACAATATTTTACAAACATTAAAAACAATGGGAGAAACAAAAACTCCTTTTAACTTTAATGTTGTGCTTGATAGTATTGCTGGTAATTTTGATTTAGATGACACAGAGTTAGATAGTGTAAATTTAGACGGAATTACTATAAATGATGATGAAGACATTGTAAAATTACATAAAGATACAATAATCTTTTTAGATAGTATAGGAGTTAATGAAACTCTTTTAAATGACTTTTTAAGTAGAGATGATGAAATTTCAACAAGTGCTGGAATTATCATCGCTGATAAGGTAGCAAGTTTTGATGACAAAACTACATTTGATTGTATTATGAACTTCGCAAATGGCAGAGATTATTCAGAAGTAGAACTAAAAGAAAATGATATGACTACCGATGGAGTTATGCCTGAAAGAAAAGCAGGATATAAAAGAGTTTTAGTCGTTAGAAATGGAAAAAAAGTTTGGATAAACAAAAGGTTACCTGGTAAAAGAGTTATTTTAACTCCAAAGCAAAAATTAGCACTTAAAAAAGCAAGATTAAAAGCACATACAGCACTTGCAAGAATGAAGAGAAAAAAATCTAATTTAAAAAGAAACCAATTCGGGCTATAATCAATGGCGATTAAAATTTATGGTTGGGATATAGAGAGTAGTGGATTTAATCAAAATCTATTTGTTACTATATATCCTAAACCTAAACAAGATAGTAATATACCTATCCCTAATAATTTAAAAGATATACACATTGTCGGAAAATTAGTTTCTGATGATGAGAGTAATAATGTAAATTGGGAAAGTAGCTTAGAAAATATGAATGCTGAAAATAAATTTTCTACTACTTCGGCTTTATTACAAACAGGGCTTTATGAAAAAGCAATTTTTGGAGATGAAAGTAAAAAATTTGCTGGTAGAACTTTAATAAATAAACAGCAAAGTATTCAAGTTTTCAAGGGTGTTGAACCTATGAATTTGAATTTAACAATAGAATTTGTAGCACTTAGAGATGCTTACAGGGAAGTTGAACTACCTTTGCAATATCTTTATAAATTTCAAGCACCTATATTGGGAGACGGATTACTAAATAATGCTATTTCGCAAGTCAAAGAATTATTTTCGGATAGTAAAAAAAGTGAAACATTAAAATTAGCAGGGTATATTCCTTTTGATTTAGTTATTGATTATGCAGGTAAAAGATTTAATAGTGTTTATGTTCTTACTTCTGTTTCTACAAGTAGAGATAAAATAAGAGTTACAAAGGACGGACACACAATAAAAAGACAAGTTTCATTGAGTTTTAAGTCTAAAAAAGCACTTGAACGAGATGATTTTGTAGTAAAAATAACATAGGAGTTATAAAATGGATGTAACAAAAAGAATAGATACTCAAACTATTTTTCATCAAGCTGATAGAATTATGGGTAAAACTATTACAGGTCAAGATTTTATTATGGTAATTACTGATTATCCACACTTGACTTTTAATATTAAAACAAATGCCTTGCCTACACTTAAAAATAGTGAGAAAATAGAATATACAACGACACACGGAGTAAAAACTTATAACGAGGGTCAATTACAAACTTACAATGAATTAAGTGTTACTTTTATTGAGAGAGATAGTCTTTTAATAAACGAAACTTTAAACACTATTTTAATGGAAGATAAAAACGGCGACCTTACAATAGAATTTTTTGCTGGTAGAACTATCGCAAAAGCAAGACATTGGGGAAGTTTAGAATATGCAAGTATCTTATTAGAAGAAGGTGGAGAAGCTGATAGTGAAGCAGGAACTACTCCATTGAGTAGAACTGCTACTTTGGTAGGACATTATAAACCATCAAGATTTGGAGTATTACTTCCAGTTTTAGAGGGTGTTATAAATATAGTAAAATAAGGTATAACTATGCAGTTAAAAGATTTATTTGATTTAAAATTTTCAATTACTGAGGAGGCTTTATCTGATACACAAAAAGATAATGCCTTTAAGGTGTCTTGTTTAGTATTTTTTAGTGAAGTAAAAATAACCTTATTATATCAAGGGGATATTGATATATATGTAGGTTATAAAGATGAAGATGATAATTTGGGTTTTGGATTAGGAGATATTCAAATTAAACAAATTTTTGAAGATACTACAACAGGTGGTAAATTTATAAGAGTTGTCCCATTAGATTATGATGAATTTGATTTACCAATAGAATATAACGATGACTTTATGCTTGTGTGCGAGTATGTTATTTTAAGCACTTCATTAAAAAATCTAAATATGTTAAAATCGCTTGGAATTGATGAGAGTATTCAAAATTTACCTATGGATATACAAGCAATAAAAGAAATTTTAAACAAAAAGTATAATGTTTTTACAGGTAATACAATTACATAAAGGAATTAAATGTTAAGATACTTATTAGAGGGTGCTGATGATTATTTCGAACACATAGGAAAACACAAAAATGCTTATCGTAGTGGTCAAAGAGATAATCAATATAGTATAGATATATCTATGGAAGCACCTATCTCTAAACCTTTTTTAGAAGAAGTATTTTTTAAAAGTATTAGTATTACTTTTGAGGGATTTGAAAACGAACCTGTGGAACTTGGTAGTGGAAATATAAATTCTTTTACTGGAATATCACCCCTTAAAATAGATATGGTATTACACGAAATGTTTGATTATAATGTAAATAATAGCGATAAAAAAGAGAGAGATTTGTATTCATATTTTTTTATGAATGGTAAAAAGCCTATATTACCAAAAGATGGCACTTTTTTGTTACCTTATGAGTATTATTTTAGTATAGATATATATGCAGTAAGTAATTCAACAGGAATGTTAGAAGGGGACAGAGCTGGGAAAAGTAGTAATAAATATTTAGCAATGGCACAAAGTGGATTAGCAAAATTAAATAAGTTTTTAGGCGCAAGAGATACTACAATGAAATTTAAACCTATTTTAAGTGGAGAATTTATTTTAGATGGACAAACACAATTAAATTGGGTAAATGCTAATAATGGAGAAAATCAAGAATTAGTATTATCTTTTATTCCAATAAATAGTAGCCAAATTCAAAGATATAGGGAGTTAGAATGAGTAATTATCACGATTTAGCAGTTAAAGATATAGAATTTAAAATAAGACCTTTAACATTTAGAGAGAGCCTACAATTTGCTAAAAAAAAGGATAGTATAAGTTTCTATCAATTTGTAAAAGAATTCTTATTAGTTACAACTACACTTGACGAATACAAAATAGATGATATGTTTTTACAAGATTGTATTTCTATAATGGTATTTTATAAAATGTTATTTTGGGGTAATGAAGAGATTACCAAAAATTTAACTC
>Ga0256837_1000570_pt1 | contig 30481 bp, 58 predicted proteins | sample 4562384metaG_FD_185976 | JGI IMG/M metagenome (GOLD analysis project Ga0256837, IMG submission 185976) | Hydrothermal vent microbial communities from Guaymas Basin, Mexico - 4561-384 | ecosystem: Environmental > Aquatic > Marine > Hydrothermal vents | place: Mexico: Guaymas Basin | collected... | reverse complement strand
GTAACTTTAGATTTGCCTGAACCAATATTACCTGTGATTACTATCTTTTTCATACTTTACTCACCTTCACCAAAATTTCTGTATTATTATTTTGAAGTTTAATATCTTTAATTTTATAATATTCATCTCCAACAAATCCACCTATTCCATACTCAAAGTCAGCATGTTCAGAAGGCCTAAACTGGACTATTTCTTTAATTCTATCTTTAGAGATTTTGGTTAGCTTATTATCTATTATAGAGATATTTTCATTTGGTATGGATTTAGAGTCAAAACCATATTCTGATAGAACCCTGCCATTATGTTTTATTGTTATTTTCATATTCTTTTCCTTCTTTGTAAGATGCATTTCCCATTATGAAATTCTCTAATAGTATATCCATTATCTAATAATTCATTAATAATATATTCTTTTTCAATATCAATAATGGCTACCCGTCTATTTTTATGAATATTTCCTCTAAGTAATTTCAATGGATTTTTGCCCTTCAATCTATCAAAATTATTTAATTCTTTATCAAGAAAATCTAGTAATTCCTCTTCCTTATTAATAATAGGCATTTTTAGTTTAGTGACTATTTCAGCTGAAGAGTCACGATTTTCCCAAAATACTTCATAATGGCCGCTCTCTAATGGATATTTAACGCTCATGATTACAAGCCTTAACAGTATTAAAAAATCTAGCTCCACATAGATTTTTGTAGTTTTTGCCTTCAATTTGCACTTTAAACATTATATTTCCTTAGTTTTCTTCAAAATCTTTAATGTGGTTCATAATTACACAACGAATAAAACCCTCTTTGTCTTCCCAATTAAACCACGTAATACTCATATCTGAGTATCCAATTTCAGGCTCGTCTTTTGGGTTATCGCAAAGTGCTTTTAAGTCCCAATCTGTTACTGTATTAAAATCGCCCCTATTTTTGAATTGAACTATCCATTTTTGACATTCTGGAAACCAACTATTATTTTCTTCAATTGACATTATAATTCCTTCATAATATTTTTCATTGTATCAAAATCAACACTAATCATTTGACCCTCTAATTTATAATAAGCTCTTGATTTTCTGATTAAATAAACAATTTTATTTCTTTGACCCAAAGGTAACATTTTTAAATCTATTGAACAAGCATACATAATTAATCTCTTAATCTTTTAAATACTTCATAGTCCATTCTTGCTCTTTTTCGAAACCACCAAAAATCAGGCCAAAAATATACAACCTCCCATGTGCGGCAGTGTCTATTTCTTTGAACTTGGATATCAACTATATTTTTGTCTAATAATTCTGATAGAAAATCTTTATGCTCTTGAAGATTTTCTATCTCTCCTTTAATTTGAGGTGTCATTTCGTATAACATATTTAAACCCATGATCTAGCACCAAGAATTTAGTTTAGAGATTATTAGTTGAGCATTTGAATCTGTCATAGCTAACTGAGGCTCTCCGCCATACATTGGTATTTCGTATAGTTTAAATTTTCCATTTGAAAGATAAATTTCTGCTAAACCATAATCTGACTCAGGAACAAAAATACCAATTTCAGAGTTATTCTCTAACTTATCAAAGTCTTTTATTGTTAAATCTTTTTGTTTTATAGTTATCATCTTTTTACCTTTTTTAATTTCTTTTCTTAGTATTATTATAACATAATAACCTTAAAGCAAAGTAAACATCTATCCTTCTATGATTTTATCCCATTTACAATTTGAAGATATTTCTCCTGTACTAAATAAGTACCTAACATCAAGGTTTTTATTGGTCTTTTTATAATCCCATAGCCAAATATTTGGGTTTTCTTCAAGATACATAGCATCATTAGATTTTTGAATCCACGAACCCAAACTGTCAATGCAACTTAAAATAAAGTCAGACTCTGAAACCTCAGGTCTCAATGTTATTTGAGCGTTAGGAAAAAGTCTTACTAATTTTTCGATTAAACCGTCTTTTTCGATAAAATAACCAAAATTATATGCAGTGAGGACGATAGAAAATCTTAATTTATTTTTTTGAGATTGGATTTCTTGAAGCATAATAATATCAGAATCTGAATATGTCTCGAAAAAGTCTTCATCAATACTGAATACGCATTTATCATATCCATCTTGGAGGCTCTCTTTTGTATACTCAATATTTCTAGTGTGTAGTGTCACTTTGATTGTTGGGTTGTATGATTTTGCTAAAGCAGGAATGAATTTTCTATCCTGAACGAATGAAGGGTCAGATGTATCTCCTGAGACTGATAGCAAATCAGTCATATCAGCAAAACATTCAATAAAACTTCTCCATTTTGTGCTAAAATGTGGTGTTTTGTTTTGTCTCATATTATTCCCTATACAAAAAGAACAATTGAATTTGCAACTTCCTCCTGCCAGAACCGAGATATAATCTAATTTTTTCGTTTTCATTTTCATTTTTCCTTTTTCTTAATATTATTATAACATAATAACCTTAAAACAAAGTAAAAATATTACTGTCTTACCACTCATCCTCATTGAGAGTTTCCTTGAACTGAACCTTATAATCTTTGATTTCATAATTTTCGTAATCAAAAAATAACTCAGGAACATCAATAGCATATTTTTTCTCTATTGCTTCAGCAACAATCCTTCTATGACAAAACGAAACACTCCCAGGTTTATTGGCCTCATAACACATTATCACGAATGTTCTGTTCAATCCTGCTCTATCTGACCAAGATTTCAGAATGTCATTTAGGGTAACATCATCTTCCCTTATCAAAACTCTTTTTTTGAATTGCTTTACATATTCTTGCTCTCTTTTGAAGCCTGCAGGAGAATTTTTGTATGTTATGAAGAAATCTTTTTTTGGTGCCAATCGTCTATCCCATATGTCAACAAAGGGCTCAATGTGTTCCTCTAATCCACCCGAAATCGATACAATGATATAATCAGGATATTTCTCTCTGATTTCATTGATTCTTGCATAATATGATGTTACAAATTTCATATGTATATTTTTTTCGGAGAATCTACCATAACATCTTTATTCAAATAATCCTTCTCATACACCAAACTCATAATTTGACTCTTTACTTCCTCATTGATAAGTGTTGTATCAAGGAGAGTCTGAACAGCCTTTGCTCTTTGGTCGATTTCTTCCTGAGTGTAGACATGCAATGTTAGGGTATGCTCGATTGCACCTCTTAACATATCTTGATGTTCGATGATTGCTTTGGGATATTTCTCTTGCATTTCGCTAGCGAAATGCAAAAACAGTTTGCTTTTTATCATACCTTCATGATCAAGGGCTGATATTCTCATATCTCGTATTGTTTCTGTGGTATTTCTTATTGATGTTGTAAATTTCATTATTTCTCCTCTTCGCTTTTGTGATGAAGAACTACATGCTTACCTCTGAGAACATTCCATACATTAACATCCATATCATTCCATAATCCTGTATCTCCTCTGAATGTTGAGATGCCACTCGGTGCACTCAATCCTGCTCCAGAAAAAATTATAATTTTTGGACCATCATCTGGTTGTGCCTCTTAGTATCTATGATGCTCTTTTTGGCTATTTATACTTCCTCAATGTATGTTTCAATATATCCTCGTTTTCCATCCTTCGCTCTCATGAACAGAAAACCTTCAAAATAATAACCTTTGTCAACCATGTTATCGACAATCCTCCTATCACTTACAAGAGTAGGATTTTGCTCTTCCCATTCCTGAATGACATTATCCATGTATTCTGAGCATAAAATTTTAGCCTCATTAAAATTTGGAACCACGACACTCTGAATCGTCTCCTTGTCATTGGCTTTGAATGTTATTTTATAATTTTTCATGTTATCCTCTATTATGATATAATTTTATCAAAATAATGATTAAAATCTTCATCATTATTGTACAGCTCTATGAGTTCCATTAAAAATTCTGCCTTTCGTTGATCAAGAGCAACAGAATCCTTTTCGTACAGATCATATCCTGGTCCATTATACTCAATATAATATTCTAAAGCCTCTTCGTCCTTAACATTCATTAATTCCATAAAATTTGTGTACATATCATCATATAGATTTTGAGCCTCCTGAATATAAGGTCTTTCAGGTTTTTTACTTTCCATAATATATCCTACGACCTCATCAGAACCCCTCAATGAAATTTCTCTGATTGATGTTACGCCGGAATATCCAACCCTAAGTTCAGAAAATTCTGCTTTAAACATTTCATACCCTCTCCTTGAAGGACCAAATTTCTCATTGAGCGACTCATTAGGCACAATGGCACCTTCCTTGGAACCTGCTACATTTGTGTCGTAATATGAATAATCATAATTGTAACTCAATTCTTTTTTTATTTTTTTGATTTTGTCAAAGCTTTCTTTCATTTTTATATGTTGTTCATGCATTATTTTTCCTTTATAAGGCATTTTATCTAAATTTTACTTAATATCCTCAAGATTTTTAAATTCTTTCCTGAGAATTTTTCCTATTTGTGTAATTTTGTTCGTAAAAATACATTTTTCTTTAGCCTTAAAACGGATATAATCACATTTTTCAGCATCATCTGGGATGCCTATAATAAGTTTTTCTGGCTGTTTAGCATACCAATAACCAAATTCTGTATTGGTTGTTAATGCCGGCATATCTATCATATCCCTTGGAATCCAGAAAATGATTATGTCTGCATCGGTCATTGCCTTGTCTTCCCATAGAATTTGCTTATCATAAGTAAAACCATTTTCTGGATTCCAATTTTTTGAATCTCTCATTTCAGGAATCACAATTTTTCCTTGATATCCACTATTTCGTAAAATCTGTATCATATGAGGTCTCCAGGATTTTACGTTCGTTGACCGAGGTGTTGGTCCGGCAAGGAATGCACCCGGACCTTCAAAATCTAAATCTTCCTGTGCATAAATATTCCTTGAGTCGTCCTTCATTTTCATTACACTCTCCTTTTACGTTTAAAGGCTTCATAGTCATTGAAAATGACAGTGACTGAATCTCCTTTTGAGAGTTCAATTTTTTGAACATTTTTGATAACATGATTTTGCCCATCTACCCAGACAGTCACTGACTGTCTACTCTCTGCTGTGATTGTTGTTCGTTTTGTGTTTATGGGAACAGAGATTTTCCTATTCGTTTTGTCTCCCGTGATAAACCATTGTCTGGCATTAAGAGGAAGTACTGAACCACCATTATTTTTGTTGATACCTGTGCTGCCTTGGGCTGTACAGATAATAACACCACCACCCTTGAATTTTCCAATAATTTTTTCGGGATCATGCACATTGAATGATATCCAGTCATTCATTGAACCTCCTATCATGACATCATTAAAAGCTTGAAACTCTTCAACATGCTCATAAGGTTCTTCATAGTGAAATGAATTTTGAACTTCTTTAAGAGATGTCACTTTAACCCTGATAAGATTAAATTTTTTATATTTAGCATTTTCAGAAATATTGCATGCTTCAGTGGCATTATTCATTAGGAAATTTTCGGTGCCGGCACCGATACCATAAAATGGTTTGTTCAGGTGTCTGAATTTATTTATTGCTCTTAGGAGAGTACCATCACCGCCCTTAGCAAGAATAATATCGCCCCTTGCATCAATAAATTTTTTATCATCATAATTATCTTTTATGTACAGCACTGAATGGTCTTCAACCCATTCAGAGAATTTTCCTACATATTCACAATCATATCTTAGACATACAGCATCTCCATTTGGTCTTTTTTCCACTTGATAATTTATGCTCCCACATTCTGGGCATTTTGGATTTTGTTTTTTATACATATTCATATCCTTTTAGGGCTTCCTCTATAATAGGCACTTTCTTGAGTTTTCTAAAACCTGTTTTATTGCAGTCCCGACAGTCTTTTATTGCATCTTTTTCGGTATTCGAGTATTCTTCGGTGGTTTTTACTATTTTCATTATTTTTCCTTATATAGAGTTAATCATAATTTTTTTATTTTTCTTAAATTCTTTTTGAGGACTAAAAATCCTTGAACAAACATAGTCAATGTCAATATCATCAGGATTAAATTCTTCACCATCATGTTTCTCAGACCATTTTTCAATCCTTGCATCATAAATTTTATATTTTACAAAATTATGAACCTTATGAGTGTAGGAAGTTCCTGAGGATAATTCTATTGTTGCCTCTACCCAACCAACACAATCACAATCATTTTCTGTCATATTCTGAAGATTATTATCTTGTACCTTTTTCATAATCTCAGTATATTCAGAAGAACCTCGACCAGGAGAGTTAATAGTGGTTATTTTGCTATCCTGGATTAGTATAACCTCATATTTATCCTCCCACTCCTTAAAATATTTGTATTTAGAAACCTTGTACAATGGATAGATTGGTTTTTTTATAAAATGCTTTCTAAAAGTTATGCAAGCAATCTGGTCCTCATTAATGTATCTGTCGCCCAAAATCATATTTTATCCTTATTCCCACCAATTCATTTTCTTAAGTTCTCTGTAAACTCTTGCATCAAGATTGCGTTTTGCTATACTCTCATTCCCACGAATATCTGAAGCATGAATGACATTTCCGAGGAAACATGTTTTTTCATCAATATTTTTTATGTTTATGTTATTAATCTCGAACATTTTGGTATAGGATTCCGACGAATATTGTATACCCTTATATTCAAAATCTGTCCTATCAACATCCTTAACGTGTGAGTAAAGTGTCATATTCATAGGATTCATCTCATTTTTTCTAAAAAGTTCAAGAACACTCTCCATCCAATCTTCCCAATTTGTTTTATCCTCGAGACCTAAAATCTTAACACCAATCGGATAAACCTTTTTGATAAGTTTTTTTCTTTCATCGAATGAAAGAGGATTTTTATCATCGGTTTTATTTATGCTACCTAGAATGATTACTGGTCTTACGCCGTCTCTGATCATTTCCTGGATTGTCTCATTGTGCCCATTAGTGAATGGCTGACATCTTCCAAGGAAAATTCCATAGGAGATTTTGCTCTTTAGATATTTCTGGATTTCTTCCTGGATATAAAGATTCATCTCATAATCAACTTTAATCTTACTCTTTATATCCTGAATACAATCTTCCCATTTGAAATTTCTACCATGAAGTTCATAGTGAACTCTAATGTAATATCCTATTATTCTGTTTACTTCTTCCGTTTTTCTCATAATATTTTCCTTTTATTAGAATGAACCTAACGGCTCATTTTTCTAATATCATCAATACAAAGGTCAATATAAAGTTTACCATTTTCAAATACAGTTTCAAGAATATCCACTGAAGATTTGAAATCTTTGCCCACTCTGTCAACAAAGTATGTTTTGCTTTCTTGATTGTAATATGTTGTAATTCTACCTTTTTTGGAAGTCTTACCTGGATCAGTGATTGGGTCTTTAAAAACATCTTGTTCTGTTCCATCTGGTCTTGTAATGCTTGAACATTTAATAGCAAATCTCTGAGTATCTCTATCATGTGCTTGCGCAAGCCAACCACCTGAACCAAAGACAAAGTTTTCTGCTGCAAATCCTTTATTTCTGGCCATTTTTAGGATATCTTCCATAACATCCATATCTATGCCATCACCCCAAAGAATACCATAATCCCTAAAAAGAATTTTGTCATCTTCATTTCTGGTAAATATAATATCGTTTTCTTTCATAATATCAAGCATTTTACTGATAACAGTAATAGCGTCTCCACTATCAGGTCTAATAACAAATTTCTGATTAGGTCTATTTTCAATTGTTTGTCTGATCCAAGAATTTGGCTGAGTAACCTTATTCGTAAAATTGTAAATATCATAACTATCTGCAACGAAGCTCATAATAGGAGCATCTGGGTTTTCGATTAGCATTCTCTCAACAAAAACAATCTCTTTTTTTGTTGAACCATTTGCATTTGCGGTTGTGGTGCTGTGCTCAGAAGCGAACACGCTGAACCCTGCTGGAACTGAATCAGGTTGATTATAAAAATCTTCTGCCATAAAAAGAGAATTGAAATTATCAGTTCCCATAAATTGTGTAAGATGAGAAAATCCTGCTATCGCTGCCGATTCCACTGAACTTGAACCCCTATCACCGAAGCAGTGGAAAGCAAATTGAGCCCATTCTGTTGATCCATATTTTTCTAGCATTTTCCTAACATAATATGACCTAGTGGCTACATTTACAGGATACCAAACCTTCATAAGAAGTGTTTCAAGCCAACCTGCTATCCAAGGAACTTTAGTGTCTGTACTCTCGATTGTCATTAGAACATTTTTTACAGGAATAACAGAACCCTCTCTGACTGCTCTAATCTTTACAGGAAGAACACCGTTAAGGTCTTGAACGATATAATCCCATCCTTTTTTGTCAAAAGGAACACCGTGTACTTTAGCCATTCTTGCTGCTTTGTCCACATCACTTTGAGTGATAGGATTGCTTAGATATTTTTTAATGTAGTATTGTAGACCTACAAAGACTGTCTCAGGATATTTTCCACCTCTTGATTCCATATAATCAAACATAGATTTCATTTCTGGGTATTGAGAGCTGTGGCTAAATTTATAGCTGTCTGCTAGGGCAGTAATAATTGTTGTGTTTTTTGTAGTCATATTTGACTCCTTCTTTTTATATTTTTGCTCTGAACACTGTCAGATAATATAAAGCCTAGAACACTGTCTAGGCTCTTTCATTCCTTCTCTTTCTTGTGATTATTATAGTATAATCTTACTTAATTTTATAGTTTATTTTAGACCGAGTTGAGACGCAACAGGGTAAACTATATTCAAATAAACTTTTACGATTAATTGGTAAATATAATTCATATCTTATCCTTTTTTTTATTTATTAAGCAATAAAATCAGAAAATTTCTTTGCCAAAATAGCAGTAGTTCCTGAATTAAAAATGTCATCCGATAATTCATAATCTTCAAAAATAAAAGGTCTACCATTTACATAAGAAGTATATATAGGACTATCATATCCGATTTTTCCTTTATTGAATATTTCTGTTTTACCCTTTTCTAACCAGTTATTGCAACATTCATTAGTGCCTATAAGGTAAGCTTTGCTCTCGCCTTTGATAGAACCTTTTGGTATAATAAGAACAGAATCTTGATTATATTTTCCTCCTAATTTTTGTAAATCTTTTTTGATATTCCCTTTATCATCAATGTCAACCACAAAATAAGAAATCTCTTTAACTGTTTTCCCGCCTTCTGGATAATTTCCAATTACTTTAGTGATACTATATCCTAATTTTTTAAGGTCTGCAGCTAATGCCAGATTTCTTTTTTGATTATCTTTTTTTGACAATAAAACAGGAGTTTCTGAATCACAAGGCTCATTAGTATCATCATATCCGCAATTGTGATATTTCCTAAAAGCTGTTAATGCTCCACAATCGTGTTCTTCATTATGTTTCCAAATTCTCGATAATGATGATTCTGTTATTTTTTTATTTTGTGTCATTTTACTATCCTCTTTTATTGTTATTTATCTTTTATTACAATTATATCATAATAATACTTAATGCATGCTTAAAATTTAGGAGTATTAAGCAAATTCTAAATGCTCACCAAATTCATATTCATTAGCAGATAAAGTTTCAATAATACTCTCAGCAGATGTTAAATATTCATATGACTGATCTAGTTTTCTGTATAAATCTTGAGAAAATTCACATCTAGCATCTTCTAATTCTGATTCAATTTCGGTAATTTGAGATAACACTTTATCTGATAAAGAGTCATAATCATAATATTCTATCTCATCAACTGAACAAGTATTCTCATGAGAGTAATGACTGTTAAATCTTGAGATATTAATTGAATTTTCTATTTTATTATTTCTGATTGCTCTAACTAAAGCAGAATATTTTGTTAATTGCTTTGTGCTTTTTAGGTATTCCAAAATGTTGATATAACCTGTAAAAGAAGCACCATCACCTTGAGAGTGAAAACCAGAAAATTCAATGTCTCCTCTCTCTACATGAAATCCTGAATTCTCTAAATCTTTACAAAATTCTTCAAGGATATAATCCCACCATTCATGATCAACATTTATTTCTGAGTATTTTTCGATAATATTTTGAGCAATTATATTGTCAGCTTCCAACCAGGCTTGAATTGTGCCAACTTTAATTTCTTTTGTTCTTAGCGAGTTTTGTGTTATGTTTGTCATTTTATATCCTTGTGTTCCCTAGGTCTCTTATGTAATAATTATAACATAAGAGACATTAAAGGATACTTAATTAATAGGATATAAGATTATAGTGCTGTTGTATCGGTTTTGCTAACTTCAAAGCTAATAACTTTATTTGTGCTATATGTAACTATGTCAACTTTATATATACTTGTCCATGATGAAGTTCTACCCCCGACCGAAATATACTCATTAGCTTCTTCTTTACTTATAGATATACTCTCAATTCCTTCAGTCATTAATAAACAAAGGTCATCTTTTGAACATTCATTTGACATAGTATATGTAAAATCGTAATCATCCATCCATCTTTCAACATCTCTATAATATTTTAGTTCAGGATATTCTACCTTAACGCCAGCATTTTTCTTGCTATCTAATATAGCATATACAATATCATCAAAAATATTTCCATCAGGTTGTAATGCAGATTTGATTTCTTTGTAACATGCACCTTTTGAAACTATATACTCTTTGTCAAGTTTTTTAAGCACTCCTCTTAATCTTTTATCAATTGTAGCGTGAAAGGATGAATATACTTTTCCAGTCATTATTTTTCATAACCTCATCATAATTAAGCCATCTAACCTCATTTCCATTAAATTCATCATTTTTGTCTTTTGTTTCATATTCGGCAACTTCTGTTTTCTGAATACCTGTAACATCAACAAGGTAAGTGTGGCACATCTGTGACATTTGAGTACTAACAAGAGTTTCCCCTGTAAAATGAATATTCTCTAAAGGAACTACATACCCGCTTTCTTCTTTAACTTCTGTCTGACAAATATCTTTGTATGTAACATTTTCTCCCATATCAATAGAACCACCAAATGCTGTAGTCATTTTGACTTCTTTTCTCATTCTCTCATCCATTGGTGGTTTTGACTCTAGGATAAGTCCATATTTGCGTGTATCGGCATCAAATAAAATAAAAGCAATACTATCCTGACCGCCGCGTTCTGCGTAAATATAATAGTTCCGAGCCATTTTTACTGTCATAAAAGGATCACCATTAGGAGTTTTTCCCTTGCTTTTGTACATAATCTCTGCTGTATAATCTGTACTTTTTATGCTTTTATTTTCCATTTTCAATTTCCTTTTCTAAAATATAATATTTTTATAAAGCATCCTCGAATGAGCGAATAAAATTAGCCCAATCTTCTTCATCAAAATAAACAATTTTTTCCAAAACTTCTGGAAGTGCTATATTGTCTTCAGAAATATATAATGTCTGAACTCCTAACATTGATGATATTGCTATTTTTCCGTTCATATATTTGATACTAAATTTAGCATCAAACAAAATTTTCTCTATATTTGTCATTTTTATCCTTCTAATCCTATAAAATATGATACTCTTTTCGCAACTTCATTTGCAACTTCTTCATGAGTATATGAACTAAATCTTGTTGTTCTAAATCCTTGTACTGATATACCTTTAGTGCTTAGAACATATGCTTTTTCATATTTAGAGTATTCCACTTTTACTGATATAATTTCTCTAAAACTTTCTACAATTTCTTGAAATGTGTTAGGTGTCTTTTTCATTTTAAAGCCTTTTGTTTTTCTCTTTTGTTACTATAATTATAATATAATAGCCTTAAAGCAAAATTAAATCTCTTGAAATTTTTGAACTTCAATTCCATTTTCTTTCAGAAATTCTACTCCTGATGTGTCCCTGTAATCTTTTTCGTAAACCACTCGTTTGATTCCACTCTGAATGAGCATTTTGCTGCATTCCACACAAGGCATTAATGTTACATAAGCAGTAGCATCATCAGTGGCAATACCATTTTTTGCTGCAAAGAGAACAGCGTTTGCTTCAGCATGAACGACAGTCTTTTTGGATGTTAATTTTTTACCCCCGCACCTTAAACAGTCTACATCTGACCCTTCACATACCTCACAGTCCTTTTCGCAGCAGTTATCAGCACCGGATATTGTCCCATTGTATCCCGTAGCAATAACCCTGCCTTCGATTGCCAAAACACAGCCGACTTTTGCTCTTTCGCAATATGACTCCTGAGCCCAGATACTGGCTGTAGCCATCATTGCTTTGTCGTATTTTTTCATATAAACCCCTTAACTACTAATGGACATTTTTGATTTTCGCTTTTTATGACTTAAAATTCTCAGGAGTAAAGATTTCACCATGCTCCCTAATATAATATTCACTACCAGGATTTCCTTGTTTTTCGTCACAAATTTTCTTATCTTCATCAGATAATTTCCCGTACCTTACAAAAGAACCTTTTTTATTCAATCCTTTTCTAAGTTCAATAACATCAAAAGCGCCTTGAAGACAATCTTCGGCTTTCATATTCACTGTTTTCCCCAGATTAATCAGCACCACTTGTAGGTCCCCTATCCCATCGGCAAGTTCTTCTGTATCATCTGTTATATACGCATCATAGATTTCTGTTAATTCCTCAAGTGCTTTCTTAAACTGTGCTTCAAAACTAGATGTTCCTAATCCTCTTTTGGCTCCCCACTCTCTTACTGCTTCAAATTCTTTTATCATTTCTATTCCTTTTTTTATTTTATTTAAGATATTATATCCAAATTTTACTTAACATCCCTGAATCCTCATATTTCAAAGACATGAGGAACGCCAGTGGGTATGAACCAATAATCCATGATACTAGCATTATAAAAAGTAGTTTTCCCATCATCTGATACATTAACCTCACCCTTTGAGTCGTGGATATGCCCGGAGATATGCAGTTTCAGATTTCCTGAATCCTTCAAATCCCTAATTCTCATTTCCAATGTCCTTGAACCTACATGATTATCCTCAATGCCATCCTGATAAACCTCATCACCCATACCGTACCCCGGCCCGTGTGTCACCAAAATATTTGTATCATCAGGTATTTTTTGCCAATGCTGGTCTAATTCAAAATCATTAGCCATAAACGCCCAATCTCCATAAACATTACTCCAAGGAGAACCCCAGATTTTCACGCCTTCTATTTCTACACCAGAATCCTGCAGATAAATAATGCCTAGAGTATGACAGATTTGCCTCATCTTATTATATCCCATACCTCTGACTAATTCGTCGTGATTACCAGCTATCAAGCAACGATAGTCATACCCAGGAACCTCACTGAACCAAAGCAAAAAATCATCAAATGTCTTTTGAGAATGACTAAAGTCCCCAGCATGAACAAGAACATTCTTAATATTATGTCCAGTTTTTGGTGTGGGCATTTTTATCTTTTTCTCGCGGCTGTGTGTGTCACTTATTGCTGTAACCATTAATTTCATTTTATTTCCTTAACATAATATCCAATTAAATATTCTTTATTGTATTTCTTTAACATATTCCTACTCTGAGTGGTCGCACCAATTGGTTTTTCTTTAGAAGAATTTTTAAGACCTGCTGAAATTAAGTTCAAATCTCTTAAACAAATTTCATTATTTATGACATCATCATTCGAGTTAAAAACCATAAAATCTTCTTTTCACAAGAATGAGTATCTGATATAGCTACACATTTCATTATATCGTCACCTTATCTTTTGTACTCAATAGTTTCTCTATCCTAATCAAAAAATCATCAAAGATTTCTTTCTCTTTGGTCTTTTTACGGTCTTTGTTCAAGTATATACTTGAACCGATTGTCACATTATACAGGATAATTCCACTCGAATTTGTGGTATCCATTTTACAATAAAACTTACAAGAGCCCTTATCATTATCATAGTAAGAAGTCGAATAAAATGCCAGTATGTCTTTTCTTCTAACCATAATATCATCTGATATTCTTACAAATTCATCCATTTTATTTTCCTTAAATAGTTTTCTTCTCTTTTATAAACTTTGAGTTATTTCCAAATAATTGCTCTTTTAATGTTTCATACATTTCCTGATATACCTTGACAGCAGCATAATCAACCACTATTCTAGCATTCTGAATAGGGAAATTGCTAGTGCTTTTTTCATTCATCCACGCTTCTGCTTCATTCGGGCTAGAAAATCCTTTAGATTGAATAGCTTTTGAATTTTCGGTTAAATACATAACTTGACATTGCATTATCATTCTCCTTCTTGTTCTGTGTTTACATCTTCATACATTGTTTCATTTACCTCATCTATCTCATCTATCTCACATTTATCTGTAATTATATATTTATCTAATATACGAATTATTTCAATGCCAAAGCCCTGTTCTATATTAAGCATTATTTTTGCTTTTTCCAAATCTTGTTTATTAAGACTATCCAATGCTTTCTGTAAAAACTTTTGTTTTGATTTCAAACAAATTTGTATATCATGGTGGTCTTGGCCTGTCATAATCTTCTCTCTCATTTTTTATCCCTTTTTCCTATAAAATCTGTCTAATTTTAATCCCACAAAATCTTCCGTCCCAGTCTTTACAACCATGATAGTGTCATCAGGGACGTTTCTATCAAAATGTAACCAGTCATTCATGTCATTCATAATCTCACCTGAAACATCCTCACTGTTCTCATAGAATCTGTCTCTAAGTGTATTGCTCATTATAACATCATAATGCTTAATTTCGTCCTCTTGGATGTCAGGAAAGAACCTTCCGAAAAATTCTGACTTAACACAATCTGTGGAAATATAATTTTTCTGCAGTTCTTCAGCTATAAATTTTATTTTTTCATAATCACACATACCAACTCCCCTCAGCCATAGATTTCCTTAAATTGCGCCATACCAGAGCTCATGACATAAACCCAGTCAAATTTTGCATTTCTGAATTGCACTTTTTCATAAAGCACTCTCGTTATTTTCATCGATGAAATAATCTCACCTGTTTCATCAAAATGATAATTGTGGATTGATGAATTATCAAAATACAAATATATGTTTGGTTTGCCATCCTTAAGCTCCAGTGGTGTATAGAATAATTGAGGTGATTCTAACATCAAAGTTCTTGATCCATTTTCTTTTGTATTTTTCATATGGTAACCTTTTCTTTTTTATTTTTGAACATAATGTGAAAATTATTTACTGGCCAAAACTCTGATGAAGAGAATCCTGGACTCCTAGAGACAGTAGTATAAATCTGAATAATCCTGATGTCATTAAAATTCTCATTGACCCAATCTTCCATTTTTTCTTCGGTTTCAAATTTCTTTGTCCTAACGGCTCCTTTGAATCTCTCATTGTACATCATAATTATTCATTAATCTCTTTATACATTTATAAATTTGCCATTTTTTCTATCTCTAGCATAACCCTAGTTGGGGCAACTGTTTTCATAACCAATTCAATATTTCTTCTACAAGCTTTTAGGGTACTATGAGTAGGCTCCCAACCTCTACAGATAAATCTATAAGCTCTTATTGCCCTTAAAGGATCTTCATCAATTCTATCCTGAGCATTACCCATAAACTGTATAACATTATTTAAGCAGTCATTGATTGCTTTTCCACTTGGGTCTAATAATTTTCCTGTTTTTATTGAATAATAAACTGCGCTATTAGCAAAATCCCTTCTTTCTGCATCTTCAAAAATAGTGCCGATTTGTGCACCTTCGTTGTTTTTATCTTTTCTAAGATTTGCTATTTCAAAATTTTCTTTGGTCTCAGGATGAATAACATTTAATACCAAAAATTGTTTACCTGTATCTTTTGTTTCCCAGCCTTTTTCTTTGAATACTTCTTTTAGTTCATTATAAGGTGTGCTTGTACAAATATCCAAATCATTAGATTTTCTTCCGGCAATGGCATCTCTGATATAGCCACCAACGATATAAGAATCTTTATCAAACGTTTTTAATACCTCAAATAAATCTCCATAATCATCGGTTACACATTCAAGCCTTCTGTCAACTCTTGCAATTGCCAATAAATATTTTGTCTCTAACTCTTGACCTAATTCTGAAACAAATTCATAATCATCTATATTACTAAATCTAATATCCATAAGAAGATTATACATTTCATGTCTTTTTGAATTTGATGAAAATGGAGTGCTTTTGTCGTTAAAAACCTTAACATTATGATTTAGGATATCCCTAATATCATCATTTGGGGCAAAATTCAAAAATGGATTAAGTATATTTTGTAGTTTTTCTTTGAAAACTTCTTCTTTAAATTTTTTTATTAATTCTGTTCTGATAAACATTTTTTAATTCCTTTTTATTTTTTCTTCTTATATTATAATTATAACTAAAAAATACTTATACAATACTTAAATCTCATAAATCCTCAATGGAAATCCTAAGATTTCCAAAGTTTCAAAAATTTCTTTTTCTTGAATTGACCTTCTTTTGCAGCTTTTGCTGTTGCTTTTGCCAATGATTTATAATCTGACATATTTATACAAGCTCTAATGAAATTAGGTTTTATGTTGGTATTTGTCATTAGCCAGCTGCACAATTTTCTTCTGTTATAAAAATCCTGATTTTCTAGTATATCCTGAACTTTTTTTCTGAATGAAGACTTTTCTGTTCTCTCTATACTCTTATTATCAGATAATACTTTATTTTTTAGCAAATCTCTCCATCTATATGTGCTATTTGTAATCTCGAATAATAAATCTGAAATAACTGTCCCCTCACCATAAATCTCTCTAAGTTCATATAAGCTTAGGTCCATTATATCACTCAATAATTCATTTTCTGGGTTATGACGCGAACCTTTATCAAAAATATCAAGAAGTTTATTTCTCCAATTTTTTGTTCTATTATTCATTCCTGAAAATATTTGACTGAATACGATTAACTCTTTATCTGCATTTTCTATACTAGCATCCGTGACTTCTAATCTCTTTTTAATGTCTCTGAATGACTCTTTACGCACTGCCATCAAAATATCATCAATATCTTTAAAAGGTCTTAGTGAATTATCATAAGCATCTTCATCTTTGATAACATTTTCAGGAATTTCCTCATCTTTTAAATTAACCTCATTTACAACTTCATATTTACAAACGCGCATCTTAGCATTATTATAATCAGATGGCACAGCAACAACCGAGGCAGGATTTACTTTGCAGATGACAATTCTCTCACCTGGATAGTGAGCCATATAAGAGTAAGAAGCAACATGTAAACCATAAGAACATGTTTTTTCTGAATCTTCATCAACTTTATTTCTTGGAACTTCTACTGTTTTGCCAATAGAATTATCAATTGTATTTGTATAACAATCAAGATAATCTTTTGTGATCTTTTTGTAAGCTAGAAAACATCCATCCTCTGTGATAGGTAAGTTACACGCTTCAAGGAAACCGTATGTTTCGTTTACGGCTCTGTTTGATGGGTTTTTATATAGATTTTCCATAAAATTTGTAAATGGAGTAATATCAAAACCTTTATTCATTAATGAGATAATTCTGCGAGATAATGCAGAATGAACAATCTCACCCATATAAAAGATTTGCCCATCTTTAACTTGAACATTTCCTTCTGTCTCTTTGGCAAACTCTTTAACTGCTTCACCAATATTCATTAAACGCAAGATTTCTTCTTCTGAAGCACCATTTTTTAGAGCACTCTCTACTTTCTCAAAATTTGGATGAGAATTATCTATAACCTCTGGAATGTTCTTTATAAGAACAGTGATTGAATTTTCTGTGATAATATGATTTAACATGTTTATTCCTTTTTTATTTATGTAATAATTATATCTTAATATTTCTTATATTTTGCTTAAAATCCGTTGACTTCTAAGCTATCTCCTATACCAAGATAAGCCTTAAATGCTTTACCAATTTTCGGATGTCTTAATTTTTTAAGAGCTGATTTCTCTGCTTCTTTAACTTCTTTAACTGATATTCCTAATTTTTTTGCTATATCTTCATAACTCATTGAAATATTAGGGTTACTCTCTACTTTTGCTGTTGTGTTTGCTGATTTCATTATGCTTGTTCTCCTGTTTCTTTTGTTTCTTCTAATTTTGTGATGTTTGCTGAATTTTCTTCTGATTTTATTTTTCTAAGTAGATCCTGTCCTTTGATATATTCAAGAATGTCATTTTCTGGGAATGACCACCCAATAGCATCGATTAAGGGATATGATTTCACAAGTTCAATATCTAATCGTTCTATACTTTCTTCATCATCTTTAATAATACCAAGATTAATCATTACACCTCTATAAAGTCTTAATTCTTCTCTTTCCCAATAGCTATATTCTTTTTTATTAATTTTGGCCACTTTATTGATGACATGGTCTTTAGGCAATTCTTTCAGAATTTTTTTACTTTCTAAAGTAGACATGAAACCTCTTTGCAAGTTATTATATATGTCATGATTTCTGAATTCATTAATTTCTTGAATTTTATCTTTAAGTTCTTTTGAATTTTTCAAAAGTTCTCTCAAATAGTCATTAATTTCAACACCATTATCTTTAATTTCTTTGAATGCTTTTGTTTTCGTGTAAGCGGCACTAATTCCTATAACAGTTATATCATCAATCAAACCTAATTTTTCTGCCACTTCATAATAATTATATATATTTTTGCCATTTGTTGGAAGATTATTTTTAATTTCTGTATAATAGAATGTTTCATTTAGGTCAATGACTAAATCATCTACAGAACAAAAAGTATCTCTATACTGTCTTGAGAAGTCTGACGTATTAAAGTATCTTTTAAAATATTTACCTTTGGTTTTGCTTTTAGGGGTTGCTTCTAATTTAATGTCAGATGCTTTTGTATACCCAGGATTACCAATAATATCAAAAAATTCTTTATTATCAACCAAATAAACAAAATTATTTTTTGTAACAAGGCTTCTTGCTTTTTTTACAGATTTACTGTTATTCTCATCAGCCAAAACAAATAAAACTTCAGTATCAGAATTTTTAGCATTAAAAACATATTCATCACTCCATGAATTTCTTAATGCTTCCCTTCTGATTATTCTTCCATTGTTATTATATCTTATTACATTATATTTTGAGCTATTAAATTTTATAGATGTATCTATTGTTTCACCATTATAAGTATAAGAGAAATTTCTGTATATTGATGAAGCTCTTTGAATATCAGCAATATATCTCATAGCCTCATATTTTGTATCAAAATTATTGATTTTTTTGTTTTGAGTTTCTATAATTTCTGATGCCATTTTCTCAAATTTATCAGTAATATTTTTAATAGTAATTTTATCATATCCTAGTTCTTCTCGTGATGCCGAAATGTCAAGGTCACCAATATCAAAATATAATCTAAAGTCTTCATGAATAAATGTTTTAGCATTCTCTGATAAAAATTCAGATATTTTATCCGCATTAATAGGGTATTCTATATTCCCTTGAACAGCAACTCTAATTTGCTCCCTTCTCCAGTCTTTTGTAATCGGACTAACCAATTCCCAGTCTTTTTTATCCTCTGACTCCAATAAAATATCAAAAGATTTAACTTTATAGTTTGGGTTTCCTTTTACTTCTGGTTTTACCTCGAATGGACGAAAAACCACTTCTGCTTCTTGTCTAAATTTATTAAAATCCTCTGATTTTACAGGAAAATGAATTTCGACACCATTTGGTTCATCTGTTTGCTCTGAACCAAATGGTTGAAGTTGGGGCTCACCTTTACCATCCATATAGCAAGAGTATGATGATTTTGTGCCATCAACAATAGATATAACAGAAAATGAAGTTGTATAACTAAAAGGGGATTTTGAACCAAGACCCAAAGCACCAATCATATCATTTCTGTCAGTTTTTGTAGAATTGCCATATTGAGTATAGATTTTAACCATTTGATCAGGAGTTAGTCCTGGACCACTATCCTTAACACTAAAATATGGTTCAAGATCATTAGGAAGATGTATCTCAATGGGTTTATCTCCATTTCCTGCATCCACATTAGCATCATAAGCATTACAAGATACTTCACGAATAATTGCCCTCTCTTTATTTGAGTAAAGAGAATTTGATAAGATTTTAAACATCTTTGCGTTTGCTTGAATAGTAAATGCTGTAGCACCTGTCATATTAGTTTCACATTTAGTTTTTTCTTGATTTAAGATCATCTTTTGTCCTTCTGTTTCTTTTTATGATATAATTATAACATAAAAACTTTAAAATAAACTTAAATCAGGAAAAATCCTGATTAGATATTAGTTACAATTAGTAACCTCAATCATTAAAGTCCCATCTGTATAAAAATAGATGAATTGAGCAACATTCCCTTCGTTAATGAGAACTCTTAAATTTTTGTCAGAACAAATCCTCTTATTCAATATAACTGCCATTTTGCCCTCATTTTGATTTTTTATCGAATAATTTTTTCTATTGTACATAGCAACCATACTTTTTGACCCAATTATGGTTGCTTGTTTGTCCCAGATTGTTCCATCTGTAACAGCACTAGATGCTGTACTAACTAATAAACCCATAACCATAACCATAATAAATAACATTTTTTTCATTTTTATTCCTTAAAATATCGCGGAACCCAATATTGATATTGGACGTGCATTAAAAGATTTCATTATAACATCTTAAACTTATCTCTTACCTATTTTCAAAATACCTATCAACAAAAATCTTAATATGATTAACATTATGAGTTGTTGAATCGGTATTTAAAAGCCTGATTGCTTCATCTTTTGTCATTCCTTCTGCATTTTCAGAAATATTCTGTAAGTCCAGAATGTATTCCTGTAATTTTTTTAAAGTCATCTTTTCCTCCTTATATTAAATTGTTAAAGTCAAACTCCTGACCTCGACTTACTAAACCAGCAAACCCTGCATTCAGTGCCTCAGCTTCCAGTTCCTTGAAAGTCTTGCCATTTAGTGAATAATGATAAAGATACATTTTTTTCTTTGTATCTTCTGACAATGTTTTTAATTGATGGAATTGTGCATGAACCGAATTTGAGTATTCAGCAAACTCACAATCATGAAAAATTATATCTGCTTGCTTGAAATATGCAAGCATCCGATTTGGTACGAACTGACTGTCACCAGTTATAAAAACCTTTTCGCCATAGATTGTCCCTTCATGAGTGTCTTTTCGTTCTTGAACCATAATCCCATAGCTCGGATTTATCATACGATTATCTACAACATGAACGGTTTGAATTGGTTTTATACTAATGCCATGAAAATTGAAATCGTCATTGCTCTCCATATAATGTGTATCAAAATATGTCTCAAGAGAGTTTGTTTGTCCTTGAATTGACTGAAGCCCTCCTTTCCAAGTATTATCCCAACCATTATAAAGGATACTTTTATAAGCTTTAAGTTTTGGTTTCATTGCACCAAATTCAGTTTTTCCAAATTTGTATGTTTCAAAATAAGTCTTAAAAGCAACATATTCTATTCCTCCAGCGTGGTCAGCATGAAGATGACTGATATAAATAGTGTCTAAATCTTGAGGCTTCATTCCTTTAGCATTCAATGCTTCATGGATTGTTGTTCCACAGTCATAAAGAAGATTTTTATCCTCTGTAGAGATTAAGATATTTGATTGATAATTTTCTTCTGCAAGACTAAATGCAGAACCAGATCCTAAAAATGTGATTTTCATTTTCTATCCTTTTATTTTTTCTGAAAGTTCAGGATTGTTTTTAAGGAACATATTGATACTATGCTCCGCGGCTGATTCCTTAATGCCATCAGCACTAATCATTTCTACCATATCCTGAACACTTTTCGGAAACATGTATTGATCATTAATGTCCCGAATCTCATCAATCTCACTGAGTATTTTTTCTTGAGGAAAATCATTCAGAATGAGTGGCTGTCCGTCAAGACTTAGTACCGCGATAATCTCGCCGAGTTCAAGAACCTTGGCATAATCTATACCATCAAATACAGTACATAGAACTATTTCTCCTGTTTTCTCGTCAATATATGAATCTATCAATGATTGCTCTTTTATGTCCAAAACCAATTGTGTTGGAAATGCTTCCATAATTCTTTCAGGAAGAGGTTCATTCCAATTGTCATTATTCCAAATTACGATTCTGAATTCTTGCTCTTCCAGAATCATTATTTCTACTATATTAAGTGCAGCTTCTCTCATCACTTCTGTAACTATTGATGATAATTCTTTCATTATTTTTCCTTTTATGTGTTATATTAAACTATTTAGTTTTTGAGGCATATATGATAAATGCTCAAAGCAAACATTAATATCTTTTTCTCTTGCTGAGTGCAAACTATGAACATGTCCATGAACCAAATTATCACAATCAAAAGCCTCAAAGATAGTTTTTAAAACATTTATTCTAGGAGCAATCATCTTGTTTTTTAAATCCCAAGAATCAGTTGTAAAAATATCATAGTGGGCAAATAGGTATTTGGTTCCGTCTATCTCTTTAATAAATCCACTAAACATAGGGTCTGGGTGCTGAACTTTATTCAGAATATCTCCCGTGAAATGATAGAAACCATTTATAACATCAATATTTCTATTATAGTATTGTTTTGGCTTTTTATCATGATTCCCGAGAACCAAAATAATATTTCCGTTAAGCAAATCTTCATATCGTTGATAATATTCTTTTTCAGGAATATACTTAGAAATTAAAGACTTAAACTGATCTTTGTTCATGCCATCTGACGAAGTTTCTGCTATTAAGAATTTACTTATTTCTTCTAATGTTTTAGGTTTTGTAAGCTTTAATCTTGTCTTTAGTTCTTTATAAGAAACATTTTTATATTTTTCTTCATAGCAAGTATCAAATTCTTTAGTATAATATCCAGGCTTAAAAGCAAAATCTCCTAGATGAAGAACTGTATCGCCCGGTTTTACTGTATCATTCCAATTATCTATAATCCACTGGTCATGTTCATCGGCATTATAACCATCTATTCTCATTTGGGTGAGCCGGCAAGGCTCGAAAGACAAAATACCTGTTCCCTCTTTGCCATGACCTATATGCGTATCACTAATAATCCAAGTATTTTCATCAATTCTATCAAGAATTTCTTTTGTCATTTTTATCCTTCTCTTTTAATTTTTTCTATTTCTTCTATTACATATCCATTAAAACCAAATTTTATAATTTTATTAAAAATTAAAATCATTCTTAGTAAATTGGCAAATGGTAGTAACATAACAATAACCTCTAAATATCTTATTGAAAATTTTGCATTTTCAGTAACTCTTCTTAATTCACCTAAATTATTTTCTAATTGTTGTAGTTCAAAAATAACTTTAGGATCTTTTGTTCCAGTTATTAAGGTATTAACAATGATAAAAATTCCGAAAATAATTCCTGATAAAAATTCACAATTATACCTAAGATAATTATGCTAAGGTATTCCATTCTAAATCTTCACCAGGATATCTACTAACCTCATCATCTCCAATAACAAATATCTTCGTTAAAACCCAAAATAAGGTTATGTTGTTTAAGTGTTCTACCTGCTGGCGTAATACCTGGAACATGATCTTTTTCAAAATCACTAAAACTAATTAAACGCCAACTTGCAAATGTTTTTTCTCTAAGATTTTTAATAACATTAATTTCAAAATTATTAGTTCTTCTATTTATATGTTCCATTATTTCTCACCTCTTCCATCAATTATGAATATATTTCCTGTTCTAGCATTAATCCATTTATAAACATTTGATTTAATTTCTTTCCAGTCATCCCAATAAAAATTTTCTTTATCTTCTTTTGTAAAACTGTCCATTTTCATTACAATAATACTATTTCTAATTTTAGTTTCATAAACAAATGCCCTAAGATATTCTTGAGGAGTTTCACCATAAAATTCTCTATCTTTATATAATTCTTTAATTCTTAATTTTACTTCATCAAATGTAAGTTCTATAGTATCAAAGTATTGCGATAACATATCCATAATCCTTATATGTTTTTGTTAATATAATTATAACAGGTTAATATTAAACTAAGATTAAATTCTATCTAAATTTTTATTTTTTGTTATATAAACAATTTGAACAATGTCACCATCTTTAAGGTCTTCAGAATTAAATATAATAGAATTATTGTCGAATAGTAAATCATAAATACTTTCATATACATCATTTTCACAAACTATCATCTTCATACCATTATGATAAACTTCAGGAATTCCTTCACAAACTTCTGATAATTGAATTATTACTTTATCGACTATATATTCTTCATATCTGCCAGAAAACATAATATAATCATCTTGATTATTTAACACTTTTCTTTTACTTGGCATTTGCCGAAATTCTTTGTATTTGAATATTTCAGCAACTTTTGATTTTTTCTTTGAGATTTTTGTTATATCTTTTCTTATTAACATTATTTAGCCTTTCTGAATAAATGAAGTTTATTACTTTCAAGATATTCTTCTGCAATATACCCCGGACATTTACCTAACGGTTGCCAAATTCCTGAAGGACATCTAATCTCTAGTTTTTTCTTATTTCTTAGTTTAATAATCTTTTTAGGAGTCAGTATCTCATCTGTAGGAGAAATATCCAAATCAGAAATATTAATATCATCTGCATAAAATACTGTTTGAAAATCTAAGTTTCCTGACCAACCAGGAACACCATCTTCTGTATATGGAACAAAGCTCCCATTATCATACTCTACCTCAAAGGTATAGTGACCATCTCCCCAAACTGATGTGACAACACCTTTACCAAATACCAAACCAAAAACTTGGTCCCCTTCCCTTACATCGTTAAAATAACCCATTTTCTTCCTTTTTCATAAATTTATCTATTTTGTATCCTACATTTCCATCAATAAAACCACTCATATTAATAAATAAACAGTTTTCTGAATTGTGATGAGCCAAATCCCAATCATCTAAAATAAGCACTTTATTTGTTTGCTTTAAATCTTTTATGTCTTGATTTCTATCTCCGCAAGACAAGCCAATTATATATTTACCTATATACTTTTTCATTAGCCCAAAACCCATTAATGTAATATAATCATTTCTATCAGTTTTAAGCCTGAACTCATTTTCATCCAAAGATAATAATATATACCAAGAGCTTGTTATGAATATTTTAAAGTCATATTTCTCAATAATCATCCTAAGTCTTTTAAGGTTTATTTCAAATACATCTAAAGAATCTTCTGTCCTGCCGAAATAATTTACATCTGTTGGTAAGATACAATCATCTATATCGAGTGCAATAATATTCATTTTTTCCCTTTATTTATCTTATTATATCTAAGATTTACTTAATACATTTAAATAAAATACTCAGGATATAAATCTTCTGCTTTGTCCCTTGATATTGTGCTATGATAACTCTTAAATGGTTCTCTTTTATCTGATTCTGTATAATCAACAGGACCTTTTGTGTATCTTCTTTTTGAAGCTTTCTTTTTATAATTAGAAGATGTTAGGTAAATACCCCATAATTTAAGACCGTCCCAGTAAAACCTCACTGGCTCCCATTGTTTGTTAATATCATTATAGTTCATATTGTTCTCTCCGGTTCGTATTTTCTTATAATCTCTTCAAGCTCTTCAAGAGGTAAATCATATTTTTCTTTCAGATAATCTTCTACTATTTGCTCATTATTAATAGTATTATAATAAACTTCTTTTGTATAATCAGAATAACTATCTATATTTCTGAGATTTATTGTGCCAAAATCATATAAATCTCCCATTAAGCATCCTTTATACTGAAACCAATATATTTTTTGTAAGGCTTTAAGTCTGGCATTAAATCTTCCGTGGCCAAAAATATAGTTTTACATTTAGGAGCGACTTCTGCTCTATCCCAATAACTCAAGTCCTCTATGTACATATCAGAAATCAAAATAGCACAATCCATAGGAATTTTATTCTCCTTGATATATTTCCATGCTGGCAACATTTCAGTCCCTCCTCCTGCTTTTCTGGCAAATGATTTTGACTTAGGATCATAGTCATCCACTGCATGTACTTCAGTGTCTACCTGAATGATTTTGACAGTACTTGATGTTAGTCTAGCAACCTCACGTATTTCTATCAATCCGGCAATAATTTCTTCATCTGACATCGAACCACTAACATCCAACACAACTACAATATCAAAATCTCTGTCTTTCTTAATTCCTTTAATGTCAGGTCGTTTCGGAAATCTACGAGATTTTTTCATGATTGTATAAACCTTGTTTGCTTTTTTGTTACTTGCTATGTTTCTGAGAACTTTTTTCCATGATACGACTGGCTTTCTCGTCCAGATGTCAAGAAAAATTCCTAATTCTGAAGGCGCATTGCCTCTCGATTTTTCTGCTGCTTTCTCGATCATATTTTTTGTAATGTCTTTTTTGAGGTCTTCGTCGCCCTCTGACTCATCCCATTTTTCATGATTATCAAGTGGATTATCATCCCATAGTCCTTCATAAAATTCTCCAGGCTCTTCAGATTTTCCAGAGCCTTCACCGTCAGAATCTCCTGAATCCTCACAATCATTACCACCATCACCATCTTTGGCGTTAGGGTCATAAGGAAGCAAATCGTAGTATGTCTCTGCATTCTCATTTTTCGGGATTTTTGTATTAAATCCCTCTTTTTTCAATGCTTCTTCCAAAGATTTTGGTGTTATGCAGCCTTCAGGTAAATCTGAATCCTTGATAAGTTGATTGATGGCAGCATCGCATGCGATGTTCCAAGGCAGGTGATGTCTGTCCTCTTTTCTTGATATATGATTATATAGTATATGCATCATTTCATGCTTTAGCACGCCAAGTCGCTGATTCAATGGCAGTTCATCAAAATTATCAGGATTAATATATAAGCAGTATTTTGTACTCTTAAAATTAACACCAGCCAAATCAACTTCATCTGTTAATATTACTTTACACTGAGCTAATACATGAAACCAGAATTCATACTCTCCTTTATGCAATGGGTTGCTAAAGCCATTTGCGATTGTAATGTCTATAATTTCTCTTGTAAAATCTTTTTTCATATTTTTCTCCCATTTTTCCTATAAAAAACACTCTGGATATATTGCGCCTAATTCCTCACTCAGAAAAAGTTCAAAATCTAGGCTAGTTCTGATATCATCAGGATTAAGTTTTATATTTCTAACTTCTCTCCCACTAACCTTAAATGATATCATTGTAATGTCAAATAAATTCATTGAATTCTGTTCTGGTGTGCTTAGGATTTTAAACAATTCCATACTATTTCCGTTCACTAGAACAGAATCGTCATTTGTAAAAAGGTTTGAATAATAAGTGTACCATTCATCATTGATATTTTCTAATTTTTCAATCATTATATCAATATATTTTTCCCAGTTATTTAAAACCTCTTCATAATCAATGTCCCACAATCTAAGTGATTGATTTTTGGAATTTATAAAAGAACTGTCAATCAAATGAACAAAGTTATTTTGATTGGATTTTATGTTATCTACAAATAACCATAATGAGTTTACCGGAAGAAAATTCTGACCCTGAAACAAATCACCAAAAGTGTATAGCTTAATAAATTCTTCTCTGACTTCCAGGAAACCTTTAATATAATCATTTAATTGTAATGTCTGAAAATATACTTGCATTGTTGTTTTTGGATTTGTTTTCTTTATTAAGAGTTCAGTCCTAAATCCAGGAATCAAATCTTTATAAATTTTGCATTTTCTTAAGTGTTCTTTGAATGCTTCATTAAGTGAAGTGTTCATATTATTTTCTTGTGCTTTGTTTATATAATTCAGGAATACTAACCCATACATTATCTGTATGTTTGAAGGTAACTATGTTATTGCCAAAAGCACACCATCTTTTTTCCATTTTAGGTAACCAAGTATTAAGACTTTTTTCTGTTTGATAAAATTTTGTTTTTGTTATAGTGCCATTTTCTGCACTTCTAATTTCTATTTTATACATTTTCTATCCTTTTCTTATAATTATAGTATAGCAATGCTTATATGATGCTTAAAATTATGATTATATATAATATTCTGGATTCTCTTGTTCAAATGCATCTAAATTCCCTATGATATCGATGACCTCATCAAAACCCATATACTGATGTGACATACCAAAGCACAATGAGGAATTGCGCCTCCAATGGTTTGATGAGTAAATCCCTGCTATGCTTATATATTTCTTTGACATAGCAAACAATCTCTTCATCCATATTCTTAAACTTGGCAATCAAAACACTATGAACTTTTATATTTTCTATATCCATAATTCAGGATAATCATATTCAAGATTTTCTAGGTTAGGTTTTTCTGAAAAAGTGAATTCCACATCCTCTATCCTAAAATGAATTGTATTTAATGAACTTGGCTCAATACTCTTTACAACAATCCCGCCAAAAGCACCATCTGTGTATGTGGTTATTTTTACAACATGCAATATAGCAAAAGTATCTCTCACTACAGCATATGATCCTTTGCTTATATTAATCCTGCTCATATCTTCCATATTTTTCCTTTAATACTAAATGTAATATTCCGGATACTTATCCTCTATTATCTCATAATTAAATAATTCTGATAACATTAATGAACCATTTTTTTCGCTAGCTATTATACTTTCTAATGTCAAACCATCTAATTCTGATCCTAATTTGGTTTTTATTTTTTTGTCTTTTAATCTTTTATATAGTATTTCTTTTAAATCATTTAATTTATTGACCCCCATTCTCAAAAGAAATGATCCTGGAGAAACTCGCTGATTTTGACAAATATAGTTTTCAATGATAAATAAATTCAAACCCTTAAAATCATGCGGTTTTCCTAGGTATAAAACTTCAGAAACCCCATTCAATGACACACCTAAAGTGTAAGAATGAGGATGATACTCGAGGAATAATTCATTCATTATTTTGAACCAGGAATCACTTTACTTTTAATTTTTCTAGCAAGGTCTTTTGTAGTATCTTTTTTCATAAGTCCATAGAATGAATCCTTGTTATTTGCTTTTTTGTCTTTCAGAAAACTTGTCAGTAATTCAATCTCAAAACCATAAAGCATAGCAAATAAAGGCACAAAATCTTCCAATTTTGTTGAAGGATCCTGAATGTCATCTTCATCCCTGTCAAATAATGTTCTGGCATGCTCCAATTTCGTAATGCTCTCCATATCCTGAAGTTTTTTACCAAGAACCTCTGCTGTTAGGTTAATGTCTCCTGTTTTCATATATGCATCTTTTGCAATTTTCTCAATATCCTGAATGCTGATATTTGTAGAATAATTTTTAAAGAAAACATAAAATTGAGATGCTAATGCAGAACCGATTTTGCCTCTCATAATGTCAAGAATGTACTCTTCAGGTATTTGGCCTTTTTGTGCCAAATCCATAAATTTTGCTAATTTTGTCCATGACCTTGGTGTTGCTCCAATCTCATCTTCTGAAATAAAATGCAGTTTTGTCATATTATCCACAATAAAATCTCTTACGATTTGATTAACATTATTATTTCTAGCCCAAACTAACCAACCTTCTGGGTCAACTTCAACATCAATAATTAAAAATCTATCCATTTTTGCAGGATCTAACTCAGTTACATGATAATCACCATCAGAAGGATTATCCGCGGCGATAATTTGTGTTTGTTTTCCATTTACATAAGGTAAAATATGATTATGAAGTCTTTTATCAAGAATTAACTGCATTGTACTGTTATGAATATCTGCTCCAGCTCTTGAATATTCGTCAACAAAAAGGACCGACTCTTTAGATGATTTACATGAAACATTATCTTGATTTGTAAGCAATGGTTCAGTATAATCAGTGCCATAATAATCATTATATAAATTATTTAGATACTCTCTATCTAACACATTATTAGATGGTTTTTCAGATTTTACCATTTTTTCAAAATCTTTATCAGAAAAATCTAAATCTTCGAATTTGAATTTTTTAGGCCATGCTTTATTTTGTATATTTTGTATCCAGTCTGGCGCTGCCCAAGTAGTAACCCCATTATTAATATTTGGAATACCTATAAGGTCTCCTTGATCCATTAGACTCAAAATCAGGGTTTCTAAATAAAAATTATTTTCTTCTGCGTATTGTCTTATCTTTTCAGTTTTACCAATACCATGTAACCCTCTCATGAGAACCACATCGTCTGCATAATATGCGGCTTTTAATATTTGATTTATTTTAGTTATTTTCATGCTGTTAATCCTTTTTATTTCTTTTATAATTATAGCAAAGAAAAGATTAAAGAATGCTTAAATGGAGGGTGTTATATGAAGATTTCTGGCTGATTATCCGCTATTTCTTCTTGGGTTAGTATATCAGCCATAAAAATACTTAAATATAATCTTTTTTATTATTTATTAGAATATTTATGTTATTACCTAAGTTTATAAACAAATCTTTAGCAATTTCCTTGCCTAGGATATCATATAATCTCATCATAAGGTCTTCTTTTTGCTCTTTTTCAAAGAATTTTCTGCCTAATACAAAACTGCCTTTAATAATCCTTGGCTCTTGAGCGA
>Ga0256837_1000569_pt1 | contig 30486 bp, 30 predicted proteins | sample 4562384metaG_FD_185976 | JGI IMG/M metagenome (GOLD analysis project Ga0256837, IMG submission 185976) | Hydrothermal vent microbial communities from Guaymas Basin, Mexico - 4561-384 | ecosystem: Environmental > Aquatic > Marine > Hydrothermal vents | place: Mexico: Guaymas Basin | collected... | reverse complement strand
GCTTTGAATCATCCAATAAAAGAAGTTCCAACCTAAGCTTTACAAAAGCAATCCAAGTAAAACGTTTGCAGAAAGTATAAAATATTATGAAGTAAAAGAAGTTGAAAAACTTCTTAAATGGATTTAATTATTTTTTTGGCTGTTTTTTTTGACATAAGCCGTCAAAATCACCGCCCCTTTCAATAATAATACTTTTTACGCTGATTTCGCCTTTTAAAACACCGCCCTTTAAAACCTCAACCTCATTACAGTCGGCTTTACCTTCAAAAACACCGCTGATCACAATTTTGCAGGCTTTAATTTCACCTTTTACTTTTCCGGATTTACCTATTGAAATATTTGCTTTTGTGTATATGTTACCTTCAATGGCACCATCAATATGAACATTTCCGTTTACATCAAAATCACCTTTAAAAACCGCACCCGATGATATTACTGTTGTTTCATTATTAATAGATTCGCTTTTATTAAAGACTCCCATGGAACACCTTTTTCCTTTTTAAATATTTTAAAGAAATTCATCCCGTTCCAATAAACAAAGTTTATCGGATTTAACGGTTTATCATTATACCTAATTTCATAATGGAGATGTTGTCCCGTGCTTAAACCGGTATTTCCGACATAACCTATTATCTGCCCTTTTTTTACAAACTGTCCGGTTTTAACTTTCAGATTTTTTCTTAAATGAGCATATAAAGTAGTAAAACCGTAAACATTTGCCATTTTGACAACATATCCGTATCCGTAAGGGTTAAGCCCGGCTCCCAGAACAACTCCGTTTGCAGTAGCATGCACAGGTATCAGTCCGTGTCCTCTTATATCGATTCCGGGATGAAATTCCCTTTTTTTCAAAATAGGATGCATTCTCCATCCGAAAGGACTTGAAATAACTACTTTACTAATCGGTTTACCACTTGGAAACAGCATAAGAATTTTATTAATTTCATCTTTTGTAAGCGATTTAACATTTATATTTGAAAAAAACACATTTCCTTTTAAGCCCATTTTTGTTTCCAGATCATCAAGTTTGGAATTTAGTTTTTCCAATTCGACCTGTTTATTTAAAACCGAATTATTCAGTATAACAATTTTATTGTTTAATTTTTTTAATTTTCCCGTCAATTTCGTTACTTCATTTGACAATTTCTGTTTTTGGGTATTTATTTCATTTACTTTTGTTCTAAGATATGAAATATAAAAATATCCGCCTGTAAGAGACAAAACAACCAGAATAAGAAGACTTAGCACAATAAATTTAAAAATTTCATGGAAAGTGTAATGTTTAGTGCCTTTAACCGTTGTAACGGTTATAAAATATTTATTTTTCATTATCTCACTTTTTGATTATAGTATTCTTCAAGCAATTCGTAGCTTTCTTTAACTCTTGAAAATTTTTTAGCATATATTTTCTGTATAAGTTCCGGTTTGTTTCCATGTAAATCCGGATGGTATTTCTTAGCCAATCTTCTATACTCCTTTTTAATCGAGTCAAATTCATATATCGTAGAAACACCAAACAGTTCAAGGGCGTTTCTGATTTTATTCAGGTATTCCTTTAAAGAGCCTTCAACACTGAAATTTTTTGTATATGAAAATTCATTTTCATCAATATTAAAAACTGTTTTAAATCCCATTATGGAACGCTTGGAAGCAAGTGCACTTACTATCCTCTGGGATTCTTCATTAAACGTAATCACAAGTCTTTCTTTATTCATATCGATCAGATCAAACAAAAACAAACCTTTTATGTAATTATATACTGCGGGCTTTGGATTTGCAAATATTATTTCAAACTCTTTACTTGAAAGCTTTCTAACGGTTATATATATTGCCTTTTCGTCAAAGGTAACTGAATATTTTTTTATTTTTATTATTAAATCTTTTTTATAGTTTAGAATAAGTTTATTTAAAAGATTTTCATTTTCGGTTTTTTGTTTTTTATACATATTGGCTATTGCCTGCAATAAAAGTTTGTGTTTACGGATATTTTTTTTATCAAAATAAATTTTATATTCACTGTCTTTAATTTCAAGCCTGTTAAAAGAAAGTCTTATAAACTCTATAAAACCTTTGATTTTAAATCTCGAATCTATAACAACTTCAATATTTTCGCCTATATTTATTTCAAATACTTTATCCGTCATTTTTCTTCGCTACTATGGGTATTGCAACCAAAAAAATAAGTTTTCGTTTTTTAACAATTTCAAACCCCTTTACCGTTTGTCTGATTGTCCGATTTTTAATCTTAACAAATTATACTTTAACTTAGCAATTTATATTCCTTTTTCAGACTAAAACAAATTTACGGCAATCATCGGCATAATATTTTACACACTTATCTTCCGAATACAATTAAATCATCCTTTTGATTTACATGAAGTATTTCAAAACAATCTTCGCTTCTAAAACTAAACCTGTTTGCAAATTTCGGACTTATTATAAAAACTTTCCAGTCAACCATGTTTTTTATTTCACCGTAAAGCCTCTCTCCCCCCTCAATCATAACAAACTTATATTCTTTCATTTTTTCCAGTGTATTTTCTATAAAAACCTTCCTACCGGGAATATTGAAAAGAGGAATGTTTTTATCAAACCCGTTATTTTTGGAATATATAAGCACATCAGGTGCTTTGCCCCCTACTCTTCTTGCATCAAGCGTAGGCCTGTCTATACGGACAGTATTTCCGCCTATTACAAGCAAATTCGTTTTATCCCGGACACCGTGCACCCATTTTAATGAAGCATCACTGCTTATATATCCACCCGTAACACATCCGTTCATTGTAAGAGCCAATTTATAAAACACAAATCTTTTTTGCCATTTTATAAACGGTTCTATCAAATCATAACATCTTTTATCTTCGAGCATCTTCACTTCAATACCCGCGTTTTTTAATATTTCAGCTCCGCCCCCGTGTCCCTCAACAGGATCACGCCAGCCTATAAAAACCCCTGCTGGATGAAGATACTTTAAAAGATTCGCACACGAAGGGGTTTTTCCCATATGTGAACAAGGCTCAAGCGTAACATATACATTTGCATTTTGAAAAAACCCGTTATGATGTTTTAAAAGATATTCATGAATTTCGTGGGAGTTTTTTAAATCGGGAGTTTTATGAAAAGCTTTAAAAGCTTCCCAAAGTGCATTTACTTCCGCATGAGGCTCACCGGCTTTTTTATGTGCAGATACAAACATACGGTTTTTAACCACAACAGCGGCACCCACCGCGGGATTTGGATATGTCAGAAACTGATATTTCCAGGCTTCTTTTACAATTAAATCAAAAATTAATTCTCCGCTCTCCACTTTTGATTCTCACTTATATTTATAAGTGTTCCACTCAATGTAGGTTTTTGCTTTTTTGATTTCGTCAAATGCCACTTTTTCTTTGCCGATTTCAACAACATTGTCTTTAAAACTTTTAAGAACGCCTTTGATTTTTTTACCGTCTGTTGTCGTTACTTTTACATTTTCACCTATGCTTTTTTCAAAATGTCCCGGTTTAGCAAGTTTTCTTTCTATTCCCGGGGAGCTTACTTCCAGAAAATATTTGTCTTTTATAGGCTCTTCTATATCAAAAATAGGTGAAATAAGATTGTTTATTTTCGTGCAGTCGCTCAGATTTACGCCTCCGGGTTTTGTAATATACACACGGTAATATTTATGGCCGCCTTCTTCCGTTATTTCTATATCATACAGTTCGCATCCGTTATCCTGAACAATGTTTTTAATTATCTCTCTCATCATCCCTCTTTTTAGTAATTTTCGCAAACAGATCTTCCATTTTGTTTTCCCGTTCCAAAAGATCATCAAACGTAAAACTCAGATTCGGCACTTTAAACCATCCTGTCGCTTTCAGACAGTAATTTTGAATATATCCCCTGGCCTGTTTAAGCTGTTTAAGACTTGCTTTTTGCTCCTGAGTGTTTAAATAGCTTTTTTCCAGATAAACCTTCGCATCGCTTCCGTCTCTGGAACAGACCACATCAACAACACAGAGCCCTCTGATTCTTCCGTCATTCATCTGAGAAAGAGCCTCGGGAATAATCTCTTTTAATATTGACTCTTTTCTTTGGACTTTAATACTTTTGCCCATTTTTATCCTTCAAAAGACGCTTTTTCTTCAATTTTTCTGTATGTTTCAAGCATATCCCCGACTTTAACGTCATTGTATCCTTCAACCATAATACCGCACTCAAAACCTTTACCAACTTCCTTAACATCGTCTTTAAATCTTTTAAGACTTGCAAGTTTAGAGTCGTATATAACAACACCGTCTCTGATAACACGGACGAAATCTCCTCTTTTAACCTGTCCGTCCTGAACATAACACCCGGCAATTGTTCCGATTTTAGGCACACTGAACACATCTCTGACTTCAATAGTGGCACTAACTTCCTCTTTAACTTTTGGCGTCATAAGACCTGAAAGAAGTTCTTTCACATCATCTATCATGTCATAAATAATGGCATAAGTCCTGATTTCAACGGCTTCTTGTTTCGCTTTACTTTTAGCACCCGTCGTAGGACGCACATTAAATCCAAAAAGTATCGCATTAGGCTCACTTGCTTTTGCCAAAATTACGTCGTTTTCCGTAATTGCACCCACATCACTGTGAATAACGTCAACTTTTACCTCTTCATTTTTAAGTTTTGCCAAACTTCCTTTAATAGCTTCTACACTTCCCTGGGTATCGGCTTTTATAATTACAGGCAGTTTTTTCAGCTCTCCTTCAAGAATCATTTTCTGTAAATCTTCAAGAGTGGCTTTTGTAGATTTTGATTTTTCTCTTTCTTCTAAAAATTCTTTCCATTTTTCAGCGGTTTCCTTGGCTTCTTTATCACTTTGGACAACAACCAGGACATCTCCTGCCATAGGCACTTCATCAAATCCTGTTATCTCGGCGGGCTCTCCCGGAAGCACTTCTTTTTTCTGTTTGCCCAAATCATCTACAATAATTCTGACTCTACCGTATGTTTTACCGCATACAAAACTGTCGGTTTTTTGCAGTGTTCCGTTTTTGACTATAATTGTCGCAACAGGACCTTTGCCTTTTTCCACTCTGCTTTCAATAATTACCGCTTTTGCTTCTCTTTTCGGATTAGCAGTAAGTTCCATCATTTCAGCCTGTAAAAGAATTATTTCAAGAAGCTCATCAATACCTTCCCCCGTTTTAGCGGAAACATTGACAAATTCAAACTCTCCGCCCCATTCAACAGGTGTAATACCCATTTCCGCAAGCTGTGATTTTACCAAATCAGGATTAGACTGCGGTTTGTCGATTTTATTAACCGCGACAATAAACGGAACCTCGGCAGCCTGGGCATGTGCAATAGCTTCACGCGTCTGAGGCATAACACCGTCATCAGCAGCAACAACTATAATCGCCACATCCGTAACCTCCGCTCCTCTGGCTCTCATTTCCGTAAACGCTTCATGTCCCGGCGTATCGATAAAAGTAATATTTTTACCATTTTTTTTCACCATATACGCACCGATATGCTGGGTAATTCCTCCGGCTTCTTTATCGGTTATTCTTGAATTTCTTATTCTGTCAAGAAGACTTGTTTTACCATGATCGACATGTCCCATAATCGTTACAATCGGAGGTCTTTCAACCGATACATCATCTTCATCTTCTACGGAATCATATTTTTTAACATAATCAAATTCTGCAAGAGGATCATAAATATCTACCGGAATGTCAAATTCTTCCGCTAGGGTTTCAATATATTCTTCTCCCAAAAAGTCGTTTTTATCTCTTTCTTCTCCGAATTCTCTTAGTTTTTCTATTACTTCTTCCAACGTTTTACCAAGAGCGCTTGCAAATTCATATACCCTAACTTCTTTTGGTATAACTATTGTTTTAATAACAGAGTCTTTTTTCTTTTTCTTTCTTTTTTTCTTTGCCGCTTCTTTTGTAATACCGCCCGCGCTCGGTTTTTTTCTTCTCGTCGGCTGAGCTTTTTTCTTTTGCTGCTGTTGGGTTTTTGTTTTTGTTTTTTCTTCCGCTTCTTCATCGCCTTTTAAACTGATGTCATTAAAATAAAGGTCCAAAAGTTCTACCTGATTTTCTTCTATCACATCCATATCAGCCAAATCCACATTAATTTGCAATTCTTTTTCTTCTCTTTTTTTTGCCGGCTGAGGTTTGGGTTTTGGTTTGCTTTTTTTAACTTTTTCTTCTTTTACCTCTTTTTTCGGTTCTTCTTTCGGTTTTTCAGGCTTCGGCTCCGCCTTTTTAACTACCTCGATACCTTTTTGTGTTTTTTTTACCAAATCGTTAAAAGAAGTTCTGTTTCTTCTTCTTCTGGGATTCTCCTCTTTAACTTCTTTAGGTTTTTCTTCTTTTATCTCTTTTTTCGGTGATTTTTTCGGTTTTTCTTCTTTTTTGCCGGCATTTAAAAAATATTCCTGTATTTTTGCCGCCTCCATAGGAGATATATCTCCTCTTATTTTAGCTTCAATTCCTATCTCTTTTGCAATATCGACCACCTCTTTGGTTTTAAGTCCTAATTCTCTTGCAACTTCTGATACTTTAATCTTCAAGTAAACTCCTTTAATTTTAAGTGTAAAATGAAAAGTGCAAAATGAAAAGTTTTGCTTTTTCTTTATCTACACCACACTTTTTTGCTATATAATTTACAAACTTTTTACTACCTGTGCACTCTTTACAAACATAAAAACTTCTACCCGTTCCTCTGAATGTAATTAATTCTTTATTTCCTCCGCACTGCAATCTAAAAAGTTCGTTTTGAAAAAACCTGTTTCTACAAACGACACACATTCTAACAGGTTTTTTTACACTTTTCATTTTACACTTTTCATTTTTCATTTTTCATTTTTCATTTAATTGTATACTTTAACTCCAACATTGTCAAATTGAAGAATTTTAACGGTAAAATCTTTAAAATTATCTCTGAGAACATTATATATACTGTATGCATCGTCTTTATATGCCAAATTAAAAAACGTTGAACCGCTTCCGCTGAGCGTAGACATCAAAGCACCTTCTCTGAGTGCGATTTCACGCACTCTAAAAAGTTCCGATACTGCCTTCATTCTGTTTTCCTGATGAATTTTATCTTCTACAACGCCTCTTAATATATCGAATTTTTCACTAAAAAATGCAGCCGTTATCATAGACGAACTGGATATATTGGTAACTATATCTTTCAGTGGATAATGAGATTTTAAAGCGTTTCTGCTTTTATGTGTAGATATAGTCCTGTTTGGTATTACGACAACAGCCCTTAAATAAGTGGGGATAAACTTTTTCAGAAAATAAACCCTGTTTTTTTTCAGTTTTGCCACACAAAAACCTCCAAGCGCTGCGGGTGTTATATTATCAGGATGCGGCTCATAAGCAAGGGCATGGTTAATGATTCTGTCTTTTTTATACGGAACCTGCGCCGCTTCGTATGCCGCTGTAATAGCCGCTATAATTACAGCCGAAGAACTTCCCAGACCGCGCGAAAGAGGAATTTTATTGTTAAATTTGAATTTAAAATTGTCTTCTTTTCCTGTTAAATCTTTATAATGGTCGGAAAATATCTCTACAAAATAATTACGTTTAAGGGTTCTGAGATATTCGGCATTTTCTCCGTATATTTCAATACTTGCATATTCGCTTTTTGTAATTTCTATTTCATTTCTCAAATTAAGGGCAAGTCCGAGGGTGTCAAACCCGGGGCCTAAATTGGCACTTGTTGCCGGAACTGTAATTACCATCAATACCTTTCTAAACTGCTTTTATAACATACAAAGGCTCGGTTTTTTGCGTATATTTACTCCATTCCAGTCTGTCCGGAAGTGAAAAACCGCCTTCTTTTTTATCTTTTTCTAATGAAATTATACCTTCTTTTTTAACAAAATAACTATTCCCTACGGCTTTTATAGGCTGATTTTTATTAAAACAAAAAGCATCGCAGGCCAAAAAATTTATATTTTTACTTATTTGCAGTGTTTTGAAAAATACATATGCAAGTTTTATAGACATAAAAGACCCGGGTCCTTTGGAGTATATAATACTGTTAATCTCATATTTTTTTATTAATTCTTCAAAAATCAAAGGTAAAATATCGCTCATAAGACCTTCTTTTTTTATTGTCTCTGCCAATTCCCCGTTTTTATAAACACCTATGAGCAAAGGTTTGGAAATTACAACGGCCACTATATCAACTGAATGCTTTTGCAACAGCTTTTTCTCCCTCTTTTGTTTCAAAAGAAACAACTTCAAAAGCATTTTCTTCTATCAGTTTTTCCGTAAGAATATGATTTAAATGATGTCCGCTTGCAAAAGCTTCGTAATTACCTATAAAATTCATTCCCAAAAGACTCATATCGCCTATTGCGTCAAGTATTTTATGACGGACAAACTCATCTTCAAACCTCAAAGAATCGTTTAAAATTTTTTTATCATCTAAAACAATGGCGTTTTCAAGACTTCCGCCAAGTGCAAGGCCTATGCTTCTTAGGTATTGAACTTCTTTTAAAAATCCGAATGTTCTGGCTCTCGCTATCTCTTCCACATAATTTTTAGTGGAAAAATTAAAAGTATATTTTTGATTGCCTATAACAGGGTGATCAAAATTTATTTCAAAACCAAAATTAATCTTATCACAAGGTTTCAGCCTTGCGAATTTATCTCCGTCTTTAATTTCAACTTCTTTTGTAATTCTTAAAAATTTTTTATCAGCATCCAAATCTCTTATCCCGGCTTCTTCTATCATCATTACAAAACTTATTGCACTCCCGTCCATAATCGGAATTTCGTCATTATCCAGTATTATTCTTAAATTATCTATTCCGAAAGAATATACGGCACTCATTAAATGCTCGATTGTCGATACCGACACTCCGTTTTTTCCTATTACAGTAGCCATTTTTGTATCAACTACATTTTCCGGTTTAAGCGGTATACTTATACCTTTATCACTTCTGTAAAAAACAATACCGCTGTTTTCCCCCATAGGTTCAAGCCTTAATTTTACAGGAACTCCTTTATGAAGTCCTATTCCGGTTGCCTCTACCGATCTATTTATTGTTCTTTGTTTCATTCTAAAACCTTCTTACCGTTTTTATAAAAAATTGTTAATTTATCGACTGTTCCGATATCTTCGTCTTTATATAAGATCGTCCCTTTTATATTTTTTTTAACTATCAGGATTTCACCCTCACAGTTCACAAAGCCGTCACATTCGTCAAAAATATATATATTTCCACAGCTGTATATTTTAGCACCCGCATTTATCCTGTTTAAAAAAACAAGATTTCCATTGGATTTTATTTCTTCTCCGCTACGTATAATTTTATCATAAATAACGGTTTTGATTTTAATTTCTTTTACAATTTCTTTTTCTATAACTTGAATTTGAGGCATTATTTCCTTTTTAGAAGTAAAAGTCTCTCCGTTTAATATAAAAAAGGAAAGATTTTTACTTTTTAAAAAACTTTCAATCTCCCTATTATGTTCTTTTAATAAAAAATAGTGGTTTTTAACCAGCTCATATTTAGATTCCACCACTTTTTTTAAATTTTCATAATCTTCTACCTCAAAAACCCTTATAGTCTTTTGCCTCATTTATTAATAATCCTTTTTGCTCCGTTTATAATATTGGTTATATTCAGTTTAATCCATCTTGAATCCATCCATTCAATCGGATTTACAGCAAATCCTTGAACATATACACCAAAATGTAAATGATCTCCGAAAACCGCACCGGTTGATCCGGTTCTTGCAATAATCTGACCTCTTCTGATTTTATCTTTTTCTTTTACTTTAAAAACAGATGTATGTCCGTATAAAGTATAAAGTCCGAGTTTATGGTAAATAATTAATGTATTACCGTAAATACCTATATATTTTGCGGCAACAACCTTACCGTAATTGGTCGAATATATTTTCGCTCTTTTTATCTTAGCAAGATCTATTCCCTTATGAATCGCCTTTGAAATCTGCTTATTGTGATAAAAATAGCTTCTTTTTTCTCCAAAATAAGCCCTTAACGCACTTCCGGGCAAAGGATTAAACCTGGCTATTGAAAATCCTGAAATTTTATCTTCATGCACTTTTGATGTAAGATTGTGAATTTCAGTTTCGTTCATTTTTCGGACTGTCTCATTTATTTTTTTGAACACTGCGACTGAATCGTTTGGAATATTTAAATTTAATTTTTTAAGAACCCTTTTTGCCGCACTGTTTATAAATTTATCACTGATTTTGATTTTAGCTTTCGGATATCTGTATTTTCTCCAATAATAAGGAATATGCTCTTTTACTATGTTCCCGGCATAGTCTTCCGCCACAAGTTCGGCGTCAAATGTTTTTTCACCCACAGGCCATGCAATAAGTGCCGCGTAATAACTTTTTTTTACAAAAGGAGTAAGTTCAAACCTGTATTTCCCGTTTACAAGTATATATTTGTCTTTTAAATTCTTATCAAACACTTTCACAACAGCAGCAGCGCTTCCGCCGTTTCCTATTGCATAAGAATTATCAATTATTTCTGTCAAAGGAGCTTCTGTGTCCACTTGAAGATTAATACTTTTTTTAGCCTCGTTACCCGCAAAAAAATGCCATTTTGAATTATCTACGGCAATTATGTTTATCTGTATACTCTTTGCGTTAATTTTGGGAAGTTTTATATTTAAAACAACCTCTTTTCCCATGGAAGGGTCTGTAAGTGTGGCAAGTTCCGTTACATTACCACCTGCTATCATCGTAACACTGTAATATCTGATTCCTGAATCGTCTTTTAATATTATCTTTAAAGGCTTTTTCAAATTAGTAAACCCGTTACTTTCAATTTCTATACCGGGAGGGGTTTTCTCAAATATAGGAGCAAAATATACAAACCCTACTCCACCGATTATTAAAATAAATATTAAAACCCATAATTTTTTCATTTATATCCTTCTATGATTATTTTTAAGAAATTCTACATTAACGCAGTTAACTTGAAATTAATATTAAATAATTTCTTTTATATCTTCTTTTAACATATTTTTTACTTTTTCAAAATCAAATTGATTTTTCAGTGTTGCTCCGGCCGCTCTTATATGACCTCCTCCTCCGTATTTTTGGGCAATTTTACTGACATCCGCATAATTTTTGCTTCTTAAAGATATTTTTATACCATCATCTTCTTCTCTTAACATACATGCAACCTCAACGGGTGCAATCGCCCTGACGCTGTTTACGATTGTATCAGTGTCTTCTTTAATTGCTCCTGTTATTTCCATCATCTCTTTTGTCACTTCCACAAAAGCCGCTTTTCCGTCACAGCACATTTCAATAGTATCATAAGCTTTTGCGAGAAGCCTGAGTCTTGATAATCTGTCTCTTTGAAACAACATTTTAGAAATAAAATCCGGCTTGACTCCGCACCTTACCAAATCAGCCGCACATTCGAACACCTTATCATTTACACTTTCATACTGAAAACTCCCCGTATCCGTTACAAGTGCGGTATAAATGCAGACGGCCGTATCTGTCGGAATTTCAATATTATTAGCCTTTAAAACATCATAAACCACTTCTGAAGCAGAGGCATGATTTGGTTCTATAAGATTTATATCGCCGTAATTTGTATTTGACACATGGTGATCTATATTTATCAGAAATGAAGGTTTTTCTTCCAGTCCCAATCTGTCAAAACTCCCGCAGTCAAACGATATCGTAAGATCGGTTTTTTTAGGAAGCTTATCGGTAACTTTATTAAAATTGGGTAAAAAATCCAGATAATCCGGAAGAGGTTTTGTAGCATTGAAAACGATAACTTTTTTACCCATCTTTTTAAGTATCGGATAAAGTGAAAGCTCACTTCCCAAAGCATCCCCATCCGGATTTATATGAGCAACTAATAAAATATTGTCGGCTTTTTTAATCTCATCCCATATCTGTTTATATATTTCCATAACAAGCCTTTTTTATGAAATTATAGCATTTATTGGTTAATGGTAGATGGTGGATGATTAATAGAATTTTTATAATTTTAAATTTTACTATCAACCATTCACCATCCTACATCAACCGTTTATACTGTTCCTTTTGCCTTATAAACAAAAGCCAACACTTCCGCTACCGCCTGATAGAGTTTTTGCGGAATAAGCTCGTCAATATCCACTAACTTATAAAGTTCTCTTGCCAAAGGAGGATTTTCAACAATCATAATTTCATGTTCCCTTGCAATTTCTTTTATTTTAATTGCCAGATTATCAATACCTTTTGCAATAACTCTCGGTGCTTCGTCTTTTGATTTATTGTATCTTATCGCAATTGCATAATGGGTAGGGTTTGTAATGACGACATCGGCTTTTGGCACTTCACTCATCATCCTTTTTTTTGCCATTTCTCTTTGAAGCTGTCTTATTTTAGCTTTAATTTCCGGATTTCCTTCGGTTTGTTTGTATTCGTCTTTGATTTCCTGTTTACTCATTCTGAGCGATTTTTTATAAGTATATCTTTGATAAGCAAAATCAATGACCGCAAACACCAAAAAAACGGCCAACATTGCAAATATCATTATTATTGCTTTTTCTTCAAACCATTTAATTTGCTCAAAAAAACTCATAAGTTCGAGTTTTGGTATTTCATCAAGAAATTTCATAAACAGCCATGCTCCAACACCAAAAGCAACCGCAACTTTAAGGGTCATTTTTATACCCTCAACTATTGTTTTTACGGAAAAAATCCTTTTTAACCCTTTTATGGGATTTATTTTGTCAAATTTAGGCATAACGGCTTTGGACGTAAACAAAAACCCAAACTGCATTACATTTCCTAAAATTCCGGCAAGGATTACCGCTCCAAAAAGAGGGGCTAAAAGAATAAAAAAATTAAGTGCGCTTTTTATTACTATTTCAAACACAACATTTTTAGTTATTTCAACGCCTATAAAAGAAACATAATACGTATAAAATTTCTCAAAATAATAAGTTACGTATTTTAAATAAAAAATTATAACTATAATAGCTACAAATAAAACGAAAAAACCGCTTGTTTCCATTGATTTGGGGACGTTCCCCTCTTTACGCGCGTCTTCAAGTTTTTTGGAGGTGGGTTCCTCCGTTTTTTCCATATCATCAGCCATTAAACGCCCTTCCTTAAATCTTCATCAAGTATTTTCTGCATTTTTTTACCCAGTTTATAATACACAAAACTGAATAAAATCACAATAAAAATAACCATAAGACTGCTTTTTAACGCATTTGGTGAATATTTCAGATTATACCCCACCAGCACAAGCACGGATATAAAACACAAAAGCATCCCGATTGCAGGCAGATATTTATTGGACGATGTCTTTTCACTGAGTTTAAAATTGGCAAAATTTACAAGTCCGAATATTATTAAAAATCCGAGACTCCCAGCAACAGAAATATTCTGTATATCAAAAGAAGTTGCAAAAATAATTGAAAGCAGTCCCAAAATAAGCATACCCTCATAACCTTCTTTTACTTTTTTTGCAAAATTGCTTGGAAGCTCTCCCAGTTTGGCAACCAGATAACCGACTCTCCCTCCTCCGTATAAAGTGGCATTAATTGCGCTTGCCGTAGAAAGCAGGGCCGCAACGGAGATTATTATAAACCCTGTCTTGCCGAAAAAAGGCTCCGTTGCAATAGCCAGTACATAATCCTGCGCTTTTTTAGCTTCTTCAAAACTTACATTTCCAACTGTCACCACCGCAATACTCACATATAAAACAATTACAAATATAACCGCGCTGTAAAATGCCCTCGGAAGTGTTTTTTCGGGATTTCTGATATCTTTTGCCGTATTGGCTATAAGCTCAAACCCCTCATACGCCAAAAATATAATCAGCCCGCCGGTTATTATTTTTATATTGCTTTCCCAAAACTGAGGGGAAAGCCTGTGAAAATCGGCTGTAAAAACACCGACACATAGAAAAACAATTAATATAAAAACTTTTATAAAAACCATTAAATCTTCCGCCTTGCCGGTTAAAAAGGCTCCCAAAAGATTGATTATAACAAACAAAACTATCACACTGCTTGCCGCTATTTTATGAAACCACACAACTTCATGACCAAAAAACAGAGCGCTTGCGTAGCTTCCGAAAGCATATGCGTAAAGGCTCAGCATAATCATATAACTTATCAAAAGCAGATTGTTTATTATTGAAGAAAACAGATTATTCCCGAAAGCCTGAACAATATACTCTATACTCCCGCCTTCGCTCGGATATGTCAGGGAAAGTTTCACATAAGAATAAGACGTTATCAAAGCTATAAGCCCCGCTACCATAAACGCAACGGGGGCGGCCCCTTTTGCCAGATCTATCGTTAACCCCAGCACTGCAAAAATACCACCTCCGACCATTCCTCCTACACCTATACTGAAAGCCTCCCAAAATCCTATTTTTTTCAATTCTCTTCCTTTTTATGTTTTTTATACCAATTCAAATAACAGCTTTTAAACCTTTCACCCCCTCAACTTTTTTCACTGAAATTTACAATGCTCAAAGTTGTAAAATGATGAAATTGTCAAATTTATTTCGATAATCGGTATAGTGCTTTTTTTATTATAATTATATTATACCAATTCAAATAAATATTACGGCATTTAAAGCTTTTTTCACCCTTTTCACCCTTTCACCATTAATTATAATGCTATAATTCAATTAAAAAGGCATATGATGAATATTTTTATCTCCGCCAACAATACAGACCAGGGTAAAACATATTCTACCCTGCTTCTTTTGGAATCGTTCGCCAAAAAAGGTTTTAAAGTCGGCGTAATGAAACCAATAGAAACAGGCGTAAACAGCTTTCCCCAAGACGGTAAAAGGCTTTTTGAAAAAGCTGTAAAATTAAACCCCGATTTAAAACAGCTTTCACTCACCGACATAGTCCCTATCCGGCACTCCCTTCCCGCGGCTCCGTTTGTAAGCGGAAAAGTTGATTTTGATATTATCAGAAAATCATACACCAAAATAAAGCCTTTATGCGACATTCTGCTGATTGAAGGGGCAGGAGGTCTGCTGGTTCCTGTTGACAATGAATTTAAAATGATTGATTTTGTAAAGTTTTTCAACGCAAAACTTTTTATGGTTTTTGGCAGTAGACTCGGAATGATTAATGATTTTTTATTAAACAGATTTTATCTGAATTCCAATAAAACCCCATATACCTGGGCTGTTAATCTTTTCGACGAAAATGAATATTTTTCCGTAACACATCCTTATTTAAAACGCTTTAACCCCTTATTTATCCAAAAAGATTTAGATAAAATATCACAAAAACTTTTAGGAGAATAAATGAACAACGAAAACTTCGATTTAAAAACACATTTACAGTTTAATAAAAAATATGCTCAGCTGGTTGAAATCAAAGAAGAAAGCGCAAAAGTCAGATTTGAAGCGATAGATGAGATGGCAGTTGACGAAGAAGGACTTATTCACGGAGGTTTCACATTCGGAGCGGCTGATTTTTGTGCCATGGCTACTGTTAACGAACCTTTTGTGGTGCTTGTCAGAAGTCAGTGCGAATTTATGGCGCCTGTAAAAGTCGGAGATATTGTTGAATTTGAAAGTGAAACAATTATGAAAGAAAGACGTAAACACGAAATAAAAGTAACCGGTCATTTAAGTGAAATAAAAGTATTCGAAGGAATATTCAGCTGTGTTGTGCTTGATAAGCATGTTTTGAAGAAAAATTAACACCGATAACCAAAACAAATCTGACAATTTCACATTTTCACTATTGTAACTTATGGTGAAAAAAGCGCTAATATTGCCTTATTTATTGGACTGGCATAAGAAGAAACTATCTTCCTCTGCTTCTTCCGCCGCCGCTTCTTCCTCTGTTGTTTCTTGAATATCCTCTTCTTCCTCTGCGTCTGTCTCTGTCGTTTCCTCCGCCTGAGTTTTTGGCATTGCTTATAAGTCTTTTGGCTTCATTGATACTTTTACCGATTCTTTCTTTACCATCGGCTTCTTTTTCAAAAAGAAGACTTGCAAATTTAGTGGCTATTGTAAACAAATCAAATTCATTTTGTAAAACTTCTACAATTTCAACAGATTTGTCGTTTGGTTTTACACTGCTTATTTTTTCAAGTATTTTTTGAATTTCTCCGTTTTTCACATCTTCAAGTGTCGGAACTTCTTTCAGCTGAATTTTACTTATTTTTTCAATTTTACTGAGTGCCCTAAATTCATGAGGTGTTACAAGCGAAATTGCCATTCCCTCTTTTCCGGCTCTACCGGTTCTACCGATTCTGTGAACATAGCTTTCAGGATCAAGCGGCAAATGATAGTTAAATACGTGTGTTACGTCGTTAACGTCAAGTCCTCTGGCGGCAACATCCGTTGCAACAAGAATTTCTATTCTGTTTCCTTTAAATCCTCTTATCACTTCTTCTCTTTTTCTCTGATCCATATCTCCATGAAGACCTTTTGCGTTAAATCCTATACCGCTTAAAAATTCCGCCACAGTATCAACATCTCTTTTTGTTCTGCAAAAAACTATTGCCTTACTCGGCTGTTTAAAATCAATCAGTCTGATAAGAGCATCATTTCTTTCATGCTCGTCAATCACATAAAAATATTCTTTAATATTTTCATTGGTGGCTTCTTTTTTTGTAATCTGAATAAATTCAGGCTCTTTAAGTATTGTTTTTGCCAGCGTTAAAATAGGTTTTGGCATTGTCGCACTGAATAAAAGAGTCTGTCTGTTGCTTGGAACATATTTAAAAATTTCTTTTATATCGTCCAAGAATCCCATATCAAGCATTTCATCCGCCTCGTCTAAAACAACGTATTCAGGTGCTATGTCGATTTTCCCACTGCTTAAAAGATCTATAAGCCTTCCGGGTGTTGCAACTATAACTTCCGAATTTTTAATATGATTGATTTGTCTGCTGTAACTGCTTCCGCCGTAAACTGTCGCCGTATGAATTCCAAGATATTTCCCGAATCTGAATATTTCTTCGCTTACCTGAATTGCAAGTTCACGTGTTGGCGTTACAATTAAAGCTTTTTGCCCCTTTTGAAGCATATTAAGTATAGGAAGTCCGAAAGCCGCTGTTTTTCCTGTTCCTGTCTGTGCCTGAGCAACAATATCCCTGCCTTCCAATACAGCCGGAATAGCTTTTTCCTGAACCGGAGAAGGTTTTTCAAAACCTATTTCTTCCAGTCTTCTTAGTAATTCTTTTTTTAAATTAAATTCATTAAATGTCATTTTTTTCCTTGTTTGTTTTTTGTTTTTTTGTTTTTTGTGTTTTTTGGGGAAAACATTCCCGTTTTAATTCTGTTTTAAATTAAATTAATGACAGTAGAGTTTATAATTTAAGTAGGTGTTTTTAAAATACGGCGGATATGGGATAATTGCCGAGAAATCTTTTGTTTCTCCTGGAATTATTCCGTTTTTTATGATAACTTTCGTGGCTTTTACCGTATTTGGCCGCTGCTGTTTTTTATCTTTACTGCCAAATATATTCAAACCTGCGGATTTAAAAAAGCTTCCTTTTGTTAAACCGCCTCCAAAACCGTTATTAACCAGTTTTATTTCCAGTTTACAATAATTTATTTTAAATTTACCTATATTTTTAACTCTACCTTTTAAAACTAACGTTTCGTTGATTAAAACTCTTCTTTGCTTAACATTTACAAGTTCTGCTTTTTTGGTGTATTTTTCCAAAATAATAAGGCCTAACACAGCCCCGAAAGCAGTCACCAGAAATGATGCAAAAACCATACTCAAAAGTAATTTTGTGCTGTTATCCGCAGCTTTCAGTGAGATAATTGTTAAAAATATAAATAAAACTAAAAAGAAAGCTATATCGAGCCAATGAAGAATGGTAAAATACGGAATCATTTTTTTCTGTTCCTTTTTTCTTCTATGCCACTTATTCCTTCTCTTTTTTTAAGTTCTTCCAAAACGGCTTCCGGATGTATATTTTTAAGAGCTAATGCTATTAAAGCATGAAACGCCAAATCCGCCGCCTCATAAATTATCTCTTTTTTGTCATCATCTTTTACTGCAAAACAAAACTCCGCCGCTTCTTCCGCTACTTTTTTAAGAAGTGAATTATCACCTTTGTGATATAATGAAGAAACATATGAAGTTTCAGGATCAGCATTTTTTCTATCAAGCAGAGTATGATAGAGTTCATCGATAAAATTATACTCTATTTCTTTCTCTTTGTCCAATATTATCTCGGAAGTTTCCAGATTTGTAAAAAAACACGACCTTCTGCCCGTATGACACGCCACACCTTTTTGCTTTACCTTTAATAAAATAGTGTCGTTATCGCAATCTATTAAAATTTCTTTTACTTCCTGTGTGTGTCCGCTGCTTTCACCCTTTTTCCACAGTTTATTCCTGCTTCTTGAAAAATAATGTGCAAAACCTGTTTTACGTGTAAGACCAAGAGCTTCTTCATTCATATACGCAAGCATAAGAACTTCATTTGTATCGGTGTCCTGGACTATAACGGGAACAAGTCCCCCGTTTTTTTCAAAATCTACCATACTTTTCCTTATCTGTTTGTGGATAGTGCTTTTTTATTATCGTCAATATTCATCCAAATATTAGGCACCGCTCCTCCGGGAGTTAAAAATATTTTAGCGTCTTTGTTTACTTTCAACGCATCATTAAATCTTCCCTGAACTTCAAGAGCTTTAAGCTTTAAAAGTTTTAACGTAAGAGACTCGCTTATAATTTTATTCGCACTTGCCTGGGCTTTTGATTCAATAATCATAGCCTGTGCCTTACCTTTTGCCTCAATTTCCCTTGCCTGTGCGTTACCGGTTGCAATTGCGGCTTTTCTTTCCGCTTCCTGCTTGGCTCTTAACACTTCATATTTGGCTCTTTCAGATTCCTGCTTGGCTATCTGAACCCTTTCTATTTGTGTTTTAATATTTTGAGGGAGTATTATATCTCTTAACTGAAAACTTTCAAAAACAACGGGCTTATGAGGCAGTTTTGCCAATTGCTCCCTCATTTTTGCTTCTATTAATGTGGCTATTTCATTCCTTTTTACAGGAAGTTCTTCCGCCGGGTATTTTCCTATCACATTTCTTACAACATCCCTTACCATCGGATTTATAATCTTGTCTTCCCAATTTTTTCCGTATGTTTCAAGCGTATATGCAGCCTGATTCGGATCAAGTCTGTAACTTACAGACAGTTCCACCAGAATAGGAAGTCCCCTGGCATCCAGCACGTTTATCGCAGGATATACCTTTATTGTTCCGTATCTGTCGGCCATACTTCCGGCTTCGTTATTGATTCTTTTATAGTTTATCATATGCACTTTTGTATCAATAACATATACTTTTTGGATTACGGGCACAAAAAAATGAAGCCCCGGAAGCAGGGGTTTTTGCTCATATTTTCCTGTTGTCGCCAAAATTCCGACTTCTCCGGAATTTATTATAACCCACGGCCTGAATATCAGACCCGCCACTATAAGCACGGCTACTATAAATATTCCAAGCCCGCTGCTTCCCTGAATAAATTTAGGCGGCTCAAACTTGGGAGGTTCGAATTTGTTCTCATTTTTACTGTTATCGTTTTTGTTGTTCATCCAACCGTTTAAATCTGCCGGCATATAGTTCCTTTTGTTTTTTTAGTCTGTTGCGAGTGGTGAGCAGTTTTATTTCCCGCCCACATCCCGTCTTTCCCCTATCTCTTCCCTTTTTTCACTACTAAATATACGTAAGATAATGTTTATAACTCTTATCCCTTCCGTAAACCACATCAAAATATGCTTCTTGAAGCTCTTTTGTAACTTCACCTCTTTTACCGTTACCTATTATTCTTCCGTCAACTTCTTTTACCGGTGTTACTTCCGCCGCCGTTCCCGTAAAGAACGCTTCATCTGCGATATAAACCTCATCTCTTGTAATTCTTCTTCTCTGAACAGGGATATCCCTCTCTCTTGCAAGCTCCAAAATAGTAGACTGGGTTATACTTTCAAGAGAATTATCGTTTGGGGGAGTTATTAAAACACCGTCTCGGACAATAAAGAAACACTCTCCGCTTCCTTCGGCAACAAAACCTTCGTCATCAAGCATAAGAGCTTCTTCATACCCGGCCTCAACCGCTTCGAATTTAGCCATTTGCGAATTCAGATAATTTGCTACGGCTTTTGCCTTTCCGAATGTTGATTTTACAGGATTTCTTGTTATTGAAGAAATTTTAACCCTGATTCCGTTTTCAAGCCCTTCTTCTCCAAGATACGCTCCCCATTCCCATGCCGCAACAGCGGTATGAACGGGTGCACCTATATGATAAAGCCCCATTTTTCCGTAACCTAAAAATATAAGGGGTCTTATATACACATTTTGTTTAAAATCATTCTGTTTTAGAAGTTCTATTTGAGCCTCTTCAAGCTCCTCCTGGGAAAAAGGAACATCGATTTTAACAATTTTTGCAGAATTTAAAAGTCTTTTAGTGTGATCCTGCAGTCTGAAAATAGCCAAACCGTCTTCCGTTTGATAAGCTCTTGTTCCTTCAAAAACACCGTTTCCGTAATGAAGAGTATGAGTCAACACATGAACCTGAGCATCCGCCCACGGAATAAATTTCCCGTCCATCCATATTAATTTTGCTTCATTCATAATTTATTATTCCTTTTTTTAAAAATTTTATCAAAATAATCAGCTCTTGCCAATATCCAGGTATTTAGCAATATTTTTTGCCGCTTCTCTTCCGTCAAGTGTCGCAGTAACGGCCAAATCGGCTCCCCGGACGCTGTCTCCTCCGGAAAAGATTTTTTTATTGCTTGTCTGATAATTTTCATTTACTTTGATATTGTTGTATTTATTTACTTCAAGATTAATCTCTTTTATAAAATCAGGCACGGCCATTTCAAAACCAAGTGCGAATATCACAACATCCGCTTCTTCCAAAAATTCGCTGTTTTTAATAATCTCAACTTTTCTTCTTCCGTCCGTATCCGGTTCGCTTAATTTTGTTTTTTCCAAAACAACACCTTCATCGGTAACTTCTTTTGGGGATACATTAAACATAAATTCAGCACCCTCTTCTTTTGCGTTTATTACTTCTTTTTTACTTCCCGGCATATTCGCTTCATCTCTTCTGTATAAACATTTTACGCTTTTTGCCCCTTCCCTTATAGCCGTTCTGATACAGTCCATAGCCGTATCTCCACCGCCTATCACAACAACCTTTTTATCTCTTACATCTATATAATTGTCTACTTTTTCACCGAAAAGCTTCTTTTGAACTTTTGTCAAAAATTCCATAGCAAGGTGGCATTTATCTTTATCTTCCCCCGGTATTCCCGGAAATCTTCCTTTTGAAGCACCTATTGCAATAAATACCGCATCGTAGCTATCAACTATTTCTTTTATACTTTTATCAATGCCCACATTGCAGTTAAGTATAAACTTCACACCTGCTTGTTTTAATATATCAACACGTCTTTGAACTATGCTTTTATCAAGTTTAAAGCCGGGTATTCCGTATGTCAGAAGGCCTCCTGCCCTGTCTGCTTTTTCGTAAACATCTACATCTATACCTTTTCTTAGTAAAAATGTCGCACAGCTGAGTCCCGCGGGTCCGCTTCCTATTACCGCCACTTTTTTGCCTGTTTTTTTATCACTGAATTTTACATTTAATCCGTTTTTAAATCCTGTTTCCGTAATATACGTTTCAACCGCACCTATTGAAACGGAACCGTGCGTATCATGTAAAGAGCAATCCCCTTCACACAGTTTATCCTGTGGACATATTCTTCCCAAAATTTCAGGAAACGGGGAAGTTTCATTCGAAATATAAAAAGCCGTATCAAGATTTTTTTCCGTAACCTGTTTAAGCCATGCGGGTATAAAATTGTGCAGAGGACACCTGTTATGACAATACGGATCTCCACATCCTATACATCTGTCGGCCTGCTCCCGTGCTTTATGTTTGTCGAAAAGTATATATACCTCTTTAAAATCTTTTATTCTCTCCATTACATCACGTTTTTTCATTTGTGTTCTGTCTATTTTAGTAAACGCCAGCATATTAATCACCTTCATCCGGATTTAACGGTAACACCGTCATATTTTTAGGTTTTATCATCCAAAAGTTTCTTATTTCAAGCCTGAAATTATCCAGTATTTTTTTTACTTTTTCAGACTTCGTTTCTTCATAATAATCTTTTAACAGTTTTTTAAGATAAAGTCTTTCTTTTTCATTGTCATCAGTATCTATTCTCAACGCTTCAATAAGCTCCCTGTTCATTTTATCCATAAAGGTTTTTTCTTTATCGTAAACAAAAGCGAGACCGCCTGTCATACCCGCACCGAAGTTGATCCCTGTTTCACCGAGAATAACCACAATTCCGCCTGTCATATATTCGCAGGCATTGTCACCCGTTCCTTCAACAATTGCAATTGCTCCGGAATTTCTTACGGCAAATCTTTCGCCCACATTCGCCCTTACAAACATTTTTCCTCCGGTTGCACCGTAAAGACAGGTATTTCCAGCCCCGCTATATCTGCTTCCCTGATGAGGAGGATTTATAATTATTTTTCCTCCGCTCATACCTTTACCCGCATAATCATTACCCACACCGTTTAGATATATTTCTATACCGTTAATTAAAAACGCTCCGAAACTCTGTCCGGCAACACCTTTTAAATTAAATCTTATAGTGCCGTCTTTTAAGCCTTTGTTTCCATATTTTCTAGCAATTTCACCGCTTATCAACGCTCCGAAACTTCTGTTTAGATTTTCGATTTTTGCATTAATTTCTATACTTTTTGACGGATCGTCAATCGTTGAACGGACTTTTGCAAGCATATTTTTCTCAAATGAGTTTTTATCCCAAGGCTTGTTGTGCTCAACCTGAACCGTATCAATTCCGTCTATTCTTTTTAAGATATTTGAAAAATCGAATTTTTTTGCAAATTCATCGTCAATCACCCCAAGCAGATCACTTCTTCCGATAATCTCTTCCAGACTTCTATATCCGAGTTTTGCCAAAATTTCCCTAATATCTTCCGCTAAAAGCGTAAAATAATTTATAAGCCTCTCAACCGTTCCGTTAAATCTGCTTCTAAGGTCTTCATCTTGTGTTGCAACGCCCACGCTACATTTGTTTGTATGGCATATTCTAAGCATTTTACATCCCAGAAGCATTAAAACCGCCGTTCCGAATGCATAACTTTCAGCTCCTAAAAGAGCGGCTTTAATAATATCCATTCCTGTTTTAAGCCCTCCGTCGGTCTGCAAATGAACCATTTTTCTAAGATCGTTGGCTTTAAGTGCGTTATGGGCTTCGCTTAAACCTATTTCCCACGAATCACCCGCATATTTTATTGAAGTAAGAGGAGCCGCTCCCGTTCCTCCGTCACTTCCGCTTATAATAATTTTATCCGCATATGCTTTTGCGACACCTGCGGCTATCGTTCCGACGCCTATTGTGGAAACTAATTTAATTGTTATTTTTGCCGTAGGGTTAATCTGTTTAAGGTCAAATATAAGCTGTGCCAAATCCTCAATCGAATAAATATCATGATGAGGAGGAGGCGAAATAAGAGTAACTCCAGGTGTTGTGTGTCTTAGTTTTGCAATATAAAGACTTACTTTATGCCCCGGAAGCTGTCCTCCCTCACCAGGTTTTGCTCCCTGTGCGACTTTTATCTGTATTTCTTCCGCGTTTACCAGATATTCCGGCGTAACACCGAATCTTCCCGATGCAACCTGACGGATTTTACTCTGTTTAATAGTTCCGTTTCTTTGAGGGTCTTCCCCTCCCTCACCGGAGTTGCTTTGGGCTCCTATTGTATTCATGGCAACAGCAATGGCTTCATGTGCTTCAAGAGAAATACTTCCGCAGCTCATTGCCGCCGCCGCAAAGCGTTTGAATATGCTCTCTTTTGACTCAACCTCATCAACAGATATCGGTTTTCTGTCCGATTTAAGTTCAAAAAAATCTCTTATGAATTTTTTATCCCTGCTTTCAATCAGCTTTTTAAGCTCTTTATAATCCGTTCTTTTTGAATTGTTTCTTTCTTTTTTATTATGTATTGCAAATGTTACTTTCGGGTTAAAATCATGAAACTCTCCACCGTCTATATATTTGTAAAAACCGCCCATTTTCAGAGGATACATACTCTGCTCATTTTTGAAGCTCTCTTTGTGATATTTTTCAATTCTTTCTTCCACATCTTCATATGTAAGCCCGCACAGTTCGTATCCCGCGCCTTTAAAGCATTCGTCTATAATTTCTTTACTTAATCCTAACACATCAAAAAGGGCGGAATTTCTGTAACTAGCTATTGTGGAAATACCCATTTTTGACATAATTTTCAAAAGTCCGCCGTTAAGAGCTTTTTGAGTGTTTTTAAGTTTTTCCTGAAGCTCGGTTGCACTGATTTTTTTCTTATAATAATCAACTACACTCGCATAAAGCATATATGGATATATCGCAGTTGCACCAAACGCAATCAAAACAGCGGAAGCATGAGGATCATAAACTTCCCCGCTTACTGCCACTATTGAAACTTTGTGTCTTATTCCAGCCTTTAAAAGAGCCCTGTTTACATATCCGACCGCAAACGGCATAGGAATTGTTTTATACTCACCGTTTACATTTCTGTCATCAAGAAAAACAATTCTGACTCCGTCGTTTTTTACCGCATCAATAATATTATCGGCAAGATTTTCAAGGGCTTTTTTCAAATCTTTTTTAAATACCGTGCTGAAAAAGCCGTTTTTGTAATAACTGTCATAAAGTTTGGAGCCTTCCTTTCCGAACTCAATCAGGGCATCCATTTTTTCTTTCATTAATATAGGGCTTACGGTTTTAAGCCTTTTGGCATAAACTTCTTTTTCTTCCAATATATTATGAATCGAACCGAACCCAGTGTTTAAACTCATAACTATATTTTCCCTGTATGGGTCGATAGGAGGATTCGTTACCTGCGCAAACTTCTGTCTGAAAAAATCGCTCCAGCTTCTTTGAACATTGGAAAAAGCCGCCAGAGGCGTATCGTCACCCATTGACGCCGTAGGTTCTTTCCCGTCATCCGCCATAGGAATTATCATCTGATCAAGAGTTTCGTATGTGATGTTAAAATATCTCTGTTTTTCTTTTAAATCGTTAAATTTATACTCGTCAAATTCTTTAAATGTCTCTTCTACGTATTCCTGCAAATACTGCATATGTTTATTCAGCCATTTAAAATAATGTTGAGATGATTTAAGATAATTGTTTATGTCTTTATCAAAAAACACTTTTCCGTATTTTAAATCAATACCTATCATCTGACCGGATTTTAGCCTTCCTCTTTCGGAAATTTCGTCTTCATCAAGTAAAACGGTTCCGTATTCACTTGTAATAAATATACGATTATCTTTCGTAATTACATATTTTGCTGGTCTTAACCCGTTTCTGTCTAGCATACACCCTACAAACCTTCCGTCTGTAAGACTGACAGCCGCAGGACCGTCCCAAGCCTCCATCGAAGTTGAAGTATATTCATAAAAAGATCTAAGTTCCGGATCCATATAAGGTGCATTCTGCCAAGGTGCGGGCACAAGACCCCTTGCGGCTTTAAAGAAATCCACCCCGTTTATAATCAGAAATTCGAACATATTATCAAGGCTGGCACTGTCACTGCTGCCTTCTTCCAAAATAGGAAGAATTTTTTTCATTTCCTCTTCGGTAAAGACATTTGATTTGAAAACTTCGCTTTTAACCAGGGTGTTAAACCTGTTTGCGGCGATTGAATTTATCTCCCCGTTATGGGCAATTCCTCTGAACGGCTGAGCAAGTCTCCATTTAGGAAGGGTGTTTGTGGAAAATCTCTGATGAAAAAGTGAAAATGTAATTTTAAAATCAGGATCATTCAAATCCAGATAAAACTGCCTTATGGTTGTAGGCATTACCAGCCCTTTATATGAAATAAGCTTTCCGGAAAAACTGGCTATATAAAATTCTTCATCGTTTACGGTATGTTCACATTCTTTTCTTGTAAGATATAAAAGGGCTTCGAATCTTTCATTGGCTATAATTGTATTCGGAATTACAAAAACCTGCACTATTTTAGGAAGCGTATTTAAAGCATATTTTCCAAGAGCGTCCGTATCAACGGGAACTTCCCTGACCAAAACGGTTTTTAAATCATTGCTTTTTGCAATTTGTTTAAATTTTTCTATATACGCTTCATCAGGTGTGAAAATCATTGCAACCGCATATGTTTCAGGCAAATCAAGCCCGTTCTTTTTTGCGATTTTTCTCATAAATTCATCAGGCATGGAAAGCAGAAGACCGCTTCCGTCCCCTGTTTTACCGTCAGCCGCGACAGCTCCCCTGTGCATCATTCTTTCAAGAGACGTTATTGCGTCTTCGAGATTTTTATGGGTAGGGATATTGTTCAGATCCGCCATAAGTCCAAACCCGCAGTTGTCTTTAAATCCGGTTATTCTTTCTTGATAGTTCATTCTTTTCCTTCCTAAAAGTTTAAATTTTCGCTTTTATAAATGATATAATTCAAATAATCATTGGTAAAAACAAATTTAAAGGGCAAACATTATACCAAATTAATTAAAATCATACAAATTTTAAAGGAGGCAAAATGCTTTATACAGCCAAAAAAACGATTGGTAACAGGGAGTTTGAAGGCGAACTGTGTAAAATAGCAAACCCTTATACAAAACAAACGGTAACACAGTATGTAAAATGCACCGCCGAAGATGCGAAAGAAGCTCTTGAAACAGCCAAAAACGCCTTTAAGAATACAAAAAATTCGCCTCTGCATCAAAGAATTGCATGGATTGAAGACGTTGCCGGAGAGCTTGAAAAAAGAAAAGACGAATTTGCCGAATATATAACCCTTGAAGTGGCAAAGCCTATATCCCAGTCAAAAACAGAAGTCCGAAGATGTATCGAAAACCTGAAAATATGTGCAGCCGAAGGATATAGGATTGCAGGGGAAACAATTCCGACAGACGCAACCGGAAGCGGCTTTAAAACAACAGCCTTTTACAAAAGGGTTCCTGTGGGTGTGGTTGTTGCCATTACGCCGTTTAACTTCCCGCTCAACCTTGTGGCACATAAACTCGCACCCGCTCTCATAGCAGGAAACAGCGTCATTTTAAAACCGACCCCCGAAGCACCTTACACGGCATACGCTTTTGCAAAATTATTTATTGAAAGCAAATACGCAATAAAAGACGCCTTAAGCGTAGTTTACGGGGATGCCGAAGTCGGAAGCGCTCTTGTAACAAGTCCGATTCCTAGAAAAATATCTTTTACGGGAAGTGTCCCGGTTGGTAAAACCATTCTTAAAAACGCCGGAATTAAAAAAGTCACCCTCGAACTCGGCGGAAACGCCGCCACATTTGTAGAAAGCACGTCAAACCTTAACTGGGCGGCCAAGAGATGCGCAATAGGGGCATTTGCCAACAGCGGGCAGGTATGCATAAGCCTCCAAAGAATTTATGTAGATGAAAAAATATACGAAGAATTTGCCGAAAAAATCGGTATTGAAGCAGGAAAACTTAAAGTCGGAAGCCCGTTTGAAGAAGATACTTTTATGGGACCTTTAATTAACGAAGAAGCGGCAATAAGAGCAGAAAAATGGGTTCAAAGTGCCATTAATGAAGGTGCAAGGATTATAGCCGGAGGGAAAAGAGACGGAAATATTTTTTCACCTACAATCCTGGCGGATGTTACGGATGATATGAATGTAATATGTGAAGAAGTTTTTGCCCCGATTGTCAGCCTGGTAAAAGTATCCTCTTATGAAGAAGCTGTGGAAAAAATGAACAATTCACCTTACGGCCTGCAATTTTCAATATTCAGCAACAGGGTTGATCTGATGCACAAAGCCATTGACGACTTTGAAGCGGGAGGGGTTATAATTAACGACATTCCGACTTTAAGATTTGACATTCAGCCATACGGCGGAGTTAAACTCTCAGGCATAGGGCGGGAAGGCCCTAAATTCGCCATTGAGGATATGACTGAAATAAAAGCGGTTATAATCCGCTAAATCAGTCCCGCCTCATTTAAAACCGGAAGTATTTTCTCCCATATACTTTCAAGCTTTTCCTCTATAAAAGCCATTGATTTTTTTTCATTATACCACTCTTTTAAATGATTAACGGCATTTTCTTTTTCAAAATCGCTTAAATCGCTGTTTTGTATTTTTTCTATCGCTTTATTTAGTTTTTCCATTCAAAATCCTTTTTTACCGCATTTACAGCCGCGTCTGTTTTTAAATTCTTTCGGAAATTCCATTTCCATATCAAGCCCGTCAAGCTCTTCCAAAGAATTTATTTTCATAAAAATTATACCATTATCTCTGAGTTTTTTTATTAAATCCGACGGCAACGATTTTCCGATCAGTATTTTTGCCCCCAGATTTATACATTCAAATTCAAGGTTGTAGCTTTTTCTAATTTCACCGTCCACTAAAATATCCGCCGGATAATCGGCAAGCTCATTGTCTTTTACTAAAAGTATCATTTTCACCCCGCCACTTTTCAAGCGGCCGGGTTCGCTGCGCTCATTTTCCATTCTCTATTCTCTATTCTCCATTCTCCATTCTCTAAAACGTATTTCGCAAAAGCAAAACTCGCTGTAAACGCGGGAGAAACGGCATTTAAAACATGAATCTGGTTATCCGTTTTTTTCACCAGAAAATCCATAACAAGTTCGTTTGTTTTTTTATTTAAAAGCTGTGCCCTTATTCCCGGTGTCATAGGCTTAAATTCACCTCTTAAATTCTTAACAAGTTTTTTGGCTTCGTTTACAAGGTTGCTCGGGATATAGTATCTCATTTCATACAGAGCCAAATCCCTAAACCCGAATGAATTATTAATAAAAAGCCTGGCTTCAAGAGATAAAATTTCAAGCATTTCTTTAAAATCAAACCTGCTGGTCATCGTATAGTTTTCCCTCCAAAACGCAGGAATCGCCGTAGGTCCTATTTTTATGGTATCATCTGCCATTATTGTAAAATGCACACCCAAAAACGGATTTTTGATATTCGGCACCGGATAAATCTGGGTTTTTATCCTGTCACTCCCGAGATATTTTCTATACAACCCCTTAAACGGCAGCATGGTGTATTCAAGACCTACTCCGTTTTGATGTGCTATTTTATCTGCATAAAGCCCTGCGGCGTTTATTAAAAAATCAAAGCTTTCGAAGTATTTTTCATAAGGCGTATTAAATATAAACTTTACGCCTTTTTTTTCAAGCTTTTGTCTTAAAACCCCGCATACTTCCCTCGGATTTACACTCGCGGTATTCGGGGAATAAAGGGCGAATTTATATGTTTTGGCGTTCGGGTCTATTTTTTCGGCTTCTTTTTCGGTTACAAGATATGCCCCCGCATTGTTTTGAATGCTTCTTTTTGCAAGTTCGTTTAAAGTCTGCACTTCATCTTCATTTTTGGCCACCACAAGCTTGCCGGTTTCATTTACTTTAATGCCGTTTTCATAACAAAATTTTTTTAAAAGTCTGTTACCCTCGGCTGTCAGTTTAGCTTTCAAAGAATCGCTGCTGTAATAAAACCCGGCGTGCAAAATTCCGCTGTTTTTACCGCTTGCGTGAAACGCCTCATGAGCTTCTTTGTCAATTATCACTATTTCGTCATTCGGATTTTTATTTATCCATTCATACGCCAGTGTCATTCCGATAATACCCGCACCGACCACCAATACTTTCATCAGACCCCTTTGTAATTTAGTATATCGGTATATTTGTAATTTGTCTATTGGTTTTTAATTTCTTATCTTTTCCCTTTTTCAGCCTCTTTCACCACTTTTATATTCCAAGCTCCAAAATCCTCCAGAGCCTCTCAATTTCCTCATCATTAAAAAGCAGTGTCTTTTTTTCGTTAAATAAAAGATCAAGCTTTTCTTTATCAAATCCTTTGCTCATTATACACTTTCCGTGAGCGGGTAGAAAACTTCTTGCAAGTGCAATTTTACCCTCAATTTTCCCCTCACACAAAAAACAGATAAAATCCTTATGAATCCTTCCCTCTTTTTCAAGAAGCGTTACATAATGCTCAATAACCGCTCTTTTTACATCCCTCTCATTTAAATTTTCGCAAAGTTTTAAAAGCGAATCGTAATAAAACGGATCAACCCTGCTAACATCCGTAAAATGTTTATTAAGCAATGAAATATATTCTTTAAAATAAAGCGTCTTTTCCATATCAAACAAAAATTTAAAAGGAATCTGTGTAACATGCCTTAGGCGTTTAATAGTGGATTTTGCAGACTCTTCAATATGAAAATCGATCAAATATCCCACATTTATGTAGCTGTGCCTCGCCCCGTAAAACCTGTAAAGCGTAACAACTTCCTCTCTTGTAAGAATTCTTACAATCAGATCCTCATCCCTGACCCTTACCGTGTTTAAAATAAAACCTTTCATTTGGTTAAAAAAGCACAAAAAGTGCTTTTAAAATTTTTTAGTATTTACTTCTTCAAGTATTTTTTTGCTCATATCATCAATTTCGTTTGCTATTTCATTCAAC
>Ga0256837_1000568_pt1 | contig 30499 bp, 39 predicted proteins | sample 4562384metaG_FD_185976 | JGI IMG/M metagenome (GOLD analysis project Ga0256837, IMG submission 185976) | Hydrothermal vent microbial communities from Guaymas Basin, Mexico - 4561-384 | ecosystem: Environmental > Aquatic > Marine > Hydrothermal vents | place: Mexico: Guaymas Basin | collected... | reverse complement strand
TATTCTCTATCTTGATGTAGTCATATTTTTTGCCAAGCATCGCAAGGGGTGGAGGGTTTGTGCCTATGAGGGTGTTGTTGCATGCACCGATGAGGTAATAATCTTTTATGGCAGAGAAGTCATCCTTAAAAACAGCTACATCAAAAACTCCCCCTATCTTAAATGAGGAGTATTTGCTAAAGTCTATGGTTTTTGTCTGCATCACTCTACAAATGTTGGGATGAGATTAAATGCATGTGTAGCAAAGTCTATCATCTCATTCATCATCCACGGCATAGTAAGTACAATAACAATAACAACACCGATAATCTTAGGGATAAAAGAGAGTGTCATCTCATTGATCTGTGTGGTCGCTTGAAAGATGGAGACTGCAAGACCAAGTAACATCCCTGTAAGCAGACCAGGGAGTGCTAAAAGAAGGGCGATTTTAAAAGTCTCAACCCCAAGTGCTACTAGTTTTGCTTCCATCTTATGAGTTCCTAAGTTCTTTATACTCTGTTGGTATAAGGTAGTCTTTTACTTTTACAAGTGTATCATAAAAACCATGTTTATACCCAAGTTCAAAGAGTTTGTCTATCGCTTTGTACTGGATCTCACTTAGGGTGATAGACTCATCATTGGCATAAAGTTCAAGATATTTATCGAGTGTAGGAGCATCGATGCGTACTAAGTCACGCTCAAGAAGCATTTTTGAGAGTCTATCTTTGTGATCACGTGCGACCTGTACAGCTTTTGTAAGTGTTGCTTCGTATTCTATCGCTTTGTTGAGTGGGAGTGAGCGGCGAATCGCCATACCACCAAGTGGAAGCGGAAGCTCATCACCTGCCAACTCTTGCCAGATATCCCACATCTCACGCTCCACCTCAAGCTCATCCGCATATGTCAAGATAGACTCATGGATAAGCACACCCGCATCAACATCACCGTTTTTGACTGCATCTTCTATCTCTAAAAAGTTCATATATGTGATGCGTGCATCAGGGTAGGCTATGCGAAAGAGCATTGCATTTGTGGTGTGTTTGCCACTGAGTGCAACTTTGAAGTTGCGTTTGAGTTTTGCACCCTTGCGTTTGATGAGTTTTGGACCATACCCCTCACCAAAACTCACAGCAGTACGAAGTGGTGCATATTCCTCTTTGATGTGGGGATAGAGTGCGAAGCTGATCGCTACAATATCATACTCACCACGAAGTGCATCTTCATTGAGTGTTTGGATATCTTTTGCGATGTTGTCAAACGCAACACCATCCATGCCTACCCAGCCAAACTTAATGGCATAGTACATAAAGATATCATCAGCATCGGGAGAGTGGGCTATAAGTGTTGTTTTCATTGGTTGTCATCTCTATATTTTGATATGCCACACGGTTGGTTGGGTGTGGGTGGGTTCTCTTTGAGGTAGGTTAAATCCTCCAAAGTTTGTGTCAAAACTCTTTTTTGTTGTAAGATTGGAAGCATAAGATTATCTTTTTCGTTCAGTGGGATAGACCAGTCTAAAAGTATCTTTTGCACCTCGTCATCGAGCTCTTTGAGGGCCGCTTCTATATGTTTAATCGAATTCATAAGCAGAGTATAACAAAAATTTACAAAAATTTGGGTATAATTGCGCTCTCAATTTTGAGAATTTTACGAAAAGGATTATCGATGCCAAAAATGAAATCGGTAAAAGGTGCTGTTAAGCGCTTTAAAGTTAAGAAAAACGGTAGCATCAAACGTGGTACTGCGTTTAGAAGCCACATCTTAACAAAACAAGATGCACAAACTCGTCGTAAGCAAAACACTCCAAAAGTGATTGCTAAAGTTGATGAGAAAAATATTAAGGCTATGATCAACTAAGTTTGATCATTTAAAACTCTCCATCGTACAGATGGGCAAGTCCACCAAAGATGTGGCACCTTGACTATAAAAAATAGCTAGGTAAAGAAAAAAGGAAAATTTATGCCAAGAGTAAAAACAGGTGTTGTTCGTAGAAGAAGACACAAAAAGATATTAAAATTAGCAAAAGGTTTCTATAGTGGTCGTCGTAAACACTTTAGAAAAGCTAAAGAGCAAATTGAGCGTTCATTAGTATATGCATTCCGTGATCGTAAGCAAAAGAAACGTGAGTTCCGTAAACTATGGATCATCCGTATCAATGCTGCATGTCGTTTAAACGGTATGAACTATTCTACTTTCATGAATGGTCTTAAAAAAGCTGGTATCGAGCTTGATCGTAAAATTCTTGCTGATATGGCTATGAACGATGCAGCTGCGTTTAGTGCAGTTGTTGAAGCTTCTAAGGCTGCATTGGCAAAATAAGTCTAAGTCCCTTTTGGGATTTAGCAAACCTCCTTTATCCCCTCTTTGTAGTGTTTACCTACTGTTAGCCAACGATTAAAAATCTATTTACTGCTTCGTTATAAAATTATTTTGAAAAGATTTTATCTAAGGAGTTATGTATGAAAAGAAAAATGATTATCTCATCGGTTTTAGTAACACTTCTAGCTTCAGTTACACTTTTTGCATCTAAGAGTCCCTATGTTCCATACCTCAATGAGGAGTTAGAGCATAACAAGATGGCTATTAAAGAGTATAAAGAGAGTATCAAAGAGCTTGAAAAACGCAATGCTTATTTAGAAAAACTTAAAAAACAAAACCCTAAACTCTATGTGAAAAAGCCCCTCTTTGAGGAGAAAAAAGATAAGTATATCTACCGTGTAAAACTTGAAGGTGCTAAAGCAAAAAATATGAATATGACAATCAAAGATCATATCATATCATTAGAGATGAGCTTGAAGACAGAACGTAGCGATAAAAATGGTTACTACATGAGTTCACGCAGTTTCTATCAACAATTCTCTATACCAAAAGATGTAAATGAAAAAAAGATCACCAACAGAGTTGATGGTGATTACTTTGAGATTGTTATGCCTAAAAAGTAGGGAGCTTATCAACTCGAAACCACCCAGCGATGGAGTGGCGTTTTTTATTAGCAGGGAGCACTTCGTGGGGAAACTTCTCACTTAGAAATACCACAAGTGTTCCTTGTGTCGGGAGGAGTTTTCTGAGCAACTCTTGATTTTCATCATAGATGCAAAGCTCCCCTCCATCATCTTCTTTCCAATCTTCGTTAAGATAAAACACCGTTGTGACAACTCTGTTTTTAGCACCACGAAAAGCATCAAGATGTGTTTCGTAAAAATCCCCCTTCTCATAGGTGGCAAAGTGTGCTTCGTAATACCTAAGCCCCAAAAACAATGCACGGTTAAGATACTCTTGAAGCCCTTTTGCAAATGAGAGAAACTCACTCTGAGCACCCCCATCCTTATTGAGCCATGCTATTTTGTCTCTGCGTCTGAAGGTGTCGATGTTGATTTGCTTGGAGATACCTGCATTTTTAAAGTTTGCAATATCCCCTTTTTTTGCAAGTAATGCTTTGGCAAGTTCCAACATTTCTTGTTCTAAAATAATATATCCTGTTTCTACAAGCTGGTTTGCTATCTTTTCATAGAGTTCTTCATACATAGTGTGATTGTAGCTAATTCATTTCAATTTTTCAAGGTTGATGATTATAATAGCTTTTTATTCATAATATAAGCTCATCTTTATATAAAATGGATTAGTATTGTAGATAAGTGAACAAAAAGGGGAGGTGGAGCGTGTTTTTTTCCAACGATACAGATACAAAAGAGTTAGTAGCACAAAAAGAGCAAAGAATCAAAGAGTTAGAGGAGAGGCTAGAGCAACTCGAAAATGAGAACAAAGAGTTGACAAACAAGCTTAACTATGAGAAGATGAATAAAGTGATGAATGATCTTATTCAGTCACTTACAAAGGGGCTTACTGATGGGTGTGATAGGGACTTAAGATTGATTCAGGCTGATTTGGAGGAAAACCTTCAAAATCTTGAAGATATAGATGTAAGAAATCTGCAAAACAATGAACATGCACAATCGTGTTCAGATGAGATTGTTATACTCTCAGAAACAATGAATCAACTGTTGGAACATATCACCAATACATACGAACAGGTCAATACACTCAACACAAATGTAGATAGTATTACAGATGTTATCACACTCATTAAAGATATTTCAGACCAGACAAATCTCTTAGCACTCAATGCAGCCATTGAGGCTGCTCGTGCGGGTGAGCATGGTCGTGGCTTTGCTGTTGTTGCCGATGAGGTGCGTAAACTTGCAGAGCGTACCCAAAAGGCAACAAGTGAGGTAGAGATTTCTGTATCTTCTTTGAAACAAAATACCCAGGAGGTGCATGAGCATTCTCAAGCGATGGAAGCTCTTTCTCATAAGTCAAATGAACAGATGGAAGTGTTTGAAGAGAAGATGAATCTACTCTCAGAAAACGCATCTATTATTGCTGTGGAGAATAAAGATATCACATATGCCATCTTTGTAGTATTAAGTAAGCTTGACCATCTGCTCTTTAAAGCAAATGGTTACAAAACTGTCTTTAAGGGTGAAGTTACAAGTGATTTTTCTGCTGACCATGAGTGTCGCCTTGGTCGTTGGTACTTTGAGGGAACAGGTAAGGAGAAATTTGGCAAGTGTTCAAGTTATTCTAAAATGGCCAATCCTCACAAAGAGGTGCATGACAATATCAAAAAAGCTGTTGAGTGCGTAAGAGAGGGAACATGTACTCAAAATTCACAAAATGTTATGACCTATTTTGCTACAGCAGAAAAAGCTTCACATAAAGTTGTTGAGATACTCAATGCTATGCTAATAGAGGAAAAAGCACTAAGACATAAAAATTAGAAAAGAATAGTATCTACTGCAAAGTTGCAGTAGATAAGAGGGGCTAGATAGGTAAAACTCTAATGTTTTTAGAGAGTTTCTCTTTAAGAGTTGACTCGATTGCGTAGAGTGTACCTGTTGCAGAAGATGCACACCCACTGCAAGCACCAAGATATCTGATGTAGATATCTATGTACTCATCATTTTTCTTGATATCGATGATCTCCATATCTCCACCATCCATGATAAGGAACTGACGAACATTTTCATCGATGATAGCATCAACAGCTTTGATCTGTTGAACAAGTGTCATCTCTTCAAAGTTTCCACCACCAGCAGCTTGTGCATCAGCAGCAGCTTTCATCTTCTCCTCATCCATCTCTTTGCGAGTTTGCTCTAAGATATCTACAAGATACCACTCACGCTCTTCGTGACCACCTGGTTTAATACAGCTTTTACAAAAACCACCAGCTTTTGTGTAGTCTGTGATCTCTTCGATAGTTTTAAGATCATTGAGACGGATAACCTCTTGAAGTGTTTTGAGTGATACACGAGCACACTCACATACTATGATCTCCTCTTCAAAACTCTCCTCATCTACACCAAGGTAGAGTGAAGCTGCTTTTTTGATAACATCATAAGCCATAACAGAACAGTGCATCTTTTGTGGTGGAACAGCTGGAGTGTCTGGATCATCACGAAGTGCAAACTCAACATCGATATTTGTGATTTTTACAGCTTCTTGTACAGTTTTTCCGATACAAAGCTCAGTCATAACATCACTTGATGCAATAGCAGTACCACAACCAAAAGATTTAAACTTTGAGTTTACAATCACATCAGTTTTTGGATCAACTTCCCAGTAAAGTCTTACTGCATCACCACAGCTCTCAGCACCAAAGTCAGCAACGATCAGTTTGTTACCATGTGCTTCAGCCTCTTCAGGAGTGATCTCCCCTTGGTGTTGTGGATTGTTCATTAAGGTTGTTACTTTGTTTGAGTACGCATCCCATAAAGAAGCGCCGAGTAAATCATCTTTTGCCATTTATATTCCTTTAGATTTTTTCAAAATTATTTATTAATGAGCCATGTGGTGAGGCATGTGGCACTCTGCCGCTTCACCACCTGGAGTTGGTTGTACTTTTGCAAATGAGCTTGAGATCGCACGTAAACGCTCAACCGCTTTTTTGAAATGCTCTATTGTATAGTCTATCTCCTCATCAGTTGTAAAACGTGAGAGTGAGAGACGAATACCTGTGTGAGCAAGCTCATTGTCAGCACCAATAGCAAGCATAACAGTGTTTGCTTCTAAGTCTTCACTCGCACAAGCTGAACCAGTTGATGCACCGATTTGTGAGTTGTTAAGATCCCAAAGCATCCCCTCACCCTCTACGCCACGAATAGAGATTAAGATAGTATTTGGTGTACGATTCTCACGGCTACCAACTGTAAAAGTATCACTAAGTTTTAAAAGCTCATCTTCAAGTCTGTCACGTTTAGCACGGATCTTTGCCATAGTCTCTTCGATATTTTGAGTAGCAAGTTCAATAGCTTTGCCCATACCTACGATATATGGAACATTGAGTGTGCCTGAGCGGCGACCACCCATATGCTCACCACCATGAAGGAGTGGTGTAAGTGGTTGACTGTCTTTTATAAAGAGACCACCCACCCCTTTTGGTCCATGGAATTTGTGTGCAGAAAATGAGATGAAATCAACATGAACATCTTGAACATCTACAGGGATCTTTCCTACAGCTTGAACAGCATCTGAGTGAAAAAGTACACCTTTTTCTTTACAAATCTCACCGATCTCTTTAATAGGAAAGATCATCCCTGTTTCATTTGATGCCCACATAACACTTACAAGTGCTGTTTTTTCAGTGATAAAACTCTTTACAGTGTGCGCTTCAACAACACCTTGGTCATTTACAGGAAGGTAAGTAACTTTAACCCCTTGCTCCTCTAAAAATCTACAAGTTGAAAGAACTGATGGGTGTTCCACTTCTGTTGTGATGATGTGGTTTTTATCACCATTTACGATATGGTCAGTGAAAACAGACTGAAGTACCCAGTTGTTTGATTCAGTTGCACATGATGTAAAAACTACATCATCTTTGTCACTTGCATTTATGGCAGTATAAACTTGGTCTATAGCTTTTGCGAGTGCAGGGTGGCTTGCAGTACCAAACTTGTGAAGTGAGTTAGGGTTTCCATAAATCTCACTGAAAAATGGCAACATAGCCTCTACAACTTGTGGATCACACATTGTTGTAGCATTATTATCTAAATATACTTGCATATTTACCTCTTAAATATTAGGTTTTTTAAATAAGACAAATTTTGTCTCTTTTGAGTTCTGACATAATAATACCTTTGTTATTATGATTTGCTTAAGTGAAACTGATGTGAGAAATGGTTTAAGAATAGAGAAAGTGAAAAATATAACACCATAAACTAAAACAGTGTTATAATACTCTATAAAAAAATAAAGAAGAATATATGTGTAATTTTAACAAACAGAGTGATGATACAAAACTTTTGATACACCTTTTTATGAAAAAGGCTGCTGAGAATATCGGTGGAGTCAACTTTCTCTTAGCACTTATTGAAGCGATGAAGTCTAAACGACCAAACCCATTTATGTATAAAGAGTGTCAAATAGCCTCAAACAACACAATCATAAAGTGGAACAAGGTGGTTTTTAAAGATAAAGTAGATCTTATTGAGGAGATACTTGCAACCCATAAAAGTTCAGAAGATCCAGATTTCAATATCCTTAACTATGGTAACACGAAAAAGAAAAAAGCTGTTTTAAATATGATTCGTGCACTTGCACCGGTGAAGTTTGAAGTGCTTCCACAAAATCCAAAAGATGGTGGTGGGTTTAGCTTTGAGGTGTTTGAAAGAGTAAGTGATGAGTATATAAAACTCAACCCGATTTTTATAGCAATGTTTTTTTGTAGTGTAGAATTTACAAAAAAAGCTTTGAAGTATGAAGTTTAGCTTTTATTTTATCTCTTTGAGTTTGGTTATGGGCTTTGTTTTTGTTTTAGGGGAGACAAACTCTCCAAATCAAACACTAAGTAAACTCTCACAACTGATTCAAATCCCCCGTATCTCTTTATCTACAGGTTTTTTGGAGGAAAACTATTCTGTCACTCCAACACAAAATCGTCTCTATCCACAGATGAAAAATTATAACCAAATGGATTTTGTTTATGCTCAATAGATTTTACTTTGCATTGCTCCTTTTGTATAAACATAAAAAAGAGCATAGCAGTGTGTTTATCATCTCTACATTTCTGGTTTTTTTAGTGAGTAGTGTTTTGTTTTTATCATCATCGATGAAACGAGATCTCTTTGCTACACTTGAATCACAAGCTGATATAACAGTGCAAAAATATATTGGGGGCAGGGTTGTCAATCTTCCAGAGCAATGGGTTGATGAGTTTTTAGAGCTACCAGGTGTGAGTAGTGCTAGTGCAAGAGTGTATGGAGAGTACTATTATGAAACAAAAGAGAGACATTTTTTTATTGTAGGGATAGATTTTTTTGATGAAAATGCTCTTAAGCTCTTAGATGATCTTGGCATCAAAATTGATATAGATAAGTTTTTAGAGCGAGATTCTATGATTATTGGCTCAGGTGTAAAAGAGTTTTTTGATACATTTGAGTATAAAAAGTATTATATCTTTAGAAACCCTCAACGTGAAAAAAGAAAAGTTTATATCTACGATTCTTTGCCAAGTGAAGGGGATCTTGTTGGAAGTGACTTAATCTTGATGGAGAAAGATGTTGCAAAAGAGATTTTGGGGATTGATGCAGAGAGTGTAAGTGATATTGTTCTAAACATTGCAAATAAAGATGAATTGCAAACGATTGAGAACAAACTTGCTATCTCCCATTTTGATACAAGGATCATTACAAAGCAAGATATAAAAAACAACTATACAAATCTTTTTAACTACAAAGGTGGGGTGTTTTTAAGCCTTTATGTTGTTGTGATTGTGACATTTTTACTTGTATTATTTCAGCGCTATTTGAGCATAAGTGAAAATGGAGTAAAAGAGGTTGCAATACTGCGTTCTATTGGATGGACAATAGAGCGCATTATTGCTATGAAATTGATTCAAAATGGTGTGATTATTGTTTGGGCTTATCTTCTTGGAGTTATCTTGGCATATTTTTATGTATTTGTTTTTGGTGCACCTTTGTTAAAGCAGATTTTTTTAGGTGGGGCAAATTTACAAAATATGACATCTTTTACTCCTTATATCACCTTTTCTGATCTTTTTTTAATCTTTTTGTTTTTTGTAGTGCCATTTTTACTCTCTATTATTATCCCGTTGTGGAAGCTTTCAGTAAGTGAGCCAAGTGAGGTGTTGAGATGATGGTACTAAAAGATGTTTGCAAAGAGTTTCACCAAGAGAGGGTGCTTGATGAGATAAATTTTGAGGTTAAAAAAGGAACAGTTTTTTTCATCAAAGGGGAGAGTGGAAGTGGAAAGAGTACACTTTTGCATATCATCGCAGCTTTGATGAAACCTACAAGTGGATACGTATCTATCGATGGCATAAATATATCCCAACTCACAGATACACATCTTGCAACATACAGAGCAAATCAGATTGGCTATATAACACAAAATTTTTATCTTTTGGAGGAGTTGAATGTTATTCAAAACCTAGAAGCTGCACTCGTTTTGCACAATCTTCAACCGCTTCAACAAAAACAGAAAATAGAGCAAGCTCTAAAAGCAGCAAATATATGGCACAAAAGAGATGCCGAAGTAGCGACACTTTCTGGTGGAGAGAAGCAACGATGTGTGATCGCAAGAGCGATTGTACATCAACCTGATATTCTTGTTTGTGATGAACCAACAGCGAACCTCGATAAAGGAAATGGTGAGTTTTTCAAAGAGATTGTACGCTCTTTTAAGGAGCAAAATAAGATAGTGATCCTTGCAACACACGATAGTTTCTTAAGTGATCTTGAAGATGAAGGGATTGTTCTAGGGGAAAATGTGTTAAAATAACACAAGATGATCTAAGAGAGGGATAGTTATGAAAAAGATTGTATTAGCTTGTTTACTTATGGGTGTATCTGTATTAGCACAAGATACATCAAAGTGGATTTGTCCATCTGAAGTGCCTCAACCAGAAGATAACAAACTTACAAAAGAGAGAATAGAGCTTGGAAAGCTCCTTTACTTTGATGTAAGACTCTCAAGAGATGATACTATCTCATGTGCAACTTGTCACAGTCCAAGTAGAGGATGGAGTGATGAGGTGCCAACTTCAAAAGCGGTAGGGTTTCAAGGAAGAGTTGGACCAAGAAATTCACCAACAATTCTCAACAGTGCATTTCAGAAAAAACAGTTTTGGGACGGACGTGCAAAAAGTTTAGAAGCTCAGGCATTAGGACCTATCGAAGCAGATGTAGAGATGAATATGCCTCTTGATATGCTGATCCCAAAACTCAATAAGATTCAAGGCTATAAAGAACTTTTTGCAAAAGCATATCCTGAGAGTAAAGGGGTGATCACAAAAGAGTATCTTGCAAAAGCGATTGCATCGTTTGAGAGAACTGTTATCTCCCCTGAAGCACCATTTGACAAATATATCAAAGGTGATAAAAATGCGATCTCTGCAGAAGCAAAAAAAGGGTTTGAACTTTTTCAAGGGAAAGCTCATTGTACAGATTGTCATGATGGTTGGAACTTTACAGATGGAAGTTTTCACAATATTGGGCTTAATGATGGTGAACTCACAGGAAAAGAGCTTGGTCGATACAATGTAAAAGCTCGTCCAGCATGGTATGGTGTGTTTAAAACACCAACGCTTAGAGATGTGACAAAATCATACCCTTACTTTCATGATGGAAGTGTAAAAACTCTTAAAGAAGCAACGGTGTTGTGTTCTGAGGGTGGACGTTATGAGAACAATGTAAAAAATAAGTCAGAGTATATGAAAAAAAGAGATTTAAGTGAAGATGAAGTAGATGCAGTAGTTGCGTTTATGCACACTTTAACTGGTCCTGATGTGAAGGTGGATATACCAACTTCATTTCCTCAGTAGGAGTTGATGATGAAAAAAATGGGAGTATTGCTTGTGTCTGTTGTGATGTGCAGCATGATGTTAGATGCAAAAGATTATGTGGTAGATCAAGTAAAAAAGACTTTTATCCCTCATGAAGTAACATTACATGTTGGGGATTATATTGTATTTAAAAACTCTGACCCTTTTGCTCATAATGCTTACACAGATGATGAAGCAAATGAATTTGATATCGGTATGCAGGCAACAGGTGAAGATATCAGAGTGAAGATGAAAGCACCAGGTAGTTTTGATGTGGAGTGTGCCATACATCCCAATATGCTTTTAGAAGTAACAGTCAAATAGTCTATGAAGATATTTTTTTTAAATTTTCTTTTTTTATGCTTTTGGAGTGGTTTGTATGCACAAGCTTATAATCCCATGATGTTTGCACTTGGTAAAGGTGTCTATGAACAAACTTGTATCTCTTGCCATGGTGAGAATGGTCAAACCAATGCTCAAATGGAATTGATTGTTAAACCTAGAAAGCTTAACCAGAGTATTTTGAGTGAAGATCAATCGTATGAGATTATTAAACATGGAGCTCACCACTGGGGTGCTCATGCAGATATTATGCCTGCGTTTAAATATGTGTATGATGAGAGACAGTTGCGTAGTGTTGCTCATTATATCTCTCATCAGTTTCATCCTAAAAGAGATGAAAAAGTTTCTCAGTTATTGCAAAAATCGATGATTTATAGTGTAAGTATTGAAGATGATATGCTTGGTGTAGGAAAAAAGATTTTTACCAAAAAGTGTGCAAAATGTCATGGTAAAAAAGGTGATGGAGAGAGTAGGTATGTTGAACTTTCTAAAAATGAAGATGATTTTATTTACCCATATAACTTACGCAAAACACTTTTAAATGAGGATGAGATTTTTCTATATGCAAAATATGGTGGAAAATTTTGGGGAACTCATAAAGATGATATGCCTTCATGGAAACGCAAATATGATGATTTTCAATTAAGATCAGTAGCGAGATATATCCAAAAGAGGATTAAGCAGCCTCATAATAAAGAGTAACTAAAATCTCATTTTAAACCTCTTATGCTATAATCGCGCCATTATTTAAAATGAAGAGGTTCATATAATGGCTCAAACAATCACTGAAAAAATATTCTCAGAACATGTCGGTCGTAAAGTCTATGCGGGTGAGATTATCCGTTGTGACATCGATATGGTTATTGGAAACGATATCACAACTCCTATCTCTATAAAAGCTTTTGAAGAGTCTGGAGCAGAGTCTTTAGCAAATCCTGATGGGTTTTCTATCGTACTTGATCACTTTATCCCTGCAAAAGATATAGCAAGTGCAAACCAAGCACGTATCAGCCGTGATTTTGCAAAAAAACATAACCTTAAAAACTTTTTTGATGAAAAAGATATGGGGATTGAGCATGCTCTTTTACCTGAAAAAGGGCTTGTTGTTCCTGGTGATGTGATTATCGGTGCAGATAGCCACACTTGTACACACGGTGCACTCGGAGCATTCTCAACAGGTATGGGGAGTACTGACCTTGCGTTTGCGATGATTAGTGGTGGTAACTGGTTTAAAGTTCCTGAGTCTATCAAAGTGGTGCTTAGTGGAAAACCTGGAAAATACACAACAGGAAAAGATATCATCTTAGAGATCATCCGTATGATCGGTGTTGATGGTGCACTCTATAGAACTTTAGAGTTTACAGGAAGTACGATTGAGCATCTTAGCATGGATGATAGATTTTCTATGTGTAATATGGCGATCGAAGCTGGTGCAAAAAGTGGAATCGTAGCTTACGATGAGACAACAGAAGCATTTTTAGCAGATAAAGATCTTGCTCGTAAACCTCGCATCCATCACTCTGATGAAGATGCTACATATGCTCAAGTACTAGAGATAGATGTTGCAGCACTTGAGCCTGTGATCGCATACCCGTTCTTACCATCAAACGGACACAGCATCTCTAAAGCAGTATCAGACAAGATCAAGGTAGATCAGGCGTTTATTGGTTCGTGTACAAATGGTCGTTTGGCTGACTTAAAAGTTGCAGCTGAGATCTTAGAGGGGAAAAAAGTACACCAAGATGTTCGTCTTATTGTTACTCCAGGAACACAGAAAATTTTACGTGAAGCAAATAAACTTGGATATATCGATATCATCGTAGATGCAGGTGGAGTGGTTTCAAACCCAACTTGTGGTGCGTGTCTTGGTGGATATATGGGGATCTTGGGTGATGGTGAAGTAGCTATCTCTACAACAAACAGAAATTTTGTTGGTCGTATGGGAAGCAGAAGCTCCAAGGTGTATCTTGCAAACTCTGCAGTTGCTGCGATCTCAGCGATTACAGGTTATATTTCAGACCCGAGATAATCACTAAAAAATCACTTGCACAAGTTATAATGTAAAAAAATAAAAAGTAGGAAAAAAATGAGAACAATTTTATTATCAGCACTCCTTTTAGGAAGTGTTGCAATCGCATCTGAGTATAAGTATGAAGTATCACCAATGGTTGGGTACAACTTCGCTGAGGGTAATATTGATGTTGATGATTATGTAACATTTGGTGCTGAAGTGCAGTACAACGGTTTTGATGCGAAGATCAAACCAGAGCTTTCTATATTTTATGCAAAAACTGATTATGATGTAGAGAGTTACCCAAACGATGATACAAGTATCTGGCGTGTTGCTCTTAATGGTGTGTATGAGTTTGATAAGACCTCTTTTATGATACCTTTTGCAAAAGGTGGTGTTGGCTATGAAAATATGGGTAATGCAGATAAGGGACAAACAGGTAATACAAACTCACTCTATATTGATGCTGGTGTTGGTGCAAAAGTTCCACTTACAAAACAGCTAGCATTGAAAGTAGAAGCACTTTATATGCTGAAACCAAATGATTATGAAAATGACAACAACTTAGCTGTTTTAGCTGGTATAACATTTGCATTTGGTCAAAAAGCTCAAAAAGCAGCTCCTATCCAAGAGGAAAAAGTTGAAGAGGTTCAAGCTGTTGTTGATGGTGATGATGACAATGATGGTGTTTTAAACTCTCAAGATAGCTGCCTTTATACAGTTGGCGGTGTAAAAGTAGATGCTCTTGGATGTGCTTTACCTGTAGTAAAAAAAGTAGATAATGATACAGACAAAGATGGTATCCTTAACAAAGATGATATCTGCCCAAATACACCTGCTGGTGAAGAGGTAAATAGTGATGGTTGCCCTTTAACACTTAATCTAGATATCAACTTTGAAAATAACTCTGCAGATATTAAAGCAGAATCTTTCCCACATTTAGAAAAATATGCAACATTTTTGATGAAGCATACAAACTATAGTGCAAAGATAGTTGGTTATACAGACTCAAAAGGGAGTGCAACATACAACCAAAAACTTTCACAAAAAAGAGCTAAAGCTGTTGTAGCTGATCTTGTATCTCGCGGTGTTGATCCAAAACAACTTAGCTTTGAAGGTGCAGGTGAAGCAAACCCAATCGCAACAAACGATACTGCTGAAGGTCGTGCAAAAAATAGAAGAATCGAAGCTGAGCTTATCAGAAACTAATGTTTAATATCCCTTGTGTCATCTTCGCAGGTGGCAAAAGCTCCAGAATGGGAGAAGACAAAACACTTCTCCCTTTTGGGAACTCCCCCTCCTTAACCCATTTTCAATACCACCGTTTAAAAGAGCTTTTCTCTAAAGTTTTTATTTCATGTAAAGATAAAAGTAAGTTTGATTTTGGTGCAGATTTTATAGAAGAAGATGCTAAAGGTTTTGCTCCAACTTATGGTTTTATTGCTGCATTTGAACAATGCAGTTGTGATACTTTTTTTGCGCTGAGTGTTGATACTCCTTTGATTACACAAAATGAGATAGCAAAGATACTCATTGCTGATACTCAGAGTATTGATGCAACAATTGCCAAAGTTGATGGAAAAATACAACCATTATGTGGAGTTTACCATAAAACTCTCTATAAAGATTTTTTACAAATGGCACAAAGTAACACACATAAACTTGGGTTTTTACTCAAAAACAAGAAGACTCTTTATGTTGACTTTGATGATCCCACCCCTTTTTTTAACTGCAATTACCCACACCAATACCAAGAAGCACAAAAACTTTTCGATACAAACAATTAACACCTCTTCGCTATAATAGTGTAAAGATTATACTAAAGGCTAAAAATGGGCTTAACACATTTAGATGAAAATCAAAGACCAAAGATGGTTGATGTAAGTGATAAGGGTGAAACAACAAGAGTTGCTGTAGCTAGTGGGATGATTGAGATGAGTCAAGATGCATTTGATGCCATCGTATCTGAGAAAACAAAAAAAGGTCCTGTACTGCAAACTGCAGTTATAGCAGCAATTATGGGGGTAAAAAAGACAAGTGATCTGATCCCTATGTGCCACCCTTTGGTACTTAGTGGTATTAATTGTGAAGTTGAAGAGTTACCAGAGTTGCCAGGATTCAAACTTTTTGTAAGTGTGAAACTTAAAGGTCAAACGGGTGTAGAGATGGAAGCTCTAACTGGTGTTTCTGTAGGGCTTTTAACCATCTACGATATGGTTAAAGCGATCGATAAAGGGATGATTATTCGTAATGTTCAATTAGAAGAGAAATCAGGAGGTAAGAATGGTGACTTTAGACGATAAAAAATTAGAACTGGTATATCCATGTAACTGGTGCTACAAGGTGATAGCAACAGATGGTGAGATACTTAAAAAAGCAGTAGGGGAAGTTGTGCTTGAGAGGGAGTATACACTCAAACACTCAAACAACTCCAAAGGTGGTAAGTATGTAAGTATGAATCTTGATCTGCTTGTACATAATGAAGATGATAGAACATTTATCTATGATGCACTGAAAAAACATCAAGATATAAAGATGGTACTCTAAGGGGTAAGATTATGGATGTAGAAAAACTCAATGAAACACTTAAACAAGTGTATAACCTTCGTGAAAAAAATATAGAGAGTCGTATCGCAGATGCAGTAGAAAAACTCAAGGCTCAACAAGAGTTTGATGTGAATAAACTTGAACTTGCAGATATGAAAGCACTTGTAGCAACAGTGCTTAGTATGGAGACAAGTTCTCTTGAAGATGATGTTGAAGATCTTTTGGCGCAAAAAGAGATCATAGAGAGAAGTTTAGAGAGAAAATATGCACAGCTTCAAGAGCTCAAATATGATGTTTTTGATGTTTTAGAAGAGAAACTAGAGTCAAACGAAGTTGCACTTGCCAAACTTCATCAGGTTAAGTTACAGTCTATTGATCTGTATGATATTTTAAGTGAGATGGTTGAATCTGCTTTGATCACTACATTGGAAAAAGAGAGAGAGGGTGATATCAAAGAAACCATTGTAGAAGTTGTTAAAGATATTACATACGAAGCGATCAAAGAGGGCTCACTCAATACCATTCGTGTTAGAAAGATTCTCTCCACCATTTTAGCAACTTCTATAGATGTAGCAGAAGCGACACCAAATAGAGCTCAAGAGATATTGCGAGCATCGCTTAGAGGTATGAGAGCTGGATTGATACGCTCTATTGATAGATTTAAAAAACGTCTAGCATTTATGCCTATGGAAGCAAAACATATTTTGATCAAGGACTATGACACAATCATCGAGGATCTTAACCAAACAGATACACTTTTTGCACAGGTTATTACAAATCAGGCTTCTCAAAGTTCAAGTTCTATACGAGAGATCTTGATCGATCTTAACAAAGAGATGCGATATGATCTTGAAGAGTTAGTGCTTATCTCTAAAGAGACTGCAGAAGTGATGAGAGATCGTTTCGCAGCATTTGCTAAAAATGCAGTGAAAAAAGCAGACTCTGCACTCAATTCACCAAAAGCACAAGAAGCAAAACGTATGGGAAAAGAGGTTTGGGGAGTAGCAAGGGTGGCTTTAGGCTCAGCACTCAAAACAGCCAAAGATGCTATTGATAAAAAATAAAATCTTTAGGGGGAGCTAAGATGGATCAAACATTTGAAGAGTTACAAAAAAGATTGCAAAAAGAGCTTGAGAAGTATCCAGAGAAGATGGATGCTTTTAAGGAGTACTATGAAAGTATGAAAGATATCTCTGCATGGCTTGAGAGTAAAGGGGAGGCAAAATGAATATAATCTGTTCTGCTCTTTATGAAGAGCAACTAAAAGAGATTTTAGAAGAGATGATCAAAGAAGACTATAAAGCAGCAAAAAGTTTTAAACTTTATCTTGATACGATCCTTTTAAATATTCCAACAAAATCAAAAAAGTATAAACCTTCAAGATATTTTGATGATCAAAATATAAAAGATGTTGATCATCAAGGTTTTATCATTCCCTTTTTTGAAGATGTAGAAAAAAAAGTTTTTGTTATTTTAGGTATAGTTAGGAAGTAAACTTTTTCGTTTGTGTTTCAATAAGTAACTCTAATATTTCTGTTTTCTTAAACATAGAGTGTATATTGCTTAAATATGCCTAGTGCACGGAACTCTAAAGGATTTGTTAAGTCTAAAATGACATAATGTGAGGGTAAAAAACTTTGTCCGTTAAGTATTATTATGCGGGGTTATGAAATGAATTCAACAAAGTAATAACAATCTATAAAGGAGAAAATTTGGATAATAAAAAATCTCAAAACGATAACACAATCGACAGAAGAGAATTTTTCAGAAAAACAGCTGCTGCTTCTGTTGCTGCTGTTGCTGGAACATCTGTATTGTCATCTGATGCAATGGCAGATGATCCTGCAATCATGCATCATGTACCGTGGGGGCAAAAATGGGGTGATCCTGTAACGAAGAACCGTTACGGTATGCCATCAAAGTATGAGCATAATGTTACAAGAAGAAATACAAAGCTTCTTGCATCAGGAAACTTTCAAGCTTCAATTGCTGTAACACCAATTCATGAATCGATGGGGATCATTACACCAAATGGTCTTTTCTTTTCACGTTCACATGGTGGGGTGGCTCATGTTGATCCAAACATGTACCGTCTTATGATTCATGGTCTTGTAGAAAAGCCAATAGTTCTTACACTAGAAGAACTAAAAAGATACCCTTCAGTAACTCGTACACACTTTATTGAGTGTCCTGCAAATGGTGGGCAAGAGTGGCGTGGACCACAATATAACTCTATTCAGTTTGCAAAAGGTTTCATGTCTTGTGCAGAGTGGACTGGTGTTTATGTAAAAGATATCCTTGCTGATCTTGGACTTAAGCCAGAAGCAAAATGGATGTTAACAGAGGGTAGTGACAACTCAGAGATGGGAAGAACTGTTCCAATCGATAAAGTACTTGATGATGCGATGATCGTATGGGGTCAAAATGGTGAAGCACTTCGTCCTGAACAAGGTTACCCTGTACGTCTTTTACTTCCAGGTTGGGAAGGTAACCTTTGTGTTAAATGGTTAAAGCGTCTTGAATTCTCTGATGAGCCATGGTATTGTAAAGAGGAAACTTCTAAATATACTGCTCTTAAGCCAACAGGAAAAGCGATCCAACACTTTTATGCAAATGAGGTAAACTCAACAGTTACTTCTCCATCTCCAGAAATAGACTGGTCAAATCTTAAAGATGGTGACATTGTAGAGATCGAAGGTCTTGCATGGTCTGGTATGGGAACTATTACTGGTGTAGATTTATCATTTGATGGTGGAAAAACATATGTAGAAGCAAAACTTAAAGGTCTTGTACTTCCAAAATGTTGGACACGCTGGTCTTATATCCACACATATAAAAAAGGTGAGAAACTTCTTCTTACTTCACGTGCTATGGATGATGCTGGTTATATCCAACCAACAATCGATCAAGAAGTATCTGTAATGGGTGTTGAGTCTGTTTATCACAGAAATGCGGTTGAGACTTGGGAAGTAACAGAGACTGGAAAAGTAAACCACGTTCAAATGAGAACACCAGGAGGGGTAAAGAATGCTTAAATTAAATACAAGATTTATGGCTGGTGCTTCTGTTGTAGCTGCAGTATTGCTTATGGCAGGTTGTACACAAAATAGTGCAGAACCAAAAGAGACAAAAGTAGCTGCTAAAGCAACTATTGATGGTGGTGTAGCATACCCAGTTGTAAATGACAAAATGGGACCTTACTATGTAAATCCTCAAGTGGCAGCTGTTGCTCCAAAGATTAACAATGGTCGCATACCAACTGCAAACGAACTCAAAGCGTGGGATAAAGATATTCAAGCTGGTGGAAAAGGTTTACCAGAAGGTAGTGGTTCTGTAGAAGAGGGTGAAGAACTCTATGAAGCAAAATGTGTTATGTGTCATGGTGACTTTGGTTCAGGTGGTGGAGGTTATCCAGCACTCTCTAAAGGTAATGCTTATGAGCTTCAAAAGACACTTACAAACAACAGATGGCACGATCCAGAAGCTGATGGTCCAACTCGTGTATTTGGTTCTTACTGGCCACAAGCTAGTACACTTTGGTGGTACATTAGAGATGGTATGCCACATCCAAAATCTAAAACACTTACTGATGATGAAGTATATGCACTTACTGCATATATCTTAAACATCAATGAGATGGAGATTGATGGTGAAGAGATCGATGATGAGTTTGTTCTTGATCGTGAAAAATTTGCTAGAATTAAAATGCCAAATGTTGATGGTTTTGAACCAAAAATCGATGGTCCAGATGGTTTAGAGAATGTTCGTAATTACTATGCAAATCCTAAAAACTTTGGTGCAATCAAAGTAAAACCTAGCGAGCGTTGTATGACTGGTTGTCAAGAAGAGACAGTAGAAGTTGTTCGTATTCAAGGTGCAGGTATCTCTGATTTTATGCCACCAATGTCTGTAGTACGTGATGCTCCAGAAGAGAAAAAAGAGGAAAAGATTGACCCTAAAGAGGTGTATAATAACACTTGTGCAATGTGTCACTCAGGATATCTTTCACCTGGAAGTGCAGAGTGGAAGCCATTTGTAGCTGAAGGTATGGAAACAGTTTACAAAAAAGCGATCGAGGGTACACCAAATGGTATGCCAGCAAAAGGTGGTACTGACCTTTCAGATGCTAACTTTAAACTAGTAGTTGACTACGTAGTTAACGGTAAATAAAATTATAAAGGAAAAAAAATGGAAAGAAGACAATTTTTAAACGTAACTTTAGGTGCATTAGCTTTAGCTGTTGTACCTGCGAGTGTAAAAGCAGAAGACTTTAGAAAATCAAAGCCTGCAGTATGGAGTGCTCACACTGTTGAAGATGCTATTAAAGCAATGTATGGAACAACTGAGCTTATTGAAAAAAATGTAAGACTTAAAGCTGCTGGTGAAAACTTTGACAGTGGTAAAAAGGCTGTTGCATCTTCAGGTGGAGCAATCCCTGTTGATTTTGGAACAGATATTCCTGCTAAAACTATCGCAGTTTTCCAAGATGCTAACCCTGAAGCAGCAGTATGTGTTGTTTCTGTAAACAAGTATTCTGTAAATGATTACTCTATTAAGATTAAAATGGCTAAGCCAGGTTCTATCACTGTAGTTGTTGAGGGTGAAGATGGTAAGCTTTATGCTGCTAAACAAACTCTAGATGTTGCACTTGGTGGATGTGAAGGTTAATCCCTTTTCATCTCTTAATAAATTAAGAATAAATAGTAAGGAAAAAAAATGGCTGATATTAAAGTAAGAGCAAAATTAAAAGGTGATGTAGTAGAAGTAAAAGCTTTTGCTAAGCATGAGATGAGTACATACAATATGATGGAGAAAAAAACTGGTAATAGAGATGATGCAAACTTTATTGAGCACATCACTGCTACAGTAAATGGTGAGACAGTATTTGATATGTCAACATCACAATTCTTATCAAAAAACCCAATCTTTAAATTTAAGTTTAAAGGTGACTTTAAAAAGGGTGATAAAATTCAAATGGTTGCAACTGACCGTAAGGGTAAAACTCTTAAAGGTAAAGGTAAAATCAAGCAAAAGAAAAAGTAAGCATTTTTATGCTTACTTAATCCCTTATTGGAGAGAATATGAAGTCTGTATTCAAGATAATTTTTACTCTTTTGATCTTCAAAGGGATCCTTCTTGCAAGTATAATCAATGTGGACACATTGGTTATATCTGCTTACAAAGAGAAAAAAATCCCCCTTGTTTATTTGCACAGAATTGGCTGTAACTACTGTAACTTGATGGAAGAGTTCACATTAGATGATGATAATGTTATTGAATATATAAAAAACAATTTTGTGCTGATAAACATAAATGTTTCTCTAGGTGATACAGTTATTTATAAGAAACAAAAAATGTCAGCAAAAGAGTTTGCTACAACAACGGGTTATGCATTTTATCCAGCTTCGTTATTTCTTTCAAAAGAGAATGAGGTTTTTGAAGCTTTGATGGGATATAGAGATGAAAAAAGTTATTTAAAAGAACTTCAAACAATAAAAAATTCACAAGAATAATAAACAAAGAGAACATAGATGACAGGTAGAGTTTTAAAACTATACAGAACAAAAGATGATAAAGATAAAACACGAGAAAGTTGTACTCAGCTAGAGCTTGATTATAATGGTGTTTTGGGTGATAAATTTTATGCAAAAGATCCTCAAAGAGCTATTTTAATCACCTCTATTGAGAGCTATAAACTAGCACATTCAAATGGAATTGAATTGGATGAAGGTGCATTGGGTGAGAATATTTTGATCGATATTAACCCTTATCATCTGCTACCAGGAGAGAGATTTTCTATAGGTGAGAGTGTATTGGAAATTACACAAAATTGTACACTTTGTAAAGGTTTAAGTCGTGTTCACAATAAACTTCCAAAGCTTTTAAAAAATGATCGTGGCATATTTGCAAAAATTGTTAATGATGATGAGAATAAAGTCTCACTTCACGATCATGTTGAGTTAGAATGGTAAGGGAAATTATATGCAAAGAAGAAACAGAGTAAGACACATTGTATTACTGATAACTACACTCATATTTATAGGATGTAATGGTGTAGAGACACAAACACCATCTAGTACTCTAGAGGTAAAACAAGATATTCAGGTTTTTAGTAGTCCAAATAAAGAGCATACTATAACACCAAAGAGTATTGAGAGAGTTTTTGAAAGATCAAGCTTTAAGGTTGATGGCAATAACAATATGAATCGCCCTTTTAGTATGAGGTTTCAAGAAACATACTATAAAACATATCATCTAGCGATGTTTTTTCATCGTGAATTAAGTTTTCGCTTACTAAAAAAATATCCAAAGTTTGGTGTTTTAATCCCTTTGACGATGTCTATCTGGGAAGATGAAAAAGGCAATATGAATATCTCTACACTCTCTTTAGAAGGGATGTCAAGAGCTACTCAGATTCCGATTGATGATGTTGATCTTGTTGAGTATGCATCATTATTGCAAGAGGTACTTCAAAAAGCGATGCCAAATGGAAAAATGAAGCAACTCTCATACACACCAGCAAAACCTTCTGAATCATTTCAGATTCATCTCACTCAAGCAGTAGATTTTGAGGATGGAAGTGCTGAAGATTTTATTGATGATTATGAAGCAGAGTTTGAAGGGGAGATGGAGACAAAAGGATTTTTATTTCCAAACTTTACAAATGTTGCACAGGAGCTTTTTAAAGATCATAACTACACAAATGTATATGACTTTTACCATACATATTCAATCTGTAAGTTTGAAGTGATTTTCCCTGTTTCTAAAAAACATCCAGAAGCTGGAGCATGGGCTCCTTGCTCTTTTTATATCTATAAAAAGGTAGATGAGGAAAAGATGCACATAGGTTTTTTGGGTGTTGAGAACTGGATAAGTTCACTTGACATTGAAGATAATGAGAGTATTGAGCCTTTATACGAAGCTCAGCAAAATATTATTGAGATAATCAAGGGGATGGAATGAGTTTTTCAAGAAGAGATATCCTAAAGTTATCAGGTGCTTCACTTGCAACCTTAAGTCTGAGTGGATGTGCTACAAAAGAGATGGATGTAGAGCATCCAAAAAAAGATAAAGAGTTTGATATTGTGCTGCCAAAAACATCCGCTCCTCGTGTTGTTGTAGTTGGTGGTGGATGGTCTGGGCTTTCACTTGCAAGACAACTCAAAGAGGAAGCTCCACAAAGTGAAGTGATCTTAGTAGAACAGCGTTTTGAGTTTGTATCTTGCCCTATGAGCAATCTTTGGCTTGTTGACAAGATAGAGTTGGAGTTTTTAACGCACGACTATCTTCAAGGTGCACGTAATGGTGGGTATAGATATTTTCAAGCATCAGCATACGGAATCGATAAAAAAGCAAAAGTGTTACGAACTACAAATGGAGATATAGAGTATGATTATTTGGCTCTAGCACCAGGTATAGAGTATGATTATTCTGCTTGGACAGATGATCCTGAATTGATTCAACGTTTAAAAACAGAGTATCCAGCTGCATTTATGCCAGGAAGTGAGCATATCACTCTGCGTAATAAAATACTCAATTTTAAGGGTGGGAATTTCCTTTTTACAGTTCCAAAAGGAAATTATAGATGTTTACCTGCACCGTATGAGAGAGCATGTATGGTGGCTGATTATTTTAAGTCAAAAGGGATCAAAGCAAAAGTTATCCTATTGGATGAAAATAATGATATTACGATAAAAGAGCATGGTTTTCATACAGCTATGGATGAGCTTTATGGTGAGTATTTGGAGTATCATCCAAATGCACAGATTGAAGAGATAGATCTTGATACGAAAACTGTTGTAACAGAGTTTGATGAGTTTACCTTTGATGATGCATCATTCTATCCAAGAGTAAGGGGAGCAAAACTCCTTGAAAAACTAGGGTTTGCAAAAGATACTATTTACAATAAAAAAGAAGCCAATATTGATCCATTAACATACGAAGTGATTGGAGAAGAAAATATCTTTGTTAGTGGTGATGCAAGACCAATGGGATTTTCTAAATCGGGAAATACCTCTAATACAGAAGCAAAATTTGTTGCAAGACTTATTGCTAGGAAGATTAACGATAAACCTAAGATCCCTTGGGAAACACCTGTGACACTGTGTATCTCACTGGTTTCTATTGAGCCTGAGAGGGGGATCTTTATCCACTCTGAGTATGCATATAACAAAAAAAGGGGACAGTTTGAGTTTGCTACTCCTGTCACAGATGAGATTTGGCAAGGTAAACACGGTCAAGAGAATGCTCAAACAGCATACGCTTGGGCAAAAGGGATGTATGTAGATATGTTTGGAGAGTCTTAAAAATAAGGTTGTAAAAACTCTATCACTTTTTTGTATATCTCTAAGTTGTCTTTTGGAGCTGCTTTTTGTATATTTTTCAGATATACAAGAAGGTATTTGCTCTCGTTTTCTCCATAGAACTTCGCTTGTGGATCAGCTAACAAGTTGTCAATGAGTTTTTCATTGATGTTAGTGTTGATCAGAAGAAAACTTAACAGTGTGTATTTTTCAGCAAGTCCACCCCAATAATACAGACCATAGTTCCCCTCAGGCTTTTTGTTTATATAAACTTGGTATTTGTCAGCTCCATGCTTGAGCAATGTGTTGTAAGCATCATATGAAGCAAATCTGGCTGCAATGGCAAGTGCATCCAATGGAAGGGGTGTTTTTGTTTTTTGATCTATCTGTACACCATGAAGCAGAAGTGCACGAATCACTTCGATCTGGTTATACTTGGTAGCAAGATGGAGATAGTTGAAAGTTTTGTTTGATGCTTTTGATTTTGTGATGTATTCTGCATAGAGATAGGGCTCTTTTTTATTGAAGACAATACCATCAAACCATCTGTTTAGCGGGTAATCTTTCATCGCAATTATTTTAAGAGCCAGTTGTTTTTGCGACAAGCGAATCGCATAGCTTAAAGTAGTGTTTCCACTCACATCAGCCACATAAACATCTGCTCCCATATCGATAAGTTGCTGAGCAAAATTAAAAAGTTTTAAACGCAGTGCCATAAGTAGTGCGCTCTCACCTCGAGAGTTAATTAGATTTATATCTGCTCCATTTTCTATAAGTTCTTGTACTAAAGAGAGATTTTTATGCTCAATAGCTATCATCAAAGGTGTAAGATCCACTTTATATCTTGCAGATTCGGTTGTATAAAGATTGTGAATGAGAAAAGTATCTATGTTGTGTAAGTCTTGAAAATGTTGTGAGGCATAATTTAAGTCTCCACTTTCAAATGCAAATAAGATTTTCTCTTGAGGTGTTTTGAGGTTTTTTTTGATATATTGAGATATCTCTTGTATGTATTGTTTTTTAAAATGTATACCATCGATATAAAAACTTTTTTGGTAGAAAAGGGCAGCTTTATAAGGATCATTGAGTTGATGTTGATATGTTTTAGCTATTTGTATATATGCCGATACTTTTTGCTTGTTTGATGGTGATAGGGTGGTGATTTTTAAAAAATATTCTAATGCTTGAAGTATCTCTTGTTGCGTTTTTGAAGATTTTAACTTTAGACTACCCATAAACCACAGTGCATCGATAGAGTTTTGCTTAAGGGCTTTTTGAAGGTAAAAAATTCCTTTATGGTTATCTCTTTGTGTCCCTTTTGCTTGAAAATAGGCAAGTGCAACATTGTATTGGGCAGTTGCAGACCCATTTCTTGCTGCTTTGAGTTCTTTGTTAAAAGATTCGATATCTTCCATCAAGCCAGCATGGATCTCTAGGCAAAAAATCCCAATGAGAAAAAAATATCTTATTGGTAGTATTTTTTTACTCCTTCAATTTTTGAGCCCATATTGAGCAGAAGCATATCTGCAATAACAAGTGCAGCCATCGCTTCACACACAACAGTTCCACGGATCGCTACACAAGGATCGTGTCTCCCTTTGAGTGCAAAGTCAACTTCCTCTTTCTCTTTTGTGATGGTATGTTGTGTTTTAAAAATGGAAGGTGTAGGTTTAAAGTAAACATTGAGAGTGATATCTTCACCATTACTGATACCACCTAAAATACCCCCTGCATGGTTTGATTCAAAGCCATCTTTTCTTATTTGATCATTATTTTGTGATCCAAAGCTTTTTACACTTTTGATACCATCACCAATCTCCACAGCTTTTACAGCATTGAGACCCATCATAGCATCTGCTAAAACACCATCAAGTTTATAGTAAAGTGGCTGACCAAGTCCAGCAGGAGCACCTTTGATAACTATACGAGATACTCCACCAACAGAATCGTGTTCATTTTTAGCTGATAAGATAGCCTCTTTTTGAGCATCTTCTACATTTTTATCGAGTGCATAGATAACACTTTTTTTTGCTGCCTCATAGTCAAAACTCTCAGCTGCGATACCATTGACTTCACTAATCCCGCTCATCACTTCTATGTTAAGCTCTTTGAGCATAAGTTTTGCTATAGCTCCAGCTGCAACTCTTGCTGCAGTTTCACGTGCAGAACTTCTTCCACCACCTCTGTAGTCTCTTATGCCATACTTCTCAAAGTAGGTAAAGTCAGCATGACCTGGGCGAAACACATCTTTGATATTGGAATAATCACGTGACTTTTGGTTGGTGTTGTAGATGATCATCGCGATTGGTGTACCTGTAGATTTCCCCTCAAAAACACCGCTAAGTATCTCTACTGCATCAGCTTCTTTGCGAGCTGTTTCAAACTCACTTTTACCAGGCTTACGACGATCAAGTTCGCTTTGAATATACTTTTTATCTATTTGTAATCCTGCTGGAACACCATCTAGTATACATCCAAGAGCTTTTCCGTGAGACTCTCCAAAAGTGCTAAAACGCAATTTCATCCCAAAACTGTTCACTATCTTTCCTTTTTTAACATATCAACAGCAATTTTAGCTGCTTCTTGTTGTGCTATTTTTTTACTTTTTCCTATAGCACGAGCATACTCTTTATCTTCGATAAAAACACCAACTTCAAACTCTTTTTGATGGTCAGGACCACGTGATGCGAGAACTCTATACTCAGGTGTAATCCCAAAGCGTGCCTGTGTGAGTTCTTGAAGAGTTGTTTTGAAGTCTCTAAAGAGGGAATCGAGTGAGATCTCTTTGTGGTTTTGTTCTATGAGTTTGATTGCGATCTCTTGTACTTGTTGAAGACCAGCTTCAAGATATATCGCCCCCATTACCGCTTCAAAAGCATTGGAGAGTAGAGAGGACTTTTCTCGACCACCATTGTTTTCCTCTGCATTTGAAAGAAGGATATAGTCTCCAAGATGTAAAGCCCGTGCAAGTTTATCAAAACCTGTTTCGTTTACTAAAGAGGCACGAATTTTGGAGAGTTTTCCCTCATCAGAATTTTGAAATTTTTTAAAGAGATACTCACCTACAACCAAATCAAGGACAGCATCACCTAAAAATTCAAGGCGTTCGTTGTCATAAGGTTGTTTATAACTTTTGTGTGTAAGTGCTTCAATTATTAGTTTTTTATCTTTAAAAACATAGTTAAGTTGCTTTTCAAGTGTTTCTATATTTTTATGCATTATGCCCTCATTGAGTATTTATTAGTTTCTTTTTCATTGCTTCTGCTGCATCTCGCGCGAGTTTATCGCATCTTTCATTCTCTTCATGTCCATCATGTCCACGCACCCAGATAGCTGTGATCTTATGCCTTTTTGAGATATCAAGATACTCTTTCCATAAATCTGGATTTTTTACTTTTTTAAACTCTTTTTTCACCCAGTTGTTAAGCCATTCATTGATCCCCTTAACAACATAAGAGCTATCAGAAACTATCTTTACTTCGCATGGCTCTTTCAATGCTTTTAGTCCTTCTATTACACCTAAAAGCTCCATACGGTTATTTGTAGTATGTGCATAAGCACCACTGAGCTCTTTTTCTTTGTCTCCATAACGGAGGATTACTCCATATCCACCAGGACCTGGATTTCCCAAAGCACTTCCATCACTGAAAAGAGTTATTTTCTTCACTAAAATCCTTGTGGTAATCTTTTACGATACTCCATTCAACCTTCGATGTTCCAATGGCATGACAAAAACTACATCTATGAAATGCAAAAGGAGCAACATGTTTGCAACACTCACAACTATACTCAAAATGGAGTGTTGCATTGAGTTTTGTTTGTTGCAGATTTATGAGTATATCTAGCTCAAAATTTGAACTTGTCTGCGCAAGTGTAACATCCCCTCTGGCACTATAGAGTTCTCGTAAAAAACTGTTCTTTGAAATTATATCCAAATCTAGGTTTTTTGCCTCAAGTCCCCACAGTATATCTGCTAAAAGATCACTTTTAGAACTGTCAAAGTGTTGCCATGCAAGTTTTGGATCTACTTTAAAAAGAAACTCAAATGTCATGTATGTGAGCTGATATGTTTTGTTGTAGATATCAAGTAGCTTGAGAGCTTTTTCATCATTTGTAAGGTTGGCATTACTAAGGAGCATAAGTGAATGAAGATAAGCTTCTTCTTGTTTTGTATCGACACCTAGTGTGTCTAGAGGTTCTAGTACCTCCAAAGCAGCTTTATAGTCTCTCATCTGTTCATAAACAAGTAAAAGATACTCAAGGGCCTGTGGTGTTCTTGGAGATTTTTTTAAGATCTCTAAAAATATTTGTCTAGCACGCTCTAAAAAACCTGCTTTAAAGTATGTTTTGCCTAAAAGAAAGAGAGTCTCTTTTTTGTTGTGAAGTAGTGTAGATTTAAGAAGTTCATTATATATCTCTATTGCTTTTTCATAATTTCCATTTTGTGTGTATGAATGTGCAAGCAATAGCCATGACTTTTCTGAGAGTTCTCCACTGCTTATGAGTACTTGTAGTTCGTTTTTGGAGGGCAATGTGCGAAATTGACGTAAAAATTTATCAAGATTTTTTGAGTCCTCTTTGCTTTTGTATCGCCCCCACCAGTATGAAGAAAAAGTGATAACAAAAACTAGAGCAAAAAAGATAATAACAGAAAAAAGAGGATCACGAAACTCAATGAAAAATGTACCCATCTAACTATACACCACTATGCCATAATCATTTTTGAGATTGTAAAATGTTGCATCTGCACTTAGTTCCAAATCTTTGATCTTTCCAAGTTGGATAATCGAATTTTTGGAAACTTGAATACCATTTTCTCTAAAAAACTTTTTAATATTTACAAACTTGATATCTTCGACAAATTTGTACTCAAACTCTTTGTAAAGTTTCATCTTTTCGTATGAAAAGATATGTTCATTGACATGGAGTTGGTCAGAAGCATACTTAATAGGCAGATAACCTGAGAGATCTGTAAGTATCTCTTCAATATGCTTGTGTTTTGGTGGAAGTGTGTTTTTTTGAATAAAAAGGTACTTGTTATTAAGTTTTAGAGTCTGTGTTTGTTTCCAGTATTTGTATGCAGGGTTGGAGACACCAAGCTTAGAGTACACTTCACGCCAGAGCCAAAAAGAGTTGAGTGTATTTGGTAGATGTGACATGCTCTTGTGACTCCTTTATTTCATTAATGATTACTATATCACAGTAAAGATTAAGATTTTGTGAAATGAAAATTTAGCTACAAGCTAAGTTCAAATCACAAATGCAATTTTCTTGGTTGAATGGGCACTGAAAGTTTGGTATATTGGTATATCTGAATAATATTGTCGAATTAGATTGTTGAATGGATAGTATAAATGCAAGTTGTTAATTAGGAAGTTTTGTAACGATAAATGGTGGACCCTCTGGGATTCGAACCCAGGGAGGTATGACCCTCGCCGGTTTTCAAGACCGGTGCTTTCGACCAACTCAGCCAAAGATCCACACTTGTAAACAATTACGATAAAACTGGAGGTGCCACCCAGATTTGAACTGGGGATAGCAGCTTTGCAGGCTGCGGCCTTACCACTTGGCGATGGCACCAGTTTCAATAATAATTAATATGGTGCCCGGGGCCGGACTTGAACCGGCACAGTATTACTACCGGGGGATTTTAAGTCCCCTGCGTCTACCAATTCCGCCACCCGGGCATTTGGGTAATTACTCTGTTTTATCAATAATAATTTAATGGAGCGGGAAACGAGGTTCGAACTCGCGACCCCAACCTTGGCAAGGTTGTGCTCTACCACTGAGCTATTCCCGCAAAACTCTTACAACATCTGTGTAAGTGAGGTGGAATTATAGCTGATTGTTTTTGATTTGTAAAGAGTTTTTGAACAAAATTGTAAAAAAAGTGGTATAATCGCAAAATAATTCAATCAAGAAACCACTATAATAGGAAATTTTATGAGAAGTGATATTATAAAGAAGGGGTTTGATAAAGCTCCGCACCGTTCACTACTTCGTGCAACGGGATTAAAAGATGAAGATTTTGACAAGCCGTTTATTGGTATAGCAAACAGTTATATTGACATTATTCCAGGTCACTTCTTTTTACATGAATATGGTGAGATAGTAAAAGAAGCTATCCGTGAAGCTGGTGGTGTGCCATTTGTTTTCAACACTATAGGCGTTGATGATGGTATAGCAATGGGACATGATGGTATGCTTTATTCGCTCCCATCTCGTGAGATTATTGCTGATTCTATGGAAACTGTGATGAATGCACACAAACTCGATGCTATGATCTGTATCCCTAACTGTGATAAGATTGTACCGGGTATGATTATGGGTGCACTTCGTGTAAATGTTCCAACTGTATTTGTCTCAGGTGGACCGATGCCAGCAGGACACAAAAAAGATGGAACACCGATCGATCTTGCTACTGCGTTTGAAGCAGTTGGTCAGTTTAACGATGGCAATATGAGTGAAGAGGAGCTTTAT
>Ga0256837_1000567_pt1 | contig 30531 bp, 30 predicted proteins | sample 4562384metaG_FD_185976 | JGI IMG/M metagenome (GOLD analysis project Ga0256837, IMG submission 185976) | Hydrothermal vent microbial communities from Guaymas Basin, Mexico - 4561-384 | ecosystem: Environmental > Aquatic > Marine > Hydrothermal vents | place: Mexico: Guaymas Basin | collected... | reverse complement strand
AAACACCATCTTTTTTAATCCAAAAAGTAGGATGTTCTGCCTGAGTTATCTCTAAAAACTTTCTACCCTCTTCATCCCAGTACTCTTTATTTTGATAGCCATCAGCATTTACAAACGCCATAAACTCACCATTGCTCACAAGATATTTTGAGACTTTAAATGAGTTAACATGCTCTATGTAAACGCCATACTCATTATCCCAGCCATAAAGTTTATGACTTTTATCTACTCCTAGTTCTATATCAGCACTATTTATCTCTAACATCTCATTTGTTGGTGCAGATGAACTCTGAGAACAAGCTTGAAAATAGAGAGAATCTTTAACAAACTCTAGTGGCATCTGACGATGAAGTACTAAAGATGTCTCTATATGGATTCGCTCATGCTCTATACCCATAAGTATAATCCACATCTCAGACTCTTCACTTATAGGTAAAAAGAGGGGCAGAGTCATAATCAACTCATCCACAAGAGTTTTCACCTGCTTTCTATACTCCCGAACTTCTTCCACTTTTGGCCAGTTATATCTAGCACTATCCATATCATCCCAAGACATCTCATCAACACCAACAGCGAAGATAGACTCGAAATTAGGATTTATTCGCGCACTTATTATCTTCATATTTATAAGTTTATTTACAAAAAAAGTAGCAGTATGCCCAAAATAAAATATCATAGGATGGCGTGTGATTTCAGACTTCTCATAAAAGACATCATTATCTTTTAACACTTCAAAAACTCTCTCATACAACTCAAAAGTATTATGAAAGTACTCTTGTATTTCTTGGCGTTTAGACTCAATGCTTTTTCCATCAAGGAGTATGGAATATTTGCTTAACTTACTCAAAAATAGACCTTTATATTTGTTATAATCATTATATGAAAATTATTCAAAGTAAATTATTAAATCAGTTTGTTGGTATAACTCACGGCTTTACGTCTAAGCGAAATGGTAACCTTGCATTTCATGTTGGCGACGATGTTCAAAATGTTCATAATAACCATCTGCTTTTGGCAAAAGAAAAGAGGTCATTGCTGTAGCACATGCAGGAAGAGCTGGTGCATTTCATAACATTACAGGAAATGTTGTTGATAGTTTTGTAGATAATTATGATTCCAATCCTAGTGATATTGCTGTAAGTGTTGGTGCTAGTATTGGCGTTTGTTGTTATGAGGTTGGTGAAAAAATTTACACAGAAGCAAAAGAGTTAAACCTAGAGTATAGTGTAGAAAAAAGAGAAAATAAATACTTTTTAAATATCTCTAAAATATTAAAGACTCAGCTCCTAAACGCCAATATAGAGGAGAGAAATATAGAGTTTAGTGAGGAGTGTAGTTGCTGTAGCAGTAAAAAGTACTTCTCTTATCGTGCAGAGTCTCAAACAGGAAGATTTGCTGGGCTTATCTACTTAGATTAGCTATTTATCACTTTTGCTAACTGCTCTGGAAGTAAGCCTAAAGACTCTTCAACAAGTTTACTATTTCCATGAGTGATAAATGCATCTTCATACTCAAAACTTGTAAGTTCTATATCTGTGATTTTCTCTTTTGCTAAAAATTCTAAGATAGCAGAACCTACTCCACCCATTTTAGAACTATCAGAGAAGATAAACCATTTTTTATGTTTTGTACTCAACTCACGAAGCATATCTTCATCAAGTGGTTTCACAAAACGCAAATCTAAAATACTCACTTTTTTATCTAAAAGTAATGATGTTTCATATGCACGACCTACTCCATTTCCATACCCTATAAGTAAAATATCTCCACTATTTGACTCTAATAGTTGAGACTTTGCCAACTCAAAAGGAGTTGATTCAGGCAGAGTTGTCGGTGTAAATGAACCTCTAGGATAACGAAGAGAACATGGATGCTCATACTCAGATGCAAATGCCATTGCTTGATGAAAACTCTTCTCATCACGAGGAGCGAAGAGTGTCATATTTGGAATGGCTCTTAAAAAACTTATGTCAAAAACACCCTGATGAGTCTCTCCATCTTCACCTACAATCCCTGCACGGTCAAGTGCAAAAACTACAGGTAAATCCATAAGACAAGTATCATGAATCACTTGGTCAAAACCACGCTGTAAAAATGTCGAGTAGATAGTACAAAAAGGTTTAAATCCCTCTTTTGCTAATGCACTCATAGAAGTAACAGCATGCTGTTCCGCGATGGCAACATCCCAAAATCTATTTGGATACTTCTCTAAGAGTTCACTTAAACCTGTTCCACTAGGCATTGCTGCAGTTGCACCCACTATCTTTTCATTTTTTTCAGCTAAATTCAGTAAACAGTCTGTATAAATTTGTGTAGCACTTTTAGTTGTAGATTTTTTAAGAGTATGCCCATCACTCAGATCAAAAGGAGAAACACCATGCCATTTTTCCTCTTTACCCTCAGCTATATCATACCCTTTACCTTTGGTAGTTTGGCAATGAATTATAACTGGTCTATCCAGCTTTCTAGCCCTCTGAAATATATCTATAAGTTGCTCTAAATTATGCCCATTTACAGGACCAATATAGTTAATTCCCATCTCTTCAAACAAGATACCGGGAGTGATAAGTTTAAGCCCCTCTTCCATACGTTTTGCTATATAGTGAGCACCTTCGCCAAAGTTATCTACAAAGCTCTCCGTAGTTTTTTTGAAACGTTGGTAAAAGGGTGATGCCATTGCAGAGCTTAACATTCTACTCATAGCCCCGATAGGCTTAGCTATACTCATCTCATTATCATTAAGGATAATAATCATCGGATATTTTCTATCACCTAACTCATTAAGTGCCTCATAAACCATACCAGCAGTCATACTTCCATCACCAATCATAACAACAGGAATCCGACTCTCTTGCTCACCCTTAAGAGCTATCGCCTTAGCAGCTCCAACACCTAAAGAGATAGAAGTAGAGCTATGTCCTGCAACAAAGTAGTCATCATCACTCTCACTCGGTTTAGTATATCCACACATACCATTAAACTGACGGAGGGTATCAAAATCATCCCATCTATCTGTTAAAAGTTTATGTGCATATGATTGATGACTTACATCAAAGATAAAGGGATCTTTTTTACTATCAAATACTTTATGCATAGCTACGATTAACTCCGTAGCCCCAAGAGTTGAACTTAAATGACCACCATTTTTACTTACAACTTCTAAAATTCTTTCTCTTATATCTTGACATACTACTTCAAGTTCTTTAATATTTTTGTTTTTAATATTCATCTATTTTACTCACTTAATGCTGCATTCTTAACTCGTTGAAATCTTTTACTGATTTGTGCATCTATATTTCCAGCATCACTTATCACAACGACACCGCCCTCACTTACAGCTGAATCAGAAATTATACTAACTCGTTCCTGTTTTCCAATATGTTCTGAAATAGCACCATGATTTTTAGGGTTAACTTTAAGAGTTACTTTTGAAGCACTCTGTAACTCATTTAAGAGCTCATCACTCAGTACTTTTGCTATCTCATTAGAGTTTTCACTCAACTCAACTTTAACTACTTCATGTGCTATATCAACAGCAGCTCTCATTAAATCAGATTTAATGGCTTCTAATGCAGTCTCAAACTCTTTTGCACTCTCTTCTATCTTCTTGATTGATTCTGCAAACATATCTCTACTACTTTTTAACTGTAGTTCTGAATCATTAAGAGCTTTTGCAACACCAGCTTCTATACCTTCCGAAAAAGCATCCTCTTTAGCTTTAACTAAAGAGTTTTGATACTCCTCTTCCTTACTCTCTAATTTCATCTGTAATTTTATAAAGTTAGAAGACATCTCGTCGGTTTTTTGCATTAAAGACTCGATAAGAGACTCTTTAGAACTAGAGCTTAATGCACTAGAATCAACATCTGTGATTTTTTTCTTCTCTGGCTCCTCTTTTGTCGGCGACTTCGTATGTTCACTCTCCTCTTCTGAACTATTTCCAAGAGCGATGATTTTAAAGTTATATTTTCCAACATTATGAGAATCTAATTTGTTTTTTGATATTACAGTAGCCATATATTACTCTATCATCTCTTCAGTAGATCCCATCTGAATTGCACCACTCTCAGCAAGACCATTCACGACCTCAACGATTTTACGCTGAGCAGTCTCTACATCTTTCATCTTAACAGCACCTAGGAACTGCATCTCCTCTTCAAAGGCATCACGAGCACGATCACTCATAGCAGAGAAGAACTTCTCTTTTAACTCTTCAGGAGAAGATTTTAGTGCTAACATTAACTCAGCCTTATCAACAGCTTTAAGTGTCTCCGTAATCGCTGTTTTATCTAAACTGACCATATCTTCAAATGTAAACATCATCTCTTTGATAAGTGTCGCAAGCTCTTCATCAACCTGCTCAATATTTGAAAGAGTCGCTTTAGAACTTTTTGCACCAAGACGGTTAAATACATCAGCAACAGCACGAGGACCACCAACTTCAACTTTGTATGAAGCAAGAGACTCGAGTTTAGACTCTAAAACAGCCGAAACTCTTTTAATCACAGAAGGAGAAATATCCCCAAGTCTTGCCATACGCATAGCAACTTCACTACGTAGTTCATCAGGAAAGAACTGTAGTGTATCAGCAGCTTCAGTAGCATCCATATGAGCCAATATAAGAGCAATAGTCTGTGGATGCTCATTGATAATAAAGTCTGAAAGTTGTTGAGGCTTAATCTTAGAAAGGTATGCAAAGTTTTGAGTATCTTGCATATTTTTACTTAATTTTTCAAGAACTTTTTTAGCCTCTTCTGCACCAAGTGTACGATAGAGTAACTCTCTTGCATACTCCATACCACCTGATGTAAGATACTGACCAGATTGAAAAATAGCATGAAACTCCTCAAGTATAGCAGTTGCAACACTTCTATCAACTGAACTATTTTGTGCAATGTATTTTGATATATCGGTAATAGTATCTACAGTCATAGCTGAAAAAATTCCAGCTGTAGTCTCTTCTCCTAGTTGTAAAAGAAGTATGGCAATTTTTTCAGCCATACTCATCTCATCAAAAATAGCTTGTTGTTGCTGATTTAAGTTTGCCATATTATTTCCTCTTTACTTCATTATCTTTGGTGAGTTCCATCTGCTTCTTCTACTAAAAGTGCTTGTAGTAAAGAGGCTATATCTTCAGGTGCTTCATCTGCCATGTTTCGTACTTTATCGAGAATAACCTCATATTTAAGTTCATCCTCATTAAAGTTATCACCTACACCTAACTGATCTTCAACTTTCTTACGCATCTGCTGTACTTTTTCTACAAGATCTTCCTCTTCATCATCTTCAATAGCTAGTATCGGAGAAGCAAGTTCTTCCTCTTCTTTTGAGATTTCAAGCATTTTTCCAGCAAATGGAGAGATAACTTTTTTGTAAAGTATAAGAAGTAAAATAAGCACAAATATATACTTAAATACTCCAGAAAAAGGTGCTAAATAAGTAGCTATAAACTCTCTACCCTGTGTTACTCCATCCACCGATGGAGACATTTTACTTCTATCAAATTGGAGATTTTGGACACTTATAACGTCCCCTCTCTCTTTATTTATACCTATAGAACGACTTACTAAATCTGTAAGTGCATTTATATCTGTCTCATTTAAAGGTACATATTCAACATCAGATGTAGATTTACCATCTTTATCCATTTTGGTTTTATACTTTCCATCAACAATAACAGCAGCAGTAATTCTTTTAATACGAGCAAACTGACTCTTTGTAGTACTCACAGTTTTACCAACTTCATAGTTAGTTGTTCCCGTATTCTTAGAGTATGAATTTTTAGTTTGATTACTTGTTAAACCTTTAACAGGTCCTATATTGCTCACTGTTCCAGGTACACCACCTACTTGTTTAGGACTCGTACCTTCTCTTTTCTCTTCACTAGTCTGCTCACTTCGTACAACATTTTCAGGATCATAAGTTTCACTTGTTGAGTTTTGAACAGAAAAATCGAACTCTATTGTTACCTGAGCGACAACCTTATCTGTACCACCAACAAATGGTGAGATTACTCTTAGGATTTTTTCTTCTTTTTTCTTCTCTTCTTTATTTTTATATTTCTGTTGTGATATGGAGAGTTCACTCATTTGAGCTGATTCTTCTTCATCCCCAAGTGTATTTCCATCACTATTTACAAGTGTTACATTTGCTGATGTTAACTTCGGTACGGCAGAAGAAACAAGATTTTTAATACCTCGTATCTGTTTAAGAGAGAGTGTCCGACCATCTTTAAGTTCTACCATAATCGAAGCCGTTGGGAGAACCTCTTTTGTCACAAAAAGTGACTCTTTTGGCAGGGCTAAACTTACTGTTGCAGAATTAATAGGTCCTAAAGAGTCAATGGTTCTTGAGAGTTCCCCTTCCATAGCACGAAGATACTTCACTTTTTGGTCAAAAGATGTAGCTCCAAACTCCTGTTTATCAAAGAGTTCAAACCCTACACCATTATCATCTGGAATACCTAAAGCTGCTATTGAAATTCGTTCTTTATATACTGCATTTTGAGGAACTTTTATAACATTGTTATCTTCTAAAATATAGGGGATATTATCCTGTTCTAGTTGTGTAATTACTTTGGCAGCATCAGTAGAAGAGAGTGCATTAAAAAGTACTTTATATTTGCTATCCACATTTTTAGGGTTTGTAAAGACCACTAAAAATATTAAAAAACCTACAATACCAACAACTGCTCCCGCAATAATAAGGCGTTGCTGTTTCGTAAGTTTTTCATAAAGAATAACTAATTGTGAAAATAGTACTTTAAAATCCATTAAACTCTCATATTAAAATTTATATTAATTCAGATACTAATTCAAAAAAACGATCATTTTGAACAGCTGTTCCAACAGTTACACGAATTGCATTCATCCCATAACCACTTAAATCTCTTACTATCATCCCCTGTTTTAGCAAATCATCTGCTAATTTAGAGGAATTTTGAGTTTTATTTAAACATAATGTCACAAAATTTGTATAACTCTCTATTATATCTATTTTTTTCTCGATTGCAAACTCATTGTAGCGTTTCATCTCACTAAAACATAAAGCGATACTGTTTTTTACAAACTCTTCATCTTCTAGTGCTACTGATGCAGCTTCTAAAGAGAGAGTTGTGATGTTAAAAGGAGGACGAAGTTTATAGAGTTCTTTTATAATTTTTGCATCAGCGATACCATAACCAACACGCATCCCACCAAGACCATAAGCCTTTGAAAAAGTTCCTAAGTAGATAACATTGTTAAATCTTGAAATTAACTCTTTTGGTGTCACTCGCTTTCTCTCATCTTTAAAAGCTCCATACTCCATATATGCACCATCTACAACGACTAAAGTCTCTTCATCTATCTTCTCTATAAACGCCATCATTTCCATAGCATCAATAGCATCACCTGTTGGATTATTTGGAGTACAGAGAAAAATCACCGATGGTTTCTCTTTTTTATATAGCTCGTAAAACTCATCTAAATTATGCTCTTGAGAAGCTGTTCTAACAACCTCAGCACCTGTATGTTTTGCATATATCTCATACATTGCAAATGTTACAGAGTTTATAAGTATCTTTGCATTCTCACTCGCTTTTGCATGCATAATAAACTCTATAACTTGGTCACTACCACTTCCAATGATTAAGTTCTCTTCCTCAACCTCAAAGCGTTTTGTCAAAGCTGCTTTGAGTTTTCGCATACTATCATCAGGATAGAGTGCCATATTTGCCACTATTTTACTTACTGCATCTTGTACCTTAAGTGAACACCCATTTGGATTTTCATTTGATGCAAGTTTTATAATATCTTTTGGCTCAATACCAAACTCTTGAACAACTAACTCTATTGGCTTTCCAGCCTCATAAGTTTTAATACTCTCTAGCTTTTTGTTAAATTTCATAAATTAATCCTCACCTTTACTATAGGGTTCAAGCCAATTGCTATCCATTGTCTTATTATTCGCCTTTAACATAACTTCCAAGCCATGTAACCTCGCCCTCATGTTTTCCTAACACTTTTTGAATTTTTTCATCATCAATATGCCCAAAAAAGTCTATATAAAACCAGTAGTCAAAACCACCATCCTTATCTTTTGATGGACGTGATTCGATTTTGGAAAGATTTATCTTCTGGGCATCAAAATCTTGTAAAAAATGCACTAAAGCACCTGCTTCAACTGCATCATTTAAGCGAACTAAAATAGAGGTCTTATCCTCTCCACTTATTCCATTTTTAAAATCACTTAAAATCACAAAACGAGTAGCATTATCATGTTCATCTTCTATATTTTCAAACATAGTAGGAATACCGTAAAGTTTCGCAGCGATATGAGAGCAGATAGCTGCTGCATTCTCATCTTCAGCCGCTAAAATCGCTGCTTTTGCTGTTGATTCTACAGGTATAAGTTCTATATCGTGAAGTGCATGTTCACTTAAAAACTCTCTACATTGACCAAAACCCTTATCTTTTGAGTAGATTTTCGTAATATCTTCAAGCTTAGCTGCCTTTGTAGCAAACGCCACATGAATAGGCATATAGAGTTCTGCAACGATTTTCATAGAAGATTTAGCCAGTAAATCAAGAGTCTCTCCTACTATTCCATCACGAGAATTTTCAATAGGAACGACACCAAACTTAGCACGCTTTGACTCTAATGTTTTAAAAACAGACTCAATTGAGTTTAAAGAGAGGTACTCACTCATAGCACCAAAACGACTCTCAGCAGCTTGATGAGTAAAACTTCCCTCAGGTCCAAGGTAGGCTATGCGTTCAGGGAGTTCCAAGTTTCGAGAAACTGCAAATATCTCTAAGTAAAGTGCTTCAATAGCACTATCATTTAAGAGACCTTTATCAGCTCTACTTTTAGCTACTAAACGCTCAATAATTGCCTTTTCTCTCTCAGGTCGATAGATAGCTCCACCCGTTTCACTCTTTATCTCTCCAACTCTCTCAACAACAGTCATACGTCTGTTTAAGAGTTCTAACATCTCATTGTCAATCTTATCTATCGCTTCTCTACAATCATCTAAAGTTTGCCACTTACTACTCTTTTTCATATCGTTTCCTTTTGGCTAGAGAGTCTCTTTTGGAAGACCTCTTGCATATCTGCATAGACACAGTCAGGTCTCAACTCCTCTTTTAAAAATGGAACTATTTCTGATTCTGTTCTATACTTCCCACTTGTGACAAAAACAGTACACATTCCAAGCTCTTTAGCACCACCCAAATCACCTTTCACATCATCACTTATCATAGTAATTTTATCAAAACTAGCTTTAAAATTTTGCTTCTGCAAGAGTTCTAATCCTTCATTGTAAAAAGCAATACTAGGTTTACCCACCACTTCATAAGGGACACTTGTTGCAAACTCTAGTAGTTTTAAAACTGCTCCAACACCAGGATAGCGTTTGGAATTTTTAGCATAAATAGATGTTTCGTGCATACCTACAAGCTCTGCACCAGCCAGTAAAAAGTCAATCATCTGAGCATACTCATCAGGATGAAAGTCCTCTTTTGTAGCAACAAGCACTGTTTTAGGATTTTTAAAATCCAACTTATATCCCATAGCAATAAGAGTCTCTAAAAATGCAGGTGCACCATACGCTGCTACAGCTTCTTTAGAGACTCTTGTTTCTAAAAGCATTAAAGGGTCAAGATATTTATCAAAACCAAAATTAAAACCTAAAGATTTTAAAAACGAATGAAACTCTTTTGACTCTTTTTTTGTATTATTTGTAATCACCATATAGGGGATATTTTGAGTGTTTAATCTCTCTATAAACTCTCTACTCCCTGCTATTGGTGATTTGTCTTCATCGCTTATTAAAGTCCCTTGAACATCTATAAAATACACTTTATTTCTCTAAGAACTCTTGCTCTAAGGCAATTAAATCTTCAAAAGTCTCACGTCTTCTGATAAGTCTATCTTCACCACCCTCAAGGGCAACCTCTGCACTACGTCCACGAGTATTGTAGTTACTTCCCATACCAAAGCCGTAAGCTCCAGCACTATGAACTACAACTAAATCGTTGTGATTTAACTCAGGAAGTGGATAATCTTTTGCAAAAAAGTCTCCACTCTCACAAACAGGACCGACAATATCTACAGGACGACTCTCTCCTGTAGCTTCTGTAATAGCCTCTATCTTGTGGTATGCACTATAAAGAGCAGGACGAAGAAGGTCATTCATAGCACCATCAATCACTACAAATTTTTTCGCACCATTTTGTTTCTCATAAAGTACACGGCTTACAAAGTATCCAGCATTTGCAGTTAAGAAACGTCCTGGTTCACAAAGAATAGTCAGATCAAGTGCTGTTAAAGTCCCTAAAATAGCCTGTGCATAATCATAAGGTTTAATAGTCGTCTCATCATCATACTTGATACCTAAACCACCGCCAATATCAAAAAACTTCAACTCTATCTTGATACCTGCAAGTGAACGAACTAAATCGGCCACTATCTCAGCAGACTCACGGATAGGTGTGAGTTCAGTAAGTTGAGAACCTATATGAAAATGAATCCCTACTGGATCTAAATGCTCAGAGTTATTTGCCATGATATACATACGTTTTGCAGTCCCTAAGTCAACTCCAAACTTGTTGTCATGAAGACCTGTAGAGATATATGGGTGAGTTTTAGGATCGATATTTGGATTGACACGGATACTAATACGAGAGACTTTTCCAAGCTTTTTAGCCATCATCTCTACTCTATCTAACTCAGCAGCAGATTCAACATTGATATATAAAATATCTTTTTCTATCGCTTCTGTTATCTCATCATCCGTTTTACCAACACCTGAAAAGATAATTCTATATGCAGGAATACCTGCAAGAAAAGCACGTCTTACCTCACCAATAGAGACACAGTCCGCACCACTTCCCATCTTTGCAAAGTGTTTTACTACACTAAGGTTTGAGTTTGCTTTTACAGCATAAGCGAGAATAGATTTTCTTCCCTTAAATGCTTCTTTAAGTTCATCATATTGAGCACTCATATAATCTAAGTCATAGAGATAAAGAGGAGTCTTGTATTTATTTGCTAAGTGTTTAAAATCAATCATAAAAATTTCCGAATTCTTTTTTAAGTGATTTTATCTAAAATGTGCTTATAAGTGAGTTAAGCTTTATCTCCATAATATTTATACTGCCTTAATGCAATCAAAAAGAGTATAACAATAGGGACAATCACCCCTACTTCACTTGGAATAGTTTTAGTATCTGAAAGTTTTGTAAGAACAAATAAAATAGCCCAAACCATAAGAGTTGAGAGGATTGCAGCAAAACTAAAAAGTGAAACATTTAAAAATCTAACACTCATTGGAACAAAGAAAAAGATTATCACAATCAAAAGAGGTGCAAAGAAAGGATATATAAATATTTTATATAATGCACCTTTAATACTACTTGTATTAATATTTTGCTCATCTAAAATCATGATAGCATCCATCGCATCACCAATAGTAAAATCAACTCTACCCTCATAAACTTGATCTAAAATCTTCGGTTTAAATCCATGAAGTATTTTTAAATCTTTCCCTTGTGTAACTTTAATTCCATCAGAAGCAGAACTTAAGTTATCAGGTTTAGTTATAATATCTGCACTTTTTATATACCAAGAATCATCTCTATATCTTGCCTCTTTAGCTATTAAAACTTCTTGTAAAGAGCCATTTTTAACACTAAAAAGACGAATATTTTCTGCTCTTTGTTGTAATGGAAGCATTTTTGAAAAATAGACATATTGACCTTTATATGTAAAGAAAAGGTCTCGTGTAGAACTTAAATATTGAGAATTTTGACGGATATTATAAGCATACTCATTAGCATGAGCGAAATTTGAAGATGTATGGAGTCCAATGAAAAAGAGTATTATCAGAGTTGAAACAGCCATAAAAGGCTTTAATATATCTACTCTTGAGTAACCTAGAGAAAAAAAAGAGACCAAAGCATTAGAACGAATCAAAAATATTTTTGTACTTATCATAGCAAAAACTAAACTCATTGGTAAAATCATATCAATAGCAAAAAAACTTTTATATACAAGGTAAATTACCAAAAGATTGGCAGATTTTGGAAGAGAGTCGATATTTCCCATATAATCAAAACCGACCATAAAAAGGACTAATGCTCCTAAAATAATCACAAAATACTTTAGATAATGATACGCAATATATCTAAATGCTAACATCTACACTACTTGTGGAGCTTTTTTTTGTGAAAAAAGAGAACTTGTGTCTGACATAGAGTTCTCTAAAAGAAACTCTATCGCTTTTGATGCTTTTTCTATTAACTCAGGAAGATATAACTCCTCCTCTTTTGAAAAATTACCTAAAACATAAGAAGAAACTTCTCCCTTATGTTCAGGTTTACCTATACCTAAGCGAACTCGAATATACTCTTTAGAGATATGTTCATCAATAGATTTTAAACCATTATGACCACCATGACCACCAGCAAGTTTAAAGCGAATAGCACCAAAAGGCAGATCTAAATCATCATGTATTACAACTACTTTTTCTTGTTTATAAAAATTTTTAACTTTTATAACTGACTTCCCAGAGAGGTTCATAAAAGTAAGTGGTTTTAATAAAAAATGATTTTGAAATTTATAACAGTCACCTAAAAAAGATGAAGAGGAGACATTTGAAGCATTGAACTTTTTAATAAGCTCATCAACTACCATAAAGCCAATATTATGGCGTGTATATTCATAGTCGGAACCAGGGTTTCCTAGACCGACTATTAACATAATTATTTAGCTTTAATAATACTTACTAGAGCTACACGATCAGAATCTAGTATAGTAACATTAGGAATAGCATCTAAGTCACGAACTAGTCTAGAATCACCTGTATCCATTGGTGTAACATCGATTTCAACGCTATTTGGAAGGTTTTCAATAGTACATTTTACAGTTAAACGTGGTTTAGCAATATGAACAAGACCTTTATTTTTAAGACCAATTGCTTCACCTTTTGGCACTACTGGAACATTATAAGTAGTTTCAAGACCAGCTTGTGCTACCATTAAATCAACATGTAAAAGGTTACCAGTTACTGCTTGTGACTCGTAAGATTGAACAACTACATTCATCTCTTTACCGTCAATACTTACTGGAAATGCAATACTCTCTTTGTTACGAACTGTACGGATATATTCATTCATTTTGAATGCAGCATTGATATTCTCAAGACCTTTTCCGTAAATATTCGCAATTAGATAACCATCTCGACGTAATGCTCTTGTAGCACCTGTTGTCATACTCTCTCTAATTATACCTTCTAACATATAGAATCCTTGTGTTTTAAAATGGTCGCAATTATACCCACTTATATTTTAAATCTTACTTTAAATCAAAAACATCCTCATCATCTTGTGAGATTTCTGTAATTGCAGAATCTGTTGAGTTTTCACCTGCTTTACCACTTGTTAAACCACTAATTTTTAGCTCTAAATCTGAAGCACTTGTAGCATTTTTCATAGCCTGCTCTTTTGAGATAATACCATCATTGTATAAATCTAAAATTGATTGATCGAAACTCTGAGATTTATAGTGCTCTTTTCCAGCTTCTATAGCATCACGTATCTCATAATCACGATTTTCCATAATGAGCTTTTCAATTCTAGGTGTTCGGACAAGTACTTCCATAGCTGCACGTCTACCACCATCAAGAGTAGGCACAAGTCTTTGCGAAATTACACCTTGTAAAACACCTGCAACAGAGAGTCTTACACGATTTTGTTCATCAGTTGGAAATTGTGCAATGATACGATTTATAGTCTCTTTTGCATCTATAGTATGCAGAGTTGAAAAGACTAAGTGCCCTGTATCTGCTGCATGGAGTGCAAGATTTATTGTCTCTTTATCCCGCATTTCTCCAACTAAAATAATATCTGGATCTTCACGAAGTGCAGCACGAAGTGCTGTACCGAAAGTAAGTGTATCTTGCCCAACAGAGCGTTGATTTATGATACAGTTTCTATCTTTGTGAACAAACTCAATAGGATCTTCAATGGTAATAATATGCTGTTTTTTTGTAAGGTTTATTTCATTAATAAGTGCTGCGAGTGTTGTTGATTTTCCTGAACCTGTAACCCCAGTCACAAGAACAAGACCACGATCTTTTTTAGTAAAACTTCTAACAATTTCAGGTAAATTAAGTTCATTAAAAGATGGTATTTTTACAGGAATAACACGAAAGACTGCCGAAACACCATCCATCTGAAAAAAGATATTAACACGGAAACGATTGTTTTCATCAAAAGGATAGACTAAATCGAGCTCTTTTTTCTCAACAAACTCTGCGAAACGCCCTTTTAAAAGCTCTTTTGCAAAAGTCATAGCATCATCTTTAGAAAATATTCCACCTGAAAACTGTACTATATTTCCATTGATACGAGCACGCATTACAGCATTTGCTTTTATGTGTAAATCTGATCCACCAACTTCAATCATTTTTTTCAGGTGCATTCTTACTTTTTTTAACTGCTCAAATGTTAATTTACTTGTATCTATATCTGTATTCATAGTGACTCCAGTATATCTCTAAATGAATCTTTAAATGACAATAAACCATCTTCTATTAAAGTATCTAAAATCATTTCAAAATCAATACCTGCTTCTTCTATTTCAGTAAAGTGAGCATCTATTACAGACTTCTCTATTGGTAGTGCTGCCTTAGTTGTTCCTACCTTATCAAATGCCAAGATAGTTTCAACTGGAGCAGTATTTACACTGTTGTAAGCCAATAACTGCTCGATATAATAGTGTGCAGGAAGAGAGTCATCTTTCACCCCTGTACTTGCGAAAAGTGTACGACATCCACTTACACCCATCTGCTCAACAGCAGCATAAATATCTGCTGAGTTATAGATACCACTAAGTGCTATAGCTATCCCTTTTTCTGCAAGTTTTTTATCCAAAGCACGATCAACACGACTTACAAATACACTAATAACAGTATCAACTTCTTTATCATACTTATATGTACCACGTTTAAAAGCATTTGCACAAGAGATAGCCTGCTCTTTTTTAAAGATAAGAGTAGCATTTACAGGGATTCCAACTGAAGTCAACTCTTCCATCGCCTTGTAACCTGCTAAAGTTGCAGGAACTTTTATCATTACATTTGGTCTATTTATAGTTTTAAAAAGTCTTTTTCCCTCTAAAATCGTTGCCTTAGAGTCATCACATAAGAGAGGATCAACCTCTATACTTACATAACCACTATCTCCATTATCATAAAGTGGACGAAGAGTATCTGCTGCCTTTGTTATGTCATAAATAGCAAGAGCTTCATACTTCTCTTTTGCATCAATATCGCCAAGAGAATCTATCTGCTCTTTGTATGCAGGGGAGTTTAAAATAGCATTTTTAAAAATTGCAGGATTAGAAGTAGCACCATTGATAACTTTTTTTTCTATCAATGTTTTAAACTCATTATCTAGATAATCTCTTTCGATAAAATCTGCCCAAAGTGAGAACTTTAAATCTTCTATATACATACAATATCCTAATTTTTACAATAATTATAGCTAATAATTCTAAATTATATCTATTATTTAAGGGCTTCTATGGAAAATATATTTTGTCTAGTAACTCTCTATACTCAGAATCTACATCACTATCAAGGGTAATGCCCCCTCCACTTTTATAGATATACCCTTGCGAAGTTTTTTCTATAAAGCGTATCATCACTCCACTATCAAAACTCTCCCCATCAAAAATACCAAAGACTCCACTAAAAAAAACTCTCTCATACTCTTCAACTTCCTCTATGATCTCTAAAGTGGATTTTTTAGGTGCACCACTTATACTTCCTGCTGGAAGAAGTGCTTTTAAAATTGTCCCTATACTCTCCTGCCAATTCTCCTGTAAGTTTCCACTTATGTGTGAACTCACCTGAAGTAGTCTCTTCTCCCCTGAATCAATCTCAGAGATATATCGAAACTTCTCTACTCGAACATCTGTAGAGACTATACTTAAATCATTTCGTAACATATCCACTATCATTATATGTTCTGCCATCTCTTTAGTGTCTTCTAAAATCTTCTGCTTAGCATTTTCTATCGAGGCATCAATAGTTCCTTTCATAGGAAAAGTGCTAATGACATTCTCATCTATCTGAATAAATTTTTCAGGAGAAAAACAGACAAACTTATCCTTATATCTAAGTTTATAGTGGGCGTTTGCTAGAGAATAAATCTCTTTAAGTGTTTGAGAACTCTCTATCTTTGTAGCTTGTGTTAGGTTTAAAATATAGGTCTCACCCGCTTTTATCTTCTCTATCACTTTATCAAACTTTAATTTGTAGCTATTAAAATCGGGGGCTTGAAATGTAAAAGTATGTGGATGTTTTTTATAGCTATAATTTTCTTCTATTGAAAATTCTATATCACTTTGAGCTAAATCTTTCAGTAAAATCACTTCTAATTTTTGAGCCTTAAAATCACTTATAAATAAAAAAGGTTCTCTCTCTTTTCCAAGAGTGTTTAGTAGCTCAAAATCCATATAACTTAGGCGATAAGTTTCTTCAAAATCGCCATTCTGATGTTTACACCATTTGAGACTTGCTCTAAAACTTTACAACGTTTGTCATCTAAAAGAGCATCTGTTATATCTATGTTTCTATGAACAGGACCAGGATGAAGTAAGATAATATCTCTATCACCAATAAGCTCTTCAGTTATACAAAAATCACTCGCATAATCTTTCAAAGAGGCATAACTCTGTGAAGAGTGGCGTTCAGTCTGTGTTCTAAGACTCATAATAGCATCTACTTCATCTACAATCTCACTTAAAAAATGAGTTGTTCGCAGAGATGTTTTTGGAAGAAAGTGAGGGGGTGCGACAAGTATCACTTCCATCCCAAAACGAGTTAAGAGTTCGATATTTGAGTTAGCAACACGGCTGTTTTTGATGTCTCCAACTATAGCAATTTTTTTACCACGTACATCTTTAAAATGCTCTGTTAAAGTGTAAAGGTCTAAAAGTGCTTGTGTAGGGTGGGCATGTGCACCATCTCCAGCGTTTAAGATACTGGCGTTTGTGTAGTTAGAAAGTATCTTTGGTACACCAGAGTTTTGATGACGAACGATGATAGCATGAGGACCCATAGCATCAAGGTTCATTGCTGTATCTACAAGAGTTTCCCCTTTTTTAGTAGAAGATTTGGCTACATCAAGATGAACCATTTCAGCACCTAAACGCTTCGCTGCAATCTCAAAAGATGACTTTGTACGTGTAGAGTTTTCAAAAAAGAGTGTAATGATTATCTTGTTTTTAAGTATATCCTCAAAACGACCATCACTAAAAGTTTTAGCATCAGCTAAAATCTCCTCTATCTCCTCTTTTGTAAAATCATCTGTACGAATTAAGTGTGCCATAAATACCCTCTTTTATAAACTAATTTAGAAATTATACAAGACATCACAGATAGTGTCAATGTCATCATCAACTTTTAAAACCTCTATGTCATTATGTAAGAAGAAAGGCTCACTTACTACAGAGAAGTCACTATCAGTTTTTCGACAGTTAAACGCCATCGCTGCATCTATATTTCTACTCTGTAGGGCTTGAAGACTTAAGAGTGTATCGTTTATGCAACCAAGAGAGCAGTGTGTCACTAAAAGCCCTGTAGCACCGAAAAACTGAATCAAATCAATCATCATAAAGTTGCCATCAACAGGCACAAAAAGCCCACCAGCCCCCTCTATAACTAAAACATCACAGATATTTTCTATCTTCTCTATTGCTGCATTTAAACACTCAAAATCAAGAGCTTTTCCTTGTGAAGCGATGTAAGGTGCAGCAGGAAGCTCATAAGATATAGGAACAATATCTTCCACTTTAAAATCACTAAAAGCAGGATTTAACTCTTTTAAGTTCTGAAGTAAAAGCGAACCATCAGGGTAAACGCCATCTTTCACCCCAGTCTCAACAAATTTTATAGCCCCAACCCGTAAACCACGAGAAGCATACTCTCTTAAAATTTTTAGAGTTGTATAGGTCTTCCCAATGTCAGTATTTGTAGCCGTTACAAAGATTCTTTTTTTCATAAAGTGATTATATCAAACTTAAGTGACACTTTCTCTTTTATCTGAGATAATAGAGTATATGTTCTGTTATTTTTAGGCTTGATAGTTTATGATAAATGTTGATAAATAGTTAAACTCCACAAAGCTGTAAGTACTTATTTTGATACATTAGATGAGATGATTTCCAATAAATATATTGATGAATTAAAGAGTGGAAAAACTGAAGTCTATTCCCTTGAAGAGGTAGCCCAGAGACTTGAATTAAACTAATGTTTAAAGTTATTGTTCCAAAAGTACCATACTAAATTTTCTTTTTAAAGTAAATTTGATATACTAAAATTTATGAAGCAGACTTTACAAGAAAATTTTAATAGTAAATATAAATACACTCCTTTTGATATAAAAAATCTTAAATTAGAATCTAACTTAGCATTTGATATCTCTATAAAAAAAGGTGCTGATTTTACTCCTGTTATTAAAAAAAATACTTTTATATCTAAAAATATATATGATAGACTTGCTAAACATACTAAACTCTATGTTTTAATACATAAGCAACTTAATTGTCTTAATGTTCAACATTTTATCTCTAAGAGTCTTGGTAACAATGACAAAATTTTACAATATCTTTATACTGTTAATGAAAAAAACTATACTTATCTTCTATCAGAGTACTTTAGAGAAGATACTCAACTCTGTATCACTCAAATAGTTGAGACTATTATTTATATTTTTGAAAAAAACAGGACTTTTTTAAAAAAGAGTGTAAACTATTTTTCTCATGAGTACAATCTAGCTATCCACTCATTACATGTCGCTATTTATGCTATTAACCTTGGAAACGCTTTAAATTTTTCGCATGAAAAACTTGTACGAATTGGGATAGCTGGATTATTACACGATATTGGGGTAAAAACTATTAATCAAAATATCTTAAATAAAAATACTCCTCTCAATTCAGATGAAATAGAAATCATTCATAATCACCCAAAAGAGAGTGTTTTAATTGTAGAGCACAACCATATACATGATCCATATATTATTGATGCGATTGCACATCATCATGAGCGCTATGACGATAGTGGTTACCCAAACAAACTACTTAAACAACAGATAGGTGAAGAGGCTTCTATCATAGGGATATGTGATACATTTGATGCGCTAACAAATGAGAGACCATATAGAAAACGATTTACATATTTTGAGGCATTAAAATTTATGCTTCAAGATGAGAGTATGGTAGGTAAGTTTAACACGGAGTATTTACAAGCATTTTTAAAATCTTTGATTTAAAATGAGATATTTTTAAGAAGAGAGTTAAGGGACTGAGTAAATCATCCGAAGATGATACTCAGAAAGTAAAAATGATTAGTTTTTAGAAGTGTCTACTATTTTACCAGCAGAGATCCAAGGCATCATTTCACGAAGTTTGTTACCAGTTACAGTAATTAACTTAGTTTGATCATTTGTACGCTCAGCGTTCATACGAGGGTAACCTGCTTGACCTTCAAGGATGAAGTCTTTTGCAAAACGACCATCTTGAATTTCAGTAAGGATGTCACGCATAGCTTGTTTAGACTCAGCATTGATAACACGTTTACCAGAAACATAATCACCATACTCAGCTGTGTTAGAGATAGAGTATCTCATATCAGCGATACCACCCTCAAACATTAGGTCAACGATTAGTTTAAGTTCGTGAAGACACTCAAAGTAAGCTAACTCTGGTGCATATCCAGCTTCAGTTAATGTCTCAAATCCAGCTTGAACTAAAGAAGTAACACCACCACAAAGAACTGCTTGTTCACCAAAAAGGTCAGTTTCAGTTTCATCTTTGAAAGTTGTTTCGATGATAGCAGTACGACCACCACCAATAGCAGAAGCATAAGAGAGAGCTAACTCTTTTGTGTTTCCAGCAGGATTTTGACCAACAGCGATAAGGTCAGGGATACCACCACCACGAACAAACTCAGAACGAACAGTGTGACCTGGTGCTTTTGGAGCAATCATAGTAACATTGATGTTAGCTGCTGGTTTAATACGACCATAGTGAATGTTAAAACCATGACCAAAAGCGATAGTAGCACCATCTTTAAGGTTAGGAGCGATTTCGTTTTCATAAATTTCTGATTGATTTTCATCTGGTAAAAGAATCATTACTACATCAGCTTTAGCAGTAGCTTCAGCAACTGTTAAAGTTTCAAAGTTTTTAGCTTCAGCTTTTGCCCATGAAGAACCATCTTTACGAAGACCTACAACAACATTAACACCGCTATCTCTTAAGTTTTCTGCGTGTGCGTGTCCTTGAGAACCGAAACCGATCATTGCAACTGTTTTGCTTTTGATAAGGTCTAAACTTGTATCTTTGTCATAATAAACATTTAATGCCATTGTATTTCCTTGAGTAATATTAAGAGTTTTATCTTAAAAAATTTGTGGCATTATACTCAAAGTTTGGTAAAACTATTATTAGTTTTAGCTTATATGATTCAATAAATTTATTACTTTAAACTCATACTCTGTATAATACCACCAATAAACTATAAATATCAAGGAAATAATATGAAAAAATTTAATCTATTTAAAGAGATAATTACAGCAAAAAAGTCTGAAATCATTCAAGCTATCAACTCTCACAAAACTTTTGGTATAACAATACATGGAGATGTTAAGTATGAACCTTATGATGAGAAAGAGATTCTTATCTTTAGTGGAAAGCACTCGGCACAAGCTCTAAGTGCTTTAACACCTCCTGCTCCTGTAAAAATAGCAGATCTCTTTGGTAAGAACTATCAAATAGTTGAAGACGAGGATAGAGTTCTTATAAAAGCTTTTTCTAACTGGCAAGAATTGATCGGTCTTAATATGCCACGATGCTCTTATGATGACACTACAGCTGATGGTGTTGCTGAGTTTTCATGTAAAGAGCTTGAAGAGATTGGTTGGCAAGCGACTGAGTTTAACATCAACTACAGAAATCTTGTAGAAGAGATAGAAGAGAAGTGTGATGGTTATGTTTTATGTATAGAGCAAGAAGAGCCTCAGTACCAGTTTAGTGGCTTAGGCTTTATAACTAACGATAAACAAGCTGAAGAAATCATGTTTGAGTATGCTAAAAAACATGTTATCCATATGATGGAGACTCATGAGGACTTTGTAAAAGAGCACTTAACAGATGATGAGATAGATGCTGCTAAATTTTTTGGAGTTATGTAAGCCTTGTCTCTTCATAAACAGCAAATTTCCATTGAACATAAATATAGAGGGAGTGTGGTTCTCCCTGACAATGTAGAGGCAAAAAATGTATTTTTTCGTACAAAACAGGCCTATGCAAACCATGAGAAGATGGGTGTTCACATTCTCTTTTCAAAATCAAAACTCTCAAAACTCAAACGCTATCAAAAAGGCTCTTCAGAGAGCGAACTAGAGAACTTAGATCTCTATATAGAGATGGGAGAGATACTTGGATTTTCTACTGATGATGCAGTGAAACTTAAAAATGCTATTCTTTTTACAAATGATAGTGCACATAGTAATTTTAACATCACAAAAAGACTGAAACTCATTAACAAAAAGCAGAAAAGTAAAGCATCAAATAGCTTTCTTTTTTGGGATATTGAGAATTTTTCAAGTATAAGCTCTATATTTAATGACATAATTGAGAAGTATGAGATTGAAGATGAAAATATCTTTTTAGCAGCTAATCCTGACTCTTTGTATCTCAAACGTGCTGAGTGGGAAGCGAATCTTTATGACTATGGAAAAACACTTAATAGTTTTAACTTTATAAAGTGTGACCATGGAAAAAATGTAGCTGATGATGTTTTACTCGATGAGTTCATAAACGCCAAACTTCAAAATACAAATGTATTTATACTTACATTTGATAGAGAGTTAAAAGAGCGCTTTACAGAAGTAACTCACCCTAGTAACAATCTTTTTATAATGGGAAAGTAACTTTATAAGATTTTAGGCTCAGGTTTTCCTATGAAATATCCCTGAGCATAATCTACACCTAGCTCTTGGACTACATCAAAGACCTCTTGAGAGTGAACAAACTCTGCTACTATTTTTTTATTTAATTTTCTAGCAAAAATTATAATTGTTTCTACTACTAGTCTTGCATTTTTATCGGTATTGATATTTTTAACTAAAGAGCCATCTATTTTCATATAGTCTGAACGCATTTTTGTCATATGCTCAAAGTTTGCATAACCACTTCCGAAATCATCAATGGCAACATTGGCACCACTCTCATAAACTCTATCAATGAACTTACTGATTGCTTCTGCATTCTCACTCTCTTGTGTCTCAAGAATCTCTATCGTAAGTTGTGATGATACATCAAACTCTTTAATTTTTTCAAAAAGGTATGCACTTGTTTGTCTGTCAAATATATCGCTAAACGCTAAGTTTATACTAAAATCATACCCATTTTTAGAGAAGTACTCAAATGTTTTTTGAATCATAACTCTTGTAATCTGAGGATAGAGTTTTATCTTTTGACTTATCTCTAAAAATGAGAAAGGAGATAGCACTTTAGTTTCACTCTTTTGTAAACGCACGAGTGCCTCATACTTCGTAATCTTTCTCTTTTTCATATTATATAATGGTTGGAAATAGGGAACTATTTTATCACTATTTATAGCATCTTTAATTTTATTTGCCATTAAAATATTTTGTTCATATTTCTTTGAAAGTTCTAAGTCATTGTTAAATATCATATAGCCAACACCTGCTTTCTTCGCAAGTTTAAGAGCCATGTCAGCATTTAGTAAACCTGTATTATCATCATTTATTAATGCTGCTGCTACGGTAACGGTAACATGAGCAAAATGACCATCTTTTATGACAAACTCCTCCTCTTCAATATATTTTATACACTTTTTAAGTCTATCCTCTATAGAGTTTTGAGTATTTGCTATATTTATAATAATAGCAAATTCATCAGATGGTAGTTTAAATACTTCAGCTGACTCTGGATTTACTAAGTTACTTAAAACAGTAGCGAGCTGTTTAAGAACCATATCCCCAACTTCATGTCCATAAAAATCATTTAAGGTTGTAAAGTCATCAATATTTATAAGAACAACCATCTTGCCTAAACTCTCAGAGACTCTTTTTATAAGAGAGAGTCTATTTGGAAGGGCAGTAAGTGAGTCATAATATGCCTGATGATAAATATATCTTGAACTCTCTTCAATACGCTCTTCAAGAGAGTTGTTAAGCTCTTCAAGTTCATTAGAGACTCTATTTGCTAAATGTGCTAAAACATGTTGTGTATCTATACTAAATTTGTGTGAAGCTTTATCACTTAAATGAGGCTTTTGAAGGAGAGGATCATTACTTTCACTTAAAGATAGGATAGTCATCGTTCCATTTAAAAGTTGTGCAGAACCCTCATTTGAGAAAAATTCACCATAGGTAAAGAAACCTGCCATCTCGCCAATAGGTGAAAATGCTTCCAACTCATCCAAAATATAATCTTTCATAAATCTACGACGAGCCATACAGGAGTAAACAAAAACTGCCTCCGATTTATTCTTCATACTCTCTAACATTTTACGAACATTATAATCACTATTTTTAAGAATCGTTTCTATATTTCCAACACCAAAACGAACTTTTTCACCCTCTGCTATATTTCCTGCAAAAGTTAAAGAACCATCCTTATGTTTAAACAGAACAGCACGACCTACTGAAACACCATTTTGTATAGTTATCAGAGGAAACTCTATGCCTACTTGTGGTAAATTTTCGGCAAGTTCAGGTCCCATATATTTTTTATATATATCAACAGTAGTTATTCCGTCTATCTCATAAACTCTATTTTTTATAGCTTTTGTGACTAGCATCTCTTTACCTATTGGCATCCAATCAAATGAATAACTTGTAGTTACTTTTAATTTTTGACCATTTAAAGAGACTCCAACTACACCATTTGAAACAATTTGCTCCTTATCAAAAACATATGTTTTAACGAGTTCACCATTATCAGCAGCCAATCCACCTGATATAGTTATATCTGAGGATATAGAGTTTATTCCTTTAATATACTCTTCACCATTTGTATAGATACCATCAGCAAAAGATATAATAGCCTGCGTATCATCAACAATGATTTTTTCTGCCAGCAGTTTACCCATATCATAACTACTAGTATTGTTCTCTTTATTCTCAATCAAGACAGAAGAGAGATTTGTCTGCTCAAAACTTGTAAAAGTAGCAACACTCTCTGCTTTTACATATACTTTTCCCTTATCAATTATACCATCAGTAGTAGTGCCTATGAGCACAGAAGAGGGAAAAAAGTTTTTAAAGTACTCTTGAATAAGCTTAATTTGTGTTAAATCCGTGTTTGCATAAAAAAGCTGTATAAGCATTTGAGGAGAATCTATCAAATTCTCATCTATTTGGCTCTCTAATTCAGACACATTTTCAAAGCTATATATAAAATTTTTCATGTATAAAGTTTATCTAAGTAAAGGTTAAACATTCTTTAAGACTTGGAAAAAACTTTAAATTATAAAAAAGAGAGCAAAGAGTATAGGTTGATGTGATAAATATATCACTAAAGAGTGTTTTCCTATAGTTGAAAAGAAACTATTCATTCTATTGTTATGATTAAAAAAAAGATTATCAAAGAGTAGTTTATGTAGATTATATGTGGCAAATACTATACCTAATAGAAAGACTCCAAACCAAGGAAAGATAGTTGCCAAATCTTCTGTGTATCTTATAGGAAGATGTAGAGGTGCTTGAAGTATCTTAAATAGCCAGTGCATACTTAAAAAATGAAAATTATATCCTGCTATTATCACCACCCCTAAGAGTAGAGAAATTTTAGGGATATTTAAAAAGAGTAAACCAACTATGGAAGCGAATAAGAAAAAATGAAGTATGCCAAAATAAATCCATGTAGATGGGAACTGTGTATAACTTCCTATACTTACTAAAAGAGATGCTAAAGTTAAGATAATAACTCTTCTTCTAGTTTTTATAAAGTTTATTCCATGTTCATTGGCAAGTTTAAGGCTAATACCCGAGGAAAAAACGAACATTGTAACAATGGTATAACGAAAGTATCTCCAAAATTCATCATGCTTAATATCTAAGTTTAGATAATGAAAATTGTTTAAATCAAAGCTAAAATGGAAAACAACCATCATAAAAAGAGCATAACCCCGAAATATATCTAACCCTACAACTCTCATCTATTTCTTTTTTATTGAGTAGAGATAACGCTGTAAAATTATCATAGCAGAGATTGAGTCCACTCGTCCATCTCGTACCTGTTTTATTTCACCTTTCATTAAAGCCTCTGCCTCTTTAGAACTTCCCGCTTCATCTTGATAAAAAACTTCACCCTTAAAATCAACAAGGTTCATAAAGTGTGCTATTCGTCTTCGCATCTCATCTTCACTACTTCCACCAAGAGGTATGCCAATAACAACAGCATCAGCTTCCCACTCTTTGATAACAGCACGAACTTCATCCGAAGCTTGATTACGGTTTTTTCGCATAACAGCTTGAAGAGGTGTTACCAAATCTTTATGTGCAGAGTAAGCCAAACCGATTCTTTTAAGCCCTAAATCTATAGCAATATATTTCAAATGAACTCCCTACTTTCCAAGACAAAATGAACCAAACATCTTATCTAACATCTCATCATTTTCAAAAGGTCTCGTTATACTTGACATCTCTTTAACAGCTTCATTAAGGTGAAATGAAAATATCTCTAACTCTTGATCCTCTAAAGGGATAAATGCCTCTTCTATATTTTTCATCGTTTCACTCACAGCATTTATCTGACGAGTAGATATAAGCATCACTTCATCCGAAGAGTTACTTCTGTTCATAATCTCTTCAAGAGCATTTACTAAAGAACTTACATCATCTTTTGAGTTTAAGTGAAGATCAAACGCCAGATTATCAAGAGAGAACTTCTCCTCTAAATCTACCTTGTTTTTAATCACTATCATATTTTTAGAGTCTCTATACTTCTCAATAAGTCTCGCTATCTCTAAATCTTCATCATCACTCAGACGAGAGTTATCAAAAAGTGCTACAACTATATCTGCTGACTCTATAGCCTCTAAGGATCTCTCAATTCCTATGCGTTCTATCTCATCGTTTGCTTCACGGATTCCCGCTGTATCTACAATGCGAATTAAATGTGTCCCAATCTTTACCTGCTCTTCAATAGTGTCACGAGTTGTCCCAGCTATATCACTTACAATGGCTCTATCAAAATTCAAGAGGGCATTTAAAAGTGAACTTTTCCCAACATTCGGTTTTCCAATGATAGCTACACGAAAGCCTTGCATAAGTCCCTCACGAGATTTTGAAGCTTGAAGTGTTTTATTTAAAAGTGCATAGAGTTCATCGAGTTTAGCTTTTATCTGAGTTACTAAATCTTCAGGTAAATCTTCTTCAGCATAATCAATACTTACCTCACTAAATGCCAAGATATGAATAATTTCATCTCGTATCTCTTCGATAAAAGTTTTCAGAGAACCTTTCATCTGAGAAGCGAGTATCTTTGCAGCATCTTCACTCTTCGCTTCTATAAGCTGTGCGATAGCTTCTGCTTCACTTAAATCTATACGACCATTAAAAAATGCTCGTTTTGAGAACTCTCCAGCAGTTGCCAACCTAGCACCCGCTTCAAGTGTAGCTTTTAAAATACTCTGAGCAACTATAAAACCACCATGACACTGAATCTCTACTACGTGTTCAGCTGTAAAAGAGTATGGTGCTTCAAAGTAGATAACAATAGCTTCATCAATAAGTTCATTTTGTGAATTGTAAATATTTGTTAGTGTTGCATATCTTTTTTTGAAGTTTTCTTGTTTTGAGAGAGTTTTTGCAATTTGAAGTGCTTTATCACCACTTATACGAATGATGGCGATTGAGCCTATGCCATTAGCAGTTGCTATGGCAGATATAGTCTCATTCATATCTTAGTTGTTATAATCATTAACGATTATATATTTAAGTCCATCTCTAGTTGAGCGAATCGCTACGTACTTATTTGGGTATCTGTCTCTAAGCTCTTTCAGTGCTATCTGAACTAAAACACCATCAAGTATCTTAGTTTGAGCACGTCCATCTCTATCTATATTTTCATAAACATTTGTAAGATAACGAGAGATTGACTCCTCTTGATTTTTTAAGAACTCTGCTATCTCTAAACGAAGTTGTACTTCATACTTAGAGTTTATCCAGTTAAATACCATATAAGAGAGAGCCTTATATCTATACCCCTCTTTACCTATTAAGAGTGCAGCATCGTCACCTTTAAACTCAACAAGTAGCGTTTGCGAGTCATAAACACTCACTTCAATTTTTTCTATATTGAAACAAGTAAATTCAAAAAGAGTATTTATCTCATTTTCTACTTCATCTGCTACTCTCTGCATATCAGAAGAGATCTCTTCTTCCTCTTCAATCTCTTCTTCATCTATATCTGACTCATCAAACTCATCATCGTAGTCAGCCGTATAGTCAAGTCCACTTCCTAAGTCATCATCTTCATCATCCTGATCACTTACAAAAGATGCAGGCATTATAGTATCATTTAAAATCGTATGTGAAACTTCCTCTTTAGGAGTCACTTTCACCTCTTTTACTTTTTTAGGTGCTGAAACTTTTTTAGCTTTAGGCTTAGTTTTTTTAGGAGCAGGAGCTTCTTCTTTTTGAACTTTTTTTGGAGACTCTTTAGGAGGCTCTTCATTTTTAAGTACAGCTACAATAATTGCACTCTTTTTAAACATGCCTAGAAAGCCCTTACTTGGAACTTGCACAACTTCTATCTCAAGTTGTGTTACAGAACAGTTTAGTTTTTGAGCAGCTTCGACATAAGCGATTTCAAGTGTTAAAGCTTCGATTTTAATCATAATTATTTCTCTTCTTTTATAACGGCTTTTGCATCTTTAGCATTTTTAAATTGCTGATTTACAATAAACTGCTGAGCAATAGAGAAAAGGTTATTTACAAACCAGTAAAGTACTAGACCTGAAGGGAAAGTTAAAAAGAAGAAAGTAAAGATTACTGGTAAATACTTCATAACTTTTTCTTGCATTGGATCAGTAAAGTTGTTTGGTGTCATACGTTGCTGTAGGAACATTGAAGCACCCATTAGGATAGGTAAAATATAGTAAGAATCCATACGAGAAAGGTCATGAATCCATAAAATCCAAGGTGCACCTTGCAGTTCAACTGCATTTAAAAGAACACGATAAATCGCGAAGAATACAGGGATTTGTAAAAGCATTGGAAGACAACCACCTAAAGGGTTAGCTCCATGTTTTTTATACATTTCCATTGTAGCTGCATTTAAACGCTGTGGATCGCCTTTATACTTCTCTTTAAGCTCTTTTAACTTTGGAGCAAGATTTTTCATCTTCTGCATAGAGACCATACCCTTGTATGTAAGAGGGTAAAGAACAAGTCTAATGATTGCAGTTAATCCCATGATAGCCCAACCCCAGTTTCCAAGGATACTATGAAGCCACATTAAGAGTGCGAAAAGTGGTTTTGCTGCAAAAGTAAACCAACCATACTCTATTACATTTGTAAGAACAGGTTTAATAGAGTGAAGTGTTTTATACTCTTTTGCACCAATATAACCACTAAACTTGATATTTTCTAAACCATCAAAATATGTAACAGGATTATCATCACGATCATGTTCTACAATAATAGTAGTATCTTTTGAGAAGCCATACATAACTGTAGCAGTATATTGATCAAATGAAGCGATTAGAGCTACACTTGAAAATGTCTTACGTCCCTCAGCATCACCATCAGCGATAATAGTCATAAGATCATCATCAGAGTAGACCATATCACCAACTACACTCATCATCTGCTCTTTCTCATTTACACGAGGACGTTGTCCTAGGTAGATGAAGTAGCGTTTATCTTTACTTAAAGAGATATCAACATCATAATGCCCATCAGTATAAAAAGTAATCTTTTTCTTTACTGTTAAAGAAGAAAGCTTTTGAGTAAGGGTAACTGTTTGTGTATCATCCTTAACAAAAACTTCTTTTGCACTTGTAACATAAGGAACAGTCGCAGCTTCTTTATTTAATGTTTCATCTGCAAAACGTAAATAGAGAGGTTTTGTACCTGTAGCAGAGATAAGTTGTGCATGATGATCTTCCTTATCTCTAAACTTATCTTGTAATAACTCTAAAGATGAGATACGACCTAGTGTATCCATTTTTAAAAGATAGTTTGGACTTTTAACAGTTAAAATGTTATTTGTGCTACTTGTCTCTTCTTTTGAGATAATATGACCAGCTTCAGCCTCTACACTCACGCCATTACTAACAGTTGCATCATGCTTAACTGCTATCTTATCTGTTTTAGCATCTTGTGCTACCTCTGGTGCTTCTGGTGGAAAAATTGCTGTATACGCTACGAAAAAAATTACAGATAATAGTACAGCTACTATTAATCTTTGATTTGGTGACAGTTTGTCTAACACTTGTTTACCCTTTATATGAAAAATTTTTTATTATGTAATAACGGTTCGTTTTATCTGGAACCAGCCAATATTTTATAGTTTCAACCCTTAGTTTTACAGGTCTACATCGAAGCTTATCGAGTAATGGATACTCAATACCTCCATCAAATAATTGATTACAACGTAGTATTCTAGTAAAAGAGTGGTAAAACGCACTTGAAAGTGAGTTATTTTCAAACTCTAATCGCGCATATTCGCTACAAGTTGGGTAATATCGGCATGAACCGAAGCCAATAAGTGTAAAAAACTTCTGATAAAGCCATAAAAGTTTAAGTAATAGTTTTCGCATTTTTGAGTACTTTTTTAAAATCTTTTAATAAATTTTCATGAGGTGTATCAAAGAGTCCTACTTTTGCAACAAATACATAAGAGCCATCTTTAAGGGTTGGAGATAATTCACGAAAAATTGCTCGCATTCGGCGTTTAGCACGATTACGTTTAACTGCATTTCCTAATTTCTTAGTAGCAGTAAAGCCTACTTTGTGAATCTTTTGTTGAGGAAGGTAAAAAAGAACAACACTATTACTATGCTGATTTTTTCCCTTATTATAAACATATTGAAACTCTTTGTGGAGTTTCAGTGTGTTAAATCCGCCTAAACTGTCAATCTTTTACGACCTTTAGCTCTACGACGGTTTAAAACTCTACGTCCATTTTTAGTAGCCATACGAGCTCTAAATCCGTGAGTTCTTTTTCTTGGTGTTGAATGCGGTTGGTATGTTCTTTTCACGACATATCCTTATTTAAAATTAAGTTCGAAATAATACAAAAATATTGCTTAAAGGGTTGTTAAAGAAAATAATTTCTTCTATTTAACAATTCCTTAATAAATAATCAGTACTGTAAACTTCGGAAAACTCTCGAACCCCTTTAAACATGGGGTGTATCCTAGTTCAATTCATACGATTCTGATATTTAGAAAAATCTCTACTTCCCTATTATTGGGCTTCTTATAAAATAAGTTTT
>Ga0256837_1000565_pt1 | contig 30570 bp, 26 predicted proteins | sample 4562384metaG_FD_185976 | JGI IMG/M metagenome (GOLD analysis project Ga0256837, IMG submission 185976) | Hydrothermal vent microbial communities from Guaymas Basin, Mexico - 4561-384 | ecosystem: Environmental > Aquatic > Marine > Hydrothermal vents | place: Mexico: Guaymas Basin | collected... | reverse complement strand
CCCCAATCACCCCATCGACCACCAACACCACCTCCGCAGGCATCAGATGCTGATGAACCACACTCTCCAATGCCTCCTTAAAGTAGTCGGGGTGGTCTTGGTGATAGACACAGAGGGCTACGGTAAAAGGGATCATTGGGGCGTATACCGCTGATCTCGTCGGATCCCCTGTAGTACCCGAAACAACCCCAAGAGTGTAGAGGGGGTGAAGAGTCGCTTATCGATGATGGGCAGACGCTGGGCTATCACCTCTTTGGCAACAGCCATCACCTTGCCTACCCCATATCGTCTGGCACGAAAGAGGTAGTCTAAAAATGCGATATTGAGTCGCTTGAGGTCATCAGAAGAGAGTCGTGCTTTAAGAAAGTGGTAGTACTTGATCTTCTCTCTAAACCGAATATCAAACACCGCTTCACTAGGGTTAACCGTAAGGGTATTGAAGCTACGGGTAATCACATAGATCACCGCATTGACAATCTCAAACTGCTTCATATGATAGCCTACGCGTGTCGAGAAGAGGGTATCGTTGGAGACGAGTACCTCCTCAAACCAGATAGCATGCTCCACCAAAAACGCCCGTCGGATAAGCTTGGAGATGGGACCATCTAGCTTATAGCGAAGCTCTAGTTCGCTCTTGGGTGTCTTGGTGGTGGTGTAGTGGTTCAACCGCTCACAAAAACGCTTATGACGATCCGCCTCCTCTCTACTATCGATATAGATACTCGTAGGAGTGAAGAAGACCACCTCATAGGCACTCTCAAAGTAGCGTTGGATCGTCTCATAGAGTGTGGGGGTGAAGTAGTCATCCGCATCCGCAAAGAGTACCCACTCCCCCTCTGCCTGCTGGAGTCCAAGATTGCGACAGACTCCCGCCCCCTTCTTCTGGGTGGTGTTGTGCAAGAAGGTACAGGTACGATAGGATGGTGCCTGACTGAGTCTATTGTAGTCGGCTAACGCTACAGCACTACTCTTATCATCAATCACAATCACCTCGATATCCTCACGCATAGGAATCGAATCGAGCAGTACCCCAAGGAGTGCCACACTATTGAAGTGGGGGATAATAATCGATAGGTTTTTACGCTTCATTCTTCGCCTTTCTTACGCTAACATCGGGGTGAGAAACTGCTTGATATTCTCATCATAGCCACTCTTGAAGAGGCGTTGGTTGTGTGCGATCACCTCAGATTTATCAAGGGGGTAAAGCCTCTCAATCGCCTCCATAAAGGTGACCTCATTAGAGACAATCTCTGTATGAAAAGGCTCTAGTATCCTCTGGTAGTACCGCTGTGCAAACCCTCTCTCATCAATCAAGATATTGGGGATCCCAAGGGTAGGAGTCTCCAACGCACACGAAGAGTAGAGTGTCACATGGATATCACAGTGCAGTGCCGTATGGTAACAATCTATCTCTTGATAGAACCTTACATTGGGTGGGAGTGTCACCGCTATAACCTTGTCATTGCGGGGGATGAGCAGATAGAGGATCGTGCTATCGTACTTGGCAACACGGGTGATAAATGCCAAGAGTGCCTCAATCTCCCACGGCTCATTTTGCATCGAGATCGCCAGTGTGACCCGATACCCCTCAATCATCTTGGCTAGGGGTGGGTGGGGGGTGAAGCTCTCAAGGAGATACTCTAGGTAGAAGTGTCCTACAGGAACAATATGGGGGATCATCATCCCCTCGACCTCCACACTCCCATAGGTGAGTAGACTCTCAGGGGTGTAGTCTCTCATCGCTTTGAGCTGAAGGGGGGTGGTGTAGCCAAAATGCTCTTGATTAATCACCCCATGCTGTATCTCTATGACACCAATACCATACGATTTTGCCACCTTGATCATCATCGGCTTAGTATACGCAGAGACCAAGAAGATCGCTTTGGGGCGGTAGAGCCTAAAGAGTATCTTGTAGAAGTACGCCTCTGCTTGGAACTGTCTCAACAACACCCCAATACCCATAAAGTCAATGAGATTTTGAAGCGGTGTATCGACAATACGCTCCCCTAAGCCCAGAGTCCGAATAAGGCGAATAAGCAGACTAGGAAGCTCCATACTCACACAGTGTTGGGTTTTGGCAGGGGTCATACGACGCGCATTGAGTGTCTCAATCAACAAGACGCGTTGATGGTGCTGTTGGAGATGGTCAATCAGAGGGTCACACAACCGATCTACCCCCTGCCCCTCGATCCACTTTCGCTGACTTGTCGCAGAGAAGAAGAGGTAGTCATACCCTCTAAACCAGTGTGAAAAACCATAAAAAACCCCTTGGAGTTTGCGTAGGTAGTGACAATAGTCTCGACGCGAAGGGGTGGGTGCCTCACTCCCCTCCTCACTATTTTTGAAGTGCATACCTACCCGAAAGCGTATCAGGTTCCACGCTTCACTCTGCTCCAGTAGGCTACGGTAGGTAGACTCAAATCTCTCTAGTGTCATGGCGTACTCCTTTTTGTGTGTCGTATCTCTCTATAGACAGCTCCAAAGGGGAGAGGAGAGACCTTCTGTGTATAGTAGAGTACCGATAGATAACTCACCCCAAAAGTAATCAAGGTCGCATAGGCTGCACCTATCGTACCATAGGAGAGGATCAAGATATAGTTCAACACGATGTTAAGCAGTGCAACAAGTACCGTATTGAGTGCCATAAATCCCATCTTGTCTTTGGCTATCAAGAAGGGGGTGTACATCCCTTGGAGTCCACGAATCCCATACGCCAACATAATCCAAAAGACAAAGCCCTTCGCCTCGTGGAACTTCTCATCAATCATCCATACTATGGCAAAGGAGGAGAGGTATGAGCCTATCGCAACCAAAAGCAGTATCCCCACATGATAGAGTCCAATAAACTTCACAATGCGTATATCTGCCTTGGGGCTATGCTGGGCGAGTTGTCGTAGTACCCACGGCTCAGAGACATTGGTCACGCTACTTTGTATCAAGATAATCGTCTTACCAAAGAGTAGTCCAATCGCATAGAGTCCGACCATCTCCACACTGCACATCGCTTTGATAAAAAAGACATCACTCATGGTGATAATAATCGTCGCTAGACCAAACGGAACCATCGGCAAGGAGAGTCTCCAGATCTTCTTGAGTAGTGGGATATCTAGCTGTAGAGAGATCCAAGAGGTTCGATAGAGTACCCCCACCGCAAGGATACTCGGGAGATACGATGCGGTCGCAATCCCCAAAAACCGCCCCTCATACCCATAGGCATACTGCACAATGAAGAGTAGGCTCACCCCTACATTGAGGAGTGTTTGCAAGATTTGAAAAAGTCCAAACAGGTAGACCCGTTTGAGGTTTCGTAGCAGTATAGAGAAGAGAAGATTGATACTGTTACTTAGTGCGATACCTACGAGTAGATAGAGCCAAAGCGTATCAAATCCAAAACCAAGCCACCAGTTTGCCCCCCAAACAGAGACCAGAGCAACAAGACTCATCCCATGAAAGATCACGATAATCTGAAAGAGTAGCCGTGCGATAAAGGGTTTCTCTTGTTGAAAAAAGTACTTATCGACCTGACGGGAGAGACTCATACTCGTAATAGGAACCAAAAAAGCCAAGATCGTCTGAAAGAGTGTCAAGACCCCATAGTCTGCCACACTCAGATACTTCGTAAGGATAGGAAGCATCAAAAAAGGGATGAGTTTGCTCACTAGACTACTCAGGAAGTAGACCCAAAACGCCCCACTCTTTTTCACTACCCTTAACACGATCTTAGAACCACTTTTTTTGGATATAGGTTTTGAGTTTTTTCAAAAATGCCATCACTCGATTTTCGTGTTGGAGTGTCGTCTGTACTATCCTCTCCTCTATGGCATCAAACTCTTTGGGGCTGTAGTCTAGATCATGTCGATACTGCTCCTTGTACCAGTGATAGAGCGGTAAGACAAAACTGTTTTTTGTAGAAAAGGCATCGAAGAGTTCTGCTCTATAGTGGCGTATATGGGTGATATAAGTGGCATACTCCTCCTCACTCATAGATGCTAGATACACCATCAGGGCATCATAGCTCTCAAAGTCTCGTATATCGATAAAGCACGCTTTGGGAATATACTGCTCTACTACGGGTGAGCCAAGATAGACAGGTACCGTAAGACTCACAAAGGCATCAAAAATCTTCTCACTAAGGTAGTTATCTACTATCGCATTCTCTAGTACAAAATGAAACTTATAGCGATGTAGGGTCTGATGTTTGTGTTTATAGGATAGCGATCCTTTATAGTTTGGCATCTCTTTGTCCCATCCACTACCATAGACATCAATCACCTCATAGGTCGCAAACTTCTCTCTGAGATGATAGGTTTTCTGGAGATCTAACCCTTGCTCCAAAAACTTATCGTGTGTCTCAAAATAGCCCTCTCTCTGCTCTCTTCGTAAAACCATAGAGGCAAATTTTCTATGTGTGGGGAGACTATCATACTGCATCACCAAAAAGTTGTCATACGCTATCTGTGCAAAAATCCTATGGGGTGGGGTGACTCTTGCTCTAAGATAGGTCAACACCAGATCATGGTAGCGATCCATATACGCAACACTTGTCTTTCGTGGGCTATGTGCGTCATAGCTTCTCATCACAATGGGGACTCTACCTTTGAACTGCTCTAACTTCTGATCCACCTCATCACCCCTATCATCTTTACCATAGGGTAGATGGTAAATTACTGCATTTTCAAACTCCGCTATCTTCTCCTCATACTCAAAAAAGTTATAGAGATTGCAATAGTGACTTAACATAACATAGTGCCATGTTAAAGTAGTATCTATAGGTTTTAGCCCCTTGTGTAGCTGGGCAGTAATCTGTTTTACTTTAGCCTCATAGGTATAGGTCTGCTCCTTAAAGGCTAAGATAAAGAAAAGATTTATTTTTTTCACTACATGACCTTCTCTAACCCTGTTTTAGCAATGACATAGATATTTTTTACATTTATATTATTCTCTGCTATCTCTTTTAAGATATTATTTTTTCCAAGAGCCGTTGTGATGATGATGGTATCGACCTGTTGACCAATCAAAGCATGATAACTCGATATTTTTAACCCTATGGAGGGGATAAACTTATCAAATTTTTTCTCATCTGAATCCACCACTATCTCATCCCCTCTCAAATAGTGTTTGATTGTTTTGATAAACCCTGCCCCTCTCCCCTCTGCACCCCATATCGCTATCACCTCACTCTCTGAGACGATATGTTGATAATCTTCTTGTAGATTGATGATGCTATGGTTAAACCCCTCACTGATTGTAGGGATCTTATGTAGGTTTGCTAAATAGTCTTGATCTATCTCACAAATGACGACGATATTTTCACGGTTATCTGTGAGATAGATCTCAATAATCTCTAAATTGAGCCTCTGTAAAAGGTATCGTATAGAAGAGAATGAAAAGTGAGAAATGTGTTCATGTATAAAATCATTGACTCGATAACTCTCTAGAGTGGGATCCACATTGGGAACCTCTATCAAAAACTTAACATGAGGATTGATCTGTCTATAATAGGGCATTCCTCTTTCCATAAACTCAAATGGATCTTCAAAATGCTCTAAGACATGCCGTATCACAACCCAGTCAACAGGGTGATTGAGATGTTTATGGGGAGTGAAATACTCATTGCGTATTGTTAGATTTTGATCGGTGTAGGGTTCTTTATAGGATGGTTCATACCCTACACACTGATTATTATGCTTGGTGAGTTGCTTTAAAAACTCGCCATCTCCACACCCTATCTCAACGATATCTTTCCCCTTAATATCATACTTTTCAATCAGCGTTGAGGTCAAGGTTTCAATATAGAGCTTTTGAAGTGTATTGGTAAAGTATGTGGTGTTTTCACTTTTATACTCTATGTGTATTGGCGTCTTATTGTAGATATGGGTACATCGTTGACACATACATATAGTCATATCATATACTTTTGCGTTGAGGGCTTCTGCTCTATTCTCAGTGAGTTCTAGGTTTGAGATAGGAAAATCTTTCAGCAGTACTAACGCTTGGCTCTGGGTACTCTCACAGACTGGACACGGTATCGCCATGCTATCGCTCCACCATTTTTAAGACGACAAACGCCTCTGCATAGCTCTCTTTTTCACTCATATTGACTCTATAGCCATCGACTCTATTGTGTGTTGTTGTGATATCAAAGAGCGAACTAAACCTATTATGCCCCTCTCCATAACAGGCTAACGCACGCTTCTTCAACTCAATCGTATCGGTAATATCTACAAAATATCGTGGATAAAAATCTTGTGGTAGTAGATATTTATTACTTTGGTACATCAAAATAGTATCACAATAGCGACCCCCAACATAGGAGATAGTAGACGCATGGACATGGTCTTGTTGTATATCACTGGTATAGTGCATCACGATAGTATCTATCTTATTGTCTATGACAAAACCCTCTATCTGTTGCATTTGAGTCTTATTAAAATACAAATTTGTACACTCTTCTAGCTGAAAATTTGTAATCTCTGTAACCCCTAAAACTTGACACGCCTTGGCACTATCTTGTTTACTACTCTCATCATCAACAACGATACCTTTTTTCTCAAATACGGTTTTGTTGTTGGTGAGTGTGAGTTTATAGACCTCTTTACCCTCTTTAATCCACTTTGCCATGCTCCCACCAGCACCAAGCTCTGCATCATCATAGTGTGCCCCTATGACCAAGATTTTTTTAAACATTTGTATCCTTTTTCCATACCACACTATTAACATAATCGGTATAACTTAACAAAATGCGTAGTACTTTATCTGAAACATTAGGCATACTATAGTCTACGACCTCTCTTAAGGTATCTTTTTTCTGAGTCTCTAATACCTTTAGCCCCTGCATTACGCGTCTTTTTTCAAGCCCTACCATCATCACACTCGCCTCCTCCATCGCTTCGGGTCGCTCATGTGCTTGACGGATATTTAACGCACGAAACTTCAATATAGAGGACTCCTCACTAATCGTTCCACTATCACTTAAAACAGCAAACGAGTCAAGCTGAAGTTTATTGTAATCATCATATCCCATAGGGGTCATGAGTACAATGTGCGGATGAAATGCTACTTCCTCCCTCTCTATCTTTTTTCTTGTTCGTGGATGTGTAGAGACGATAATGGGCATATCATACTCTGTTGCGATTTCATTTAATGTCTCGACTAAATGATTAAAATTTTTATCACTGCCTATATTCTCTTCTCTGTGAGCAGAGACAACAAAATATCTCTCTTTTTCTAACTCTAATCTCTCTAGGATCGTTGATTGCTCAATCGCGTCTATCTTAGAGTATACCACTTCATAGATGGGACTACCTGTCTTGATAATCCTATCTGCGGGTAACCCCTCTCTTAAAAGATACTCTCTTGCGATATCACTATAGGTCATATTGATATCAGATATATGGTCTACAATCTTTCTATTTGTCTCTTCTGGGACGCGTTGATCAAAACAGCGATTTCCCGCTTCCATATGAAAGATAGGGATCTGTCGCTTCTTCGCAGGTATCGCACAGAGACAACTATTGGTATCGCCCAATATCAAAAGTGCATCGGGTTGAACTTTTTCCAAAATAGGGTCTATTTTGATTAAGATATTGCCTATCGTCTCTGTAGCACTTCCGAGTGCCGCATCTAAAAAATAGTCGGGCTTTCGCAAGTTGAAATCTCTAAAAAATACCTCATTGAGTTCATAGTCATAGTTTTGTCCTGTATGGACTATCGTGTGTTCTATCGCTTCTGAATCTTCAAGTTTTTGCAATACACACGCTAAGCGTATTATCTCAGGACGCGTACCAACAACGGTCATCACTTTTAATCTTGTCATACTAAACCTTTAAGAAATAGGTATCAGGATTTTTTATATCAAATTGTTCATTTGCCCATAAAAACAGTAACAACTCTTCACTTCCTATATTGGTAATATTATGGGTATACCCGGGTATCATCTCTACTATCTCCATAGATCTATCACTCACCTCATAGGTGATGATCTCCTCAGTGAAAATGTGTCTAAATTCGATTCTTGCTCTCCCTTTAACCACCAAGAACTTCTCATTTTTTGTATTATGATAATGGTTTCCTCGTGTGATTCCCGCTTTGGTGGTTGAGAGTGAAAACTGCCCCGACGCTTCTGTTTTTAGTATCTCGTAGAATGTACCTCGTGCATCTTCATGTCCATTTAACTTGTATGAAAAATCATTTTTATCTAAAAAACTCAAATAGGTCGCATATAAAGCTCTCTCAAATCCAAATCCTACATTTGGTATGATTAACGAATTACGATTTTCTTTAAAAGAAAATAGAAGATCTCTAATCTCTCCTAATGTTTTATAATATACATTCTCTACTGTAATATAAGTACTTTTTTGCTCAGATAGGCACTCAAAAAAACTACTTACCACCTCATCAATATAGACTAGCGTCATCTTATAGTCTCTATCATTTACCTCTATAGGTATATCACGGGAGATATTATAGCACCAAGTCGCAATCACACTATTGTAGTTGGGCTTAGACCATTTGCCAAACACATTGGGCAATCGATAGATGTAACAGGGAACACTTAACGCTTTAGCATATGCTAACACCACACCCTCTGCAGATAACTTACTGTTGCCATACTCATTTGCTAGGAGTGCTTGTGTAGAAGAGGAGAATACGATGGGAGTTTGTTTTTTTAACTTTCTAAGTATATCTACTAAAAATTGCGTTAAATCTACATTTTTTTTATAAAATTCACTACTATTTTTAGGACGATTTACTCCTGCTAAATGATAAATAAAATCAACCTCTTTAACATAGGCTTCTAACATATCAAGCGAGTCATCCTTTGAAAACAGATAGAGTTTAAGACTCTCTTCTCTAGATAATCTTTCTATTAAGTTTTGAGCGATAAACCCGTTACTCCCTGTTATTAATATTTTCATTACAATCCATCTAGTTTAAATCGTTTTGTATCTCATAAAGATTTTGTAACATCTTAGTCAGCTCTTGCTCATTTAATCTATGTGTATTATGAGAGTGATACTCTATCGCATTGGTAATACTCTCTTCCCCTTGATCCTCATATATCTCATAGTTCAAATCTCTACTATCAATAGGTATTCTATAATAGTTTACCATATCTTCTGCCTTGAGCATCTCCTCTTTTGTCAATAGTGTTTCATAGAGCTTTTCTCCATGGCGTGTTCCTATAATATTTACTGATATTTCTGGTTTTTTTAACATGTTTTTTAATGTCTCAGCTAATAGCTTTACCGTTGCCGCAGGTGCTTTTTGAACAAATATATCTCCATTTTTACCGTTTTTAAATGCAAACAACACTAAATCAACCGCTTCATCTAAACTCATCATAAATCTCGTCATTTCTGGGTTAGTAATGGTTAATGGTTTATCATTTTTTATCTGTTCTATAAATATAGGGATAACAGAACCTCGACTCGCCATAACATTACCATATCTAGTACATGAGATAATCGTTTCCTCTGGATTTAGATTTCTGCTTTTAGACAAGGCAACTCGTTCCATCATCGCCTTACTCATCCCCATCGCATTGATAGGATAAACTGCCTTATCCGTACTCAAGACAATCACCTTTGCTACCTTTGCTTCAATCGCAGCATTTAAGACATTTTCCGTACCCTCAATATTTGTCTTAACTGCTTGCATAGGGTAAAATTCACACACAGGTACTTGCTTAAGTGCTGCCGCATGGAAAATAAAGTCTACATTCTTTACCGCATCTTTCACCGAGTTGAGATCTCTTACATCGCCTAGATAAAACTTCAATTTACTATTGTTATACTTTTTACGCATATCATCTTGTTTGAGCTCATCACGAGAGAAGATGCGTATCTCTTTGATATCTGTCTCCAAAAATCGTCTTAAAACTGCATTTCCAAAACTTCCTGTTCCACCTGTTATTAACAATATTTTATCTTTAAACATCGCTATTTTTTCCTTATCAAATCAAATAATAGTTTTAGCATTAACACTAATTTTTTATAGTTACCTATCGCATGTTTTTTACTATGAAGAAAAAACTGTGGGTTAAGCGTAATCATAAGCCGATAGAGATTATCTATTTTTTCTAGATGTCTATTGGAGTTAAAAAGTGTCTGCTTGTACTGTTGTAATGCACTACTGAGCTGTTCATCAGAGATATAGACCTCTATCATAACCAATAAATACAAAATATCAAATTCAAAATATCCCCGATATTGAATATTCTCAAAATCTATAAACTTGATAGTATTGGAGGGGTCGACTAAAATATTATTGTAGTGAAAATCCATATGAGAAACTCCACTCGTTAAATTTTTATCATCAAAATCTTTCATTATATATCTCATTTTAGCTATCACTAATTTTCTAATAATTCGGTTAAAGAGTCTATCAATCACCCCTACTTTTATATTTTTTGCTTGTATTGGACGACTACAGCATAGGGAAGTTAGATACCTATTAAGCGTATCATAATAGTCAATCTCTTGTGTATGATAGGTATGTTGAAATGTTCTATGTAATACTTTTAGGTTCTCTAACAGAGGTAAAAGAACATTTTCTCTCTCTACAATAACCTCTCTTAGTGTTTGAGATTCAATAAACTCTAACACCAAAGCGTTCTCCTCATAAGTGATCAGTTGAGGGAAAATCTCTATATCGTTATGCTCCAGATAAAATTTTCTCTCTTTATCAAGTCTCTTTTTTGTATCTCCTGTAGCGTGTAGATCACATGCCTTTAAGACAAAAAACTGATTCTCCCTTAGAAGCTTGATAATATAACTCTTTTTTCGTAGATTCACATGTAGAAGAGAGACCACTTGATAGTCATGTCTCTGAATAAACTCCATAATATTCATTGGGATATTGTGACACACTATACTATACTCTCCTGCTTTAGGTAATGAACAATCTCACTAGGTGTTGCCTTAATAGGGATCGAGACCAGATAGTTTTCAGTCTGATTAAAACAACTATGATAGATTGTAGAGAGATCGGTATGAAACGCTTCTAAAGTATACTGAGGATAAGAGTTGGGTGCATTTGCTTGAAATAGAGAAAGTACCTCTACCATACTCTTCAACTCTCGTATAGCAACACTTCTACATCGTGCTACCAACTCATCTACTTGAAGCTTTCTGATATCAAACATTTCTCGATCTTCCCGTACAAAATAGAGAACTTTTTTGAGTTTGGCACGCTTTTGAATCTTTCCATCTAAGATACGATAGGGGCTAGACTTTACAACAGGATCCCGCTTCAATATCCCTACTTGTATACGCCAAAACAGCTTTTCAAACAGTGAAAATGTATGATAGTATCGACCTAAAATCTTGGGGTTATAGTCCATATCAGTCGCATAGATCGAAATAGGCTTTGGATTATAATAACTCCTCCCCTCTGCATCTACAATACCAAAGTCTTCTGCCAAGTAGTGATAATCCCCCTCCTCAAGAATTTTAAACAGTGTACTTGTCTTACCACTTCCCCCTGTACCCGTAATGGCAATAGCCTCACCCTTATGATTACTAAAAATAGCCGCATGCAAAAAAGTCTTCTGCTTATGCATCAGCTTCAACTGAAATATATACCAAAAGAGACTATAGGACAACACAATATTTTTTTCAAAAACCTCTTTACCATAAAGAAGTGAACGCAACCGTGTTTTAAGTGTTTTTCTCTTTAGTGCAACCTGTAACATACTAGGTTTTTGGGAAAAAGGATTAGAAAGCGTATAATCCACCCGTCCCGATAGGGCATTAAATCTAAATAGATCTCTATTATATTTAAAATTATTTCCAGAGTAAATAGAGAACTGATTCTCTAACTTCTCTGTAATATCTATGGTTATATCAGCCATAACCTCTCTATCCTTAAAAAGAGAGGAGTCCAAATCTTGGACAATCAATCTTCCCAATGGATACTTCATTGCCACATGAATAATAATATCGGCAATCTCTAGTATTTTATATCCCATTTTAGATTCCTTTTAACACTCTACACGCTATAAGACTATACAGCCTATAGAAACATATTCCACTGCATCACACTATCTTCTGCTATGGTTACGCGTGCTTCTTGACCGATAACTTCTGCTACAAACTTAGGACTTATCCCATGAGCAGGTCTTTTGAAGGTCAAGTCCTCTCTTTGGATCACCTCTCCTTGCTTGATCTCCCTTTGGGCGACAAGGCTTCGTCTTGCATTGGATCGTGCTAAGGCTTCATCCTCTAACGCCTCTACTTTAAAACCACCAAGTATCTCGAAAGTTCTCTCTAAATTTTTTCTAAACTGTTTTAGATCCTCTCTATCCATTGCATGGTAGTGATCATTGCCTGTGAGGGTCTTGTCATGGGTAAAGTGCTTTTCGATGATGACACTACCTAACAGTGTAGCCATCTCACAGACCTTCATATCGTTAGGTAGTGTATGGTCACTATACCCTATCAACTTATCAGGAAATCTTGCTTTGAGATCTAGGATCATCCCTAGGTTTGCGTTCTTATCTGGAGTAGGGTAGTTGAGTACACAGTGGAGCAGTGCCAAGGGGTTACCATAGGACTCGATCCAACTCACTGCCTCTTGTATCTCATGAAGACTACTCGCCCCTGTTGAGAGGATAATAGGTTTATTAAACTGACAGAGATACTCAATAAACGGCTTATTGGTGATATCTGAGGAGGAGATTTTATAGACACTCATCAGCTCATTTAAAAAGTTCGCCGATTCGATATCAAATGGCGTACTCATAAACTCAATATCTATCTCATCACAGTACGCCTTAAGTGTCTGCATCTCCTCAATCCAAAAGCCATCATGCTTCTTAAAGAGTTCATATTGGGAAGTTGTAGGCTCTTTAGCGGTATCCCAATAGGAGGGGGAGTCTTTGCTTGCTAGGGTTTCCGCTCGGTAGCTTTGGAACTTGACCGCATCAGCACCCCCCTCTTTGGCCTCTGCTATCAACCGTTTGGCTATCGCCATACTCCCCTCATGGTTCACCCCAATCTCTGCAATAATATAGGGGGGGTAGAGTCTTGGCTCACAGGGGTTTATCTGCTCAAATAGTTCTACTAATTTCATCGCTTCTCCAATATATTTTGAATCAATTGATTGACACGCTCTCTACCATGCTTTAGATCAACTTCTAACATAAGCCTATGCATCTGGTTGCGTTGTGTTGGATTGGCTACCAGTTCGCTAAAGTGTTGAGCGATACTCGATTCAGAGAGATGATAGCCCAAACCCAAATTCAAAAATCCAAATTGACTCGATGCAAAAAAGTGTGTCATCTCTCGTTCATTTTGAGCCAATACAATAGCAGGGGTACCAATACTCGCAATCTCATAAGTGGTTCTACCCGCGGAGGTGAAGACGATATCCGCCTCTAACATATAGTGTGAGATATTGGTAACATTCTTCAACACCTCGACAGAGGGGTATGCCTCCAAGGAGGCGTACTGAGTATAGCCAAATCCAGCAATCACCGTAATCTTAATCTGATGTGCTTGACAAAACGGCTCAATAGCTGCGATCACCTTGCGTGTATAGTTATTGGGGTCTACCCCTCCAAAGGTAATTAAGACCTGAGAGACCCGTGAAGTGATCGTTTTGGTTGGGGCATAGATAAACTCATCCCTCAAGATAAAATAGGGGTGTCCAAAGTAGTGGTTAGGCAGGACATGCTGTTCAGGGTAGATAGCATTGACGACCATATCGGCATACTTAGCCCCCTCTCCCAAATCCTCAAAATTAATCACACCAAACCCCTCCGCTTTCAACGATTCGATCGCATGACGGGTGCTATCCAATCGATCATTAATCACCAAATCAGGAGCCAACCGTTTAATATCCTCTATAATCTCCTCCTGTGACTGCATCACCACAGGGTAGTTCTTTGAGGCTATCTTATCATACGCCAACTGACTCTTTCGATCCACCAAGAAGGTGATCTGGTGATTGAGGATATCATTGGCGATCAAGAGGGTATTGTAGACATGCCCTAGCCCAACGCTATGGTTACCTGTCACAACAAAACAGATATGCTTTCGCTTGAGGTGATATTCACAAAGATTCCAATCCTCATAGGTATCGATATCAATCTCCTCTCCCTGTGAAAGTAAAAAGAGTTCTACTCGCTTACCGATACGATTAGAGGGGGTGATGATATCGGCTCTAGTAATAAAAAACGCCCCTGTCTCTCTAAAGGTAGCAGGGAGATACTGTCGATTGACTCGCTTATGATAGTTGGGGACAAACCCTTTACCCTCCCGTCTCCACGAGAGATGGGTATCCTCCTTGGCAGCAATCACCGTCTCAATCGTACGATCATCCACTACCATCGCAATCGCACGATCCAAAGAGTCTGTGGAGAGGAGTGGAGAGGTGGGTTGCATAGTGATGATATAGTCGTACTCTCTCCCCTCTCTCTCTTGAGCATAACGGTAGGTTGCGTAGATGACAGGATCAAGGGTCGTCTCATCACACGCAATCGCTTTGTCACGCTTATGTTGTGTTGCTCCAAACTGCCCTGCGGTACTCAATATCTCATCATCATCACTTGAGACATAGATATCTAGTGAGTAGGCTGATGCCTTTGCCGTCTCTATCGCATAGGAGAGTAGGGGTTTGCCATTGAGTAGCCGTAAGTTTTTACGAGGAATCCCCTTACTCCCTCCTCGTGCGGGAATCACCACTAAGATATCCATCTGCGTCTACCTCACCACAAACCAAGGATTCAAGAGATCCTCTTTGTTATAGCGCATGGGCTGATTATCCTCAAATCGATAGGTCATCTTACCCGCCTCTCTAACAATCGCATCGGCTGCTGCGGTATCCCACTCCATCGTGGGTGCCATACGGGGGTAGATATCGGCCTCTCCTGTGGCAACCATACAGAGCTTTAGTGAGCTACCATAGCTTCGCTGTTGAACCTCTTGGGTCTCTAGGGCATCGATAAAGGCTTGTGTTTCTGGAGAGAGGTGTGACTTGGAGGCGACGACACGGAGCTTTTTCTCAGGTGTTGTATTCGTGGTAAGCGGGAGGCGTTGACCATCTTTGAATGCCCCCTCCCCCTGCTTAGCAGCGTAGAGTACCTTAGCCACAGGCACATAGACGACACCCAAGATCGGGGTATCGCGGTGGATGAGTGCGATATTGATGGTAAACTCCCCATTTCGTTTCACAAACTCTTTGGTCCCATCAATCGGATCGATACACCAGTAGTACTCCCACGCCTTGCGAGTCGCATAGGCTACCTGCTGCCCCTCCTCTGAGAGGATAGGGATAGCAGGGGTGACACGCTGAAGTGCCTCAGAGATGAGGGTATGGGCTTTGAGATCTGCCTCTGTGAGTGGGGAGCTATCGGATTTGTAGGTGACCTCAAATGCCCCCTCATAGATCGGCATAATCGCCTCGCCCGCCTCTCTGGCAATCGTAGCGATCTTCTCTACAGTGATATCTTTTATGCTCTGATCCATTAGAGTCTCCATGTCGAGGTGGGAAGTACCCCCTTGACATCAATCAAGATAGGCTCCTGTACCGAGAGTCCACGATACTGCTCCATCGTAATTGCCCTAAACTCCTCATGTGCCACCGCCACGATAATCGCATCATAGGCGTGAGAGTCAAATGGGATCGACTCAATCATCGGGAGATGCCTACTCTCATCACTGGCTTGATCGAGCCAGTAGTCATAGACTTCGACCTGACACTCAAACTCCTGAAGCTCTCGAATGATATCAATCACTTTGGTATTACGCATATCAGGACAGTTCTCTTTGAAGGTCACACCCAATACCAAGACCCGACTCTCATGGAGATTTTTGCGTGCTTTGATGAGGTACTTGACGGTCTTGCTTGCGATGAGTTGACTCATACTATCATTGATCTGTCTAGCACCCAAAATCAAACTAGGCGTATAGCCCAACGCTTTGGCTTTGTAGGTGAGGTAGTAGGGATCGACCCCGATACAGTGTCCTCCTACCAGCCCAGGGGCAAAAGGGATAAAGTTCCACTTGGTACCAGCCGCTTCGAGTACCTCCTGTGTATTAATCCCCATCACATCAAAGATCATCGCCAACTCATTCATCAGAGCAATATTGACATCTCGTTGGGTATTCTCTATCACCTTAGAGGCCTCGGCAACCTTGATACTAGGTGCTAGATGGGTTCCCGCCTCAATGATAGAGGCGTAGAGGGCATCGACTCTTTTGGCGATGGCAGGGGTGGAGCCTGAGGTGACTTTGAGTATCTTTGTGACCGTATGCTCCTTATCCCCTGGGTTGATGCGTTCAGGGGAGTAGCCCGCATAGAAGTCGTGGTTGAAGCGGAGTCCAGACCCCGCCTCAAGCTCAGGGACACACACCTCTTCGGTTACACCAGGGTAGACGGTGGACTCATAGATGACGATATCTTCTCTCTTGAGGACTTTGGCAATCGCTTGTGAAGCACCAATGAGTGGGGTTAAGTCAGGTTGGTTACTTTCATCGATAGGGGTAGGGACGGTGACGATATAGATCGTAGCAGAGGCGATCGCCTCTAGGCTAGCGGTGAAGTGTAGTCTATCACTCACCTCTGCTAGCTGTGTACTACTCAGCTCCAAGGTTCTATCAACCCCTCTACTTAATTCATCGATACGACTCTGGTTGATATCAAACCCTATCACCTCATACTGCTTGGCAAAGGCGTGTGCCAGTGGTAGTCCCACATACCCTAACCCAATAATGGCTATTTTATCATTCATCACTGCTTCTTTCATTCGCTATTTTTACCGATACTTCAGAGTCCAAAACCGCTCTATTATTTACTTTGGATTATGCTATAATAGACGCTTTATAAAACTTCAATTATACTGGAAACAACACATGAAGAAACTTATTCTACTCGGGTTCTTGACCTTGATGACACTATCTCATGCCAAAATGCTCAATGGGATTGCACTCATTGTCAATGGAGAGTCAATTACCACCGCTGAGATACGCGCGGTACAGAAGCGTGCACGCGTCTCCAAGGAGCAGGCGATTGAGATGCTCATTGGGGATCGACTCCAGCAGATTGCGATGAAGGATATCACCATCTCCGAAGATGCCATCGATGAGAAGGTCGCACAGATTGCCAAGCAGAACAACCTCACCATCAAGCAGATGCAAAAAATCCTCAAAAAACAGCACACCTCATGGAGTAGCTACCGTAGCAAGATTAAGCTTGCGATGAAAAAGGAGCAGTTTTTCAAGACCAAAGTCCTCGCTTCTATTACAGAGCCTAGTGAGTATGAGCTTGAACTCTTCTACAACAAGCACAAAAAAGCCTTCACCGTCCCCAAGACCATCAAAGTCCATGAGTACACAACCCCCTCCCAGTCACGCATGAAGCAGTTTCTCAAGAGCAAAAATCTCAAAGGGATTACCAAACGCACCCTCACCAAATCCACAAGCAAGCTCAACCCTGCGATGCTTGCCACCCTGCTCGCTACCCCCAATGGAGGCTTCACCACCTCGTTTAATACAGGGAGCAAGTATGTCAGCTACAAAGTCCTCTCCAAGCAGGGACAACGCATCTTGCCCTTTGAGTCCGCCAAAGGGATTGTCGCAAGTAAGTGGAAACAACAACAGCAGACCGTCGCACTCAAAGAGTACTTTGAGAAGATGCGTACCGATGCACAAATCCAAAAAGTGAGACAATAGATGGGACTCAAATCAGATAAGTGGATACGCCAACAATCCCAAGAGCATGCGATGATCACCCCCTTTTGTGAGGGGCTAGTGGGAGAGGGTGTGGTCAGCTATGGGCTTAGCTCTTATGGGTATGATATCCGTGTCTCCGATGAGTTTAAGATCTTTACCAATATCAACGCCGAGGTGGTCGACCCCAAAGACTTCAACCAGAACAATGTGGTGGACTTCAAGGGGGAGATCTGTATCGTCCCGCCTAACTCCTTCGCCCTTGCTCGTACCATCGAGTACTTCAAAATGCCCTCAGATACCCTTGCGATCTGCCTAGGCAAAAGTACCTACGCACGGTGTGGTATCATCGTCAATGTCACTCCTTTTGAGCCAGGGTTTGAGGGGCATATCACCATAGAGATCTCCAACACCACCCCCCTCCCCGCCAAGATCTACGCCAATGAGGGGATCGCCCAAGTCCTCTTCTTGCAAGGGGATGAGGCGTGTGAGACCACCTACGCAGACCGCAAAGGCAAATACCAGAGCCAACGGGGTATCACCCTCCCCCGTATCCTCAAAGCACAGAGCAAGTAGGAGCGTAGCAGATGAATGATGTCGATTTGGAGCATCTAGGCTCTATGCAACAGATGGTTGGAGAGATGAGTCAAGGCGATAGCAGTACCTTGATGCTCAGTATCATCTTTGGGGTGGTGGGGATGTTCTACTTCTCCTATGGCAAGAAGCAAGAGGAGAAGACGCTCTTTCTCTATAGCGGGTTGGGGTTGATGCTCTTTCCCTATCTTGTAGAGGGGAGAGGGACGACACTTCTTGTTGGGACGCTTCTTACACTCCTCCCGTTTTTCCTCCGAGTGTAGCCTCTCTACACGCCTCTACCACACCCCTCCTCTATCACTTTTCCATACAAATGTGATACAATGCCAAAAATTTCGAACCTTAAAGTATGCCAATTATGAAAAATTTAATTATCGTAGAGTCACCTGCTAAAGCACGCACCATCACCAACTTCCTTGGTAAGGAGTACAAAGTCATCGCCTCCAAAGGGCATATCCGTGACCTCCCCAAGAGTACCTTTGGGATTACTCTTGATGATGAGACGGGTGACTTGGTTCCCAAATATACCATCCCAAGAGATGTCAATCCTACTGTCAAAGAGCTCAAGAAGCTTGCCAAACAAGCCGAGACGATCTTTATCGCGACCGATGAGGATCGTGAGGGGGAGGCGATCGGGTACCATATCGCCAAAGCCATCGGCAAGGAGCCAACAGAGCTTCCGCGTATCGTCTTCCATGAGATCACCAAGAGTGCCATCCAGCACGCCCTTGAGAACCCTCGTAGTATCGATATGGACTCCGTAGATGCCCAGCAGACACGGCGGATGCTTGACCGTATCGTGGGCTACAAGCTCTCCCCTCTCCTTGCAAGCAAGATCCAAAAGGGACTGAGTGCAGGACGGGTACAGAGTTCCACACTCAAAATCGTCATCGAGCGAGAGCGAGAGATCAAAGCCTTTAAGCCCGAAGAGTTCTGGACGATTGATGCCCTCTTTGAGAAAAACATCGATGCCTCTATCTACCAGTACAATGGGCTAAAGATGGAGAAACTCACCATCAAGAATGAGGCTGATGCCACAGAGATCACCACCACTGCCAAGGGCGAGTCCTTTGTGGTGGAGTCGATCTCCAAGACCAAACGCAAGACCAAGACCCCTCCTCCCTTTATGACCTCCACCCTACAGCAAGCCGCCTCCTCTCAGCTAGGCTTCTCACCCAAAAAGACGATGATGGTCGCACAGAAGCTCTATGAGGGGGTCAAGACCGATCAAGGCTCTATGGGGGTCATCACCTATATGCGTACCGACTCGATGAACCTTGCCAAAGAGGCGGTCACTGCGGTGCGTGAGTATATCCAAACAGAGTATGGAGACAACTACCTCCCAAGCAAACCCAAAAACTATGTCACCAAATCCAAAGGGGCTCAAGAGGCACACGAAGCGATCCGTCCCACGATGGTGGAGTTTAGCCCCAAGGTCGCCTCAGAGTACCTCTCAGGTGATGAACTCAAGCTCTACCGCCTCATCTACAACCGCTTCTTGGCGTGTCAGATGACCGAAGCGGAGCTAGAGTCACAGAGTATCCTCTTCAAGGGAGCCAAGTGTACCTTCAAGGCGAGTGGACGAAAACTACTCTTTGATGGGTTCTACAGAGTCACAGGACACACCGACAAAGATAAGCTCCTCCCCGACCTCACCCAAGGGCAAGCAGTCAGCCTCGATGATATCAAGCAGGCACAACACTTCACCGAACCCCCCGCACGCTACAATGAAGCAAGCCTCATCAAGAAGCTTGAATCACTCGGGATTGGTCGTCCAAGTACCTACGCCCCAACCGTCACCATACTCCAGACGCGTAAGTATATCACCATCGAGAAGAAGCGTATCGAGCCAACCGAGATCGCCTTTACGGTGATTGAGATGCTAGAGGCTCACTTCCCTGAGATCGTCAACAGTGGCTTTACGGCCAATATGGAGGAGGAGCTTGACCAAGTCGCTGAGGGGAGTACCGACTGGCAGACCATCCTCAAAGCCTTCTACACCCCCTTTATGCAGAAGATCGAAGAGGGCAAGAAGAGTATCAAGTCACTCAAAGTCGCCATCCCAACAGGGGAGAACTGCCCCAAGTGTGACTCTGAGCTACTCTTGCGTAAGGGACGCTATGGGGAGTTTATCGCCTGCTCCAACTTCCCCAAGTGCAAATACACCAAAAATGCCGATGGCACGGAGATAGAAGGCCCAGAAGAGACCGATCAGAAGTGTGAGAAGTGTGGCTCTGTAATGGTGATCAAAAACTCCAAACGAGGGAAGTTTATCGCCTGCTCTGGCTACCCCAAGTGCAAAAACGCCAAACCCCTCACCCCTCCAAAAGAGATCAGTGTCCCCTGCCCTGAGTGTGGAGGCAAACTCCAAGAGCGAGAGGGGCGACGCGGGAAGTTCTTTGGGTGTGAACACTACCCCAAGTGTAAATTTATCGCCAACTTTGAACCCGTCGACAAAAAATGCCCTGAGTGTGACTACACCATGGGACAGAAAACCCTACGAGGCAAAGAGGTCTATGAGTGCTTCAAGTGCAAACACAAAGAGGAGGTGAAGTAGCCGATGAAAACGATATTTCTCTGTGCGATCAACAATATCCTCAGTGGGACTTGCAAGGAGGATTGTAAGTTCTGTACCCAAAGTGTCCGCTACCATGCCGATATCCAACGCTACAGCTACAAAGCGATCGATCAGATCGTAGCCGAAGCCAAGCAAGCCAAGGCACACGGGGCATTGGGCTACTGTCTGGTCACTGCGGGCAAAGGACTCGATGAGAAGAAGACCGAGTTTGTCGCACGCACCGCTAGGGCAATCAAAGCGGAGGTGGAGGGACTCCATCTCATCGCCTGCAACGGCACCGCCACCCCAGAGCAACTCACCCACCTCAAAGCCCACGGGGTCGATAGCTACAACCACAACCTAGAGACCTCAGAGTCCTACTACCCCACAATCTGCCAAACACACACTTGGGCAGAACGGTACGCCACCTGCGAAGCGGTCAAATCCGTAGGACTCTCCTTGTGTAGTGGGGGGATCTTTGGGATGGGAGAGAGCCAAGCCGATAGAGAGGCACTCCTCCACTCAATCGCCTCACTCAACCCCGACGCTATCCCACTCAACTTCTACCACCCCAATCCTGCACTCCCTATCAAGACACGCAACCTCACACGCGAAGAGGCACTCACCATTATCACCCAAGCCCGTAAGGGGCTAGGGGAGCAGAAACTTTTGATGGTAGCGGGAGGACGCGAACTCCTCTTTACGGGGTATGAGCAGGCGATGTTTGAAGCGGGAGCCAATGCCATTGTCATAGGTGACTACCTCACCACTGCGGGGCTTGCCCCCCAAAAAGATACCACCATGCTCAAGACACTAGGCTATACGGTAGCCCAAAGCTGTGATACACACTAACATCACCCTCATCCTCACCCTCTCCCTTCTCATCTGGGGGAGTCCCTTTGTTGCGAAAATACTGCGTATCCCCACCCCTCCCGTTGAGATTATCCTTGGGTCACTCTTTGCCTACTTTAGCTTTATCGAAGAGAGTCCCTACTTTGATCTCATCGCAGAGGTGGGGTTTTTGTATCTAATGTTCTTAGCAGGAATGGAGGCAGACCTCAAACAGCTTGCACGAAGCTCACGGGAGATTATCCAAAAATCGATCCTCTTTCTGCTCTTGATGTCGATCTTCTCCATTGTATTTGGACTCCTCTTTGGACTCAATACCATTATCATCATCTCGATGCCCCTCATCTCCATCGGACTCCTCGCCTCCCTCTCCAAGACCTACGGCAAAGAGGCATCTTGGATACAGCTCACCTTTATCGCGGGGATACTTGGAGAGGTACTGAGCATCACCGCTCTGACCCTCTTTGATGCGGCGAGTATGACGGGGATTGGGATGGAGCTTTTTGTCAAGGTGGGTTATCTAAGCCTCTTTATCGCCTCGGTCTATCTGCTCTACCGTATTCTCCACCTGCTCTTTTGGTGGTTTCCTGAGTTTAAGCGGATCCTTGTCCCCAAGCTAGACACCTCCGATCAAGATATCCGTCTCGCGATGGCACTCTTCTTTATTCTCATCGCGGTGATGCTCTCACTAGAGCTAGAGTTGGCACTGGGGGCATTTATTGCGGGGATGGCGATCTCTGTCTTTTTTCACCATGAGAAGAAGCTCGAAGAGAAGATGTCGAGTCTGGGGTTTGGGTTTTTGGTGCCACTCTTCTTTATCCATGTAGGGGCATCACTCAACCTAGAGTCACTCTTGATTGGTGGGGTGGTCTCGGGGGCGTTGCTTATTACCGTGCTGATGATACTCTCTCGTATCCTCGCGGCGATCGTACTCAAGGAGATTAGTGGCTCCAAAGATGCCCTACTCGTCGCCCTCTCTCTCTCAATGCCTCTCACACTCCTGATCGCCGTTGCGACGATTGGGCATGAGACACAACTACTCGATCTACTCAGCTACTATCAGCTGATCTTAGCCACAGTCTTTGAGGTACTCTTCTCGATGGTAACGATCAAGTTTCTTAGCCAGAACAAGGAGAAGCTATCCTCCCCTACATCACCTCTTTAACCGCCTGCTCATAGGCTCTATCAGCGGCAGCTTTCTCTTCGGCTTTCTCAGCGTCTGAGAGGGAGATCTGCCCTGCCCCTTTGATCTGTGCTTCGATCTGTGCTTTGCTGAGTGAGTCGGGTGCCTCGGCATGCGGGGTGGTGGTCTCTGGTAGGGTGGTTGGCTCCTCTTTGGCGTGGGCTTCGGGCTTTGCCTCTACCTCTTGTTGGGCTTTGGCTTTTGCCGCTGCCTCCCGCTTTGCCTTCGCTTCTACCTCTTCTTTGCGTTTGGCTTTGGCTTGGGCTAGTTTTTTGGCTTCTGCCTCTGCTTTTCGTTTAGCTTCCGCTTTGGCTTCGGCTTGCTTTTTGGCTTCGGCTTCCTGCTTGGCTTGAGCCTCTTGTTGGGCTTTGGCTTTTGCCGCTGCCTCCCGCTTTGCCTTCGCTTCCGCCTCTTCTTTGCGTTTGGCTTTGGCTTGGGCTAGTTTTTTGGCTTCTGCCTCTTGCTTTGCTAACGCTTCACGCTTTTTGCGTGCGGCTTCTCGTTCGGCTTTGAGGAGTCGTTGTGCCTCCGCTCGGGCTTTGGCTTGCTCTTGCTGCAGGGCTTCGATCTGAGCAGGATCCAAGGCGGGCTTTTTCTTGGTGTGGGGTTGTGTAGGGTGTGGGGTGGCTACGGCGGGTTTTTTGGATGTGGGAGTCTCTACGACACGGTCGAGTGCCAAGAAGAGAGAACTCTCCTCTTGATCGATCTGTTGTAACTCTCTATCGACATCAAAGGGGTTCCCTGAGGCATTCGCCCCCACAACCGCCACGACCATCACCGACCATATATACTGTTTCACTACGCTACTCCTTTGGATTCTAAATGCTACGGGGGATCAGTTAGACAATGGCTCCATTGTTTAACTTATGCCCCTAGCTGTTTGAGCTCAAAATAGGCTTTTTGAAGCTCTTGGTTCTCCGCTTTTAAGGATTTGACCTCAAGCTGAAGCACCACCTTACGCTTCTGTAGCGTGGTGAGTGCCTTCAGTGAGTTCTCTCCATAGATCAAAATACCCACATAGATACCAAACAGTAAGATACCAATCAGTGTCACTAAAAAAGTCTTGAGTGACAACCCAACAATCTGCTCTATCTGTTCAAACATATCTATGCTCGTAGGGTACTACTTGGCAAACGGTTCAGCACCAAGGTACTCAAACTGTCCCAACTCCGCTTCGATCTCCAAGAGTCTGTTGTACTTCGCGATTCTATCACTTCGTGCGGTTGACCCTGTCTTGATCTGTCCTGTATTGAGTGCAACAGCGAAGTCTGCAATAAAGGTATCTTCACTCTCTCCTGAGCGGTGACTCATCACACAGTTGTATCCACTGCGTTGTGCGAGTCTGATAGTCTGCATGGTCTCAGAGACAGAGCCTATCTGGTTTGGCTTGATGAGGATAGAGTTGGCGATACTCTTCTCAATCCCCTCTGTCAAGATCGCAACATTGGTTACAAAGAGATCATCTCCTACCAACTGTACCTTATGCCCCAGTACCTCAGTGAGGTGTTTCCACCCCTCCCAGTCATCTTCACTCAATCCATCTTCGATCGAGACAATAGGGTACTTCTCACACATATCCGCGTAGTATGCCGTCAACTCCTCAGAGGTGATCTCTCTATCTTCTGATTTCAAGACATAGAGTCCTTTGTCATTGATCAGCTCAGAGGCTGCAACATCAAGTGCAATCGCGATCTGCTCACCCGCTTTGTAGCCCGCTTTTTCGATCGCTTTCATGATCACTTGGAGAGGCTCTTCATTGGAGCTTAGGTTTGGAGCAAATCCACCCTCATCTCCAACGGCGGTACTCTCACCCATCTCATCGATAATCTTCTTGAGGTTGTGATAGACCTCAGCACACGCTCTAAGCCCCTCAGAGAAGCGATCAAACCCTACAGGCATCACCATATACTCTTGGAAATCTACCGAGTTGTTTGCATGCTCTCCACCATTGATGATATTGAGCATCGGTACAGGCATCGTCACCCCATTAGCTCCACCCAAGTAGCGGTAGAGGGGCATCTTCATAGAGCTAGCCGCTGCGCGTGCTACAGCCATAGAGACACCAAGTACCGCATTGGCACCCAAGTTACCATAGTTGTTTGTCCCGTCGATCTCTTTCATGGTGAGGTCGATCTCTGCTTGGTTAAACGGACTCAATCCCACAAGAGCATCATTGATTGCGGTGTTAACATTTTCACACGCTTGAAGTACCCCTTTACCCATATAGCGATCTCCACCATCACGAAGCTCTAAGGCTTCGCGTTTACCTGTACTTGCACCACTAGGAACAATCGCACTGGCTACGGTACCATCACTTAGACTTACAGTTGCTTTGACAGTAGGATTTCCTCTACTATCCATCACCTCTGTTGCCACAATCTCATCAATATAAATCATCTCTTTCCTTTGGTTGTAGTTAGTACTATTTTATCTAAAATCTTCTGATAATTCGTAGCGATTGCCCTTAGGCTCCCTCTGAAAGCTCCCGAGCCAACCGCTTTACTCCACTAAAATCCGCTTTTCCTGTCCCGAGTCTAGGGAGGGCTTCGACCCGATAGTACGCACTAGGGACAAAGAGCGGATTGAGTCCGAGTGACTTGATAGCATCTTTGAGTTGGTCTAGGCTCATCTCCCCCTCAAGCAACACCACCAACCGCTCCCCCTTCTTGGGATCAGGAAGGGCAGTAAGGGCGATCTGATTCTCCTCTGCTAGCACACGAGAGATCTCACGCTCTACTAAGCCAAGACTCACCATCTCCCCTGCGATCTTGGCAAAGCGACTGTAGCGATCGACGATGGTCAAGAAGCCATCCTCATCAAGTCGCCCCTTATCACCCGTGATATACCACCGTACCCCATCGCGTTCGTAGATCACCGAAGCGGTCTTCTCAGGCTCACCGATATACCCCTTCATGATCTGTGTCCCACCGATGAGTACCATCCCCTCCTCTCCCGTGGCAAGCTCCTCAAAGCTCTCAGGATCTACGATGCGAATGCTACTCCCTGGTACGGGCAATCCGACACTCCCCGCCTTGTGTCCTATCTGTGGTCGCCAACTATCGGTCATCAAGACATCAGCGACATTGATCGACGCAACAGGGGTCATCTCCGTCGCCCCATACCCCTCATAGATCTCATACCCAAACTTCGCCCGAAAGGCATCGCGTATCTCACGCGGGAGCTTCTCCGCCCCTGCAACCACCATACGCAGACTCTGAAACATCAGTGGGGTGAGCTTGGCATTGCGGATGTAGAGCCTAAAGAAGGTCGCCGTTGCAAAGAGCATCGTCGCCTCATACTTCGCTGCCATCTTCCCGATCCCTACCCCATCGGTGGGGTCAGGGTGACACACCACAGGTATCCCCTCTATGAGCGGGAGAAGCGTTGTCACCGTTAGCCCAAAGGAGTGGAAGATCGGAAGGGTTCCGAGAATCACATCGCTATCACTGGGGTTGATAAGAGTCGTAGACTGCTTGATATTGCCCATAAGGTTTTTGTGGCTCAGTTCAATCCCCTTGGGTCGCCCCTCACTCCCACTAGAGAAGAGTATCGCCGCGGTATCCTCTATCGCTACCCGTCTAAGCATCAGCAGACTCAAAAGAGCCGTGGGCAACAGTGTGACCATCAGCAGGGTGAGGAGTCCGCGACTACGGCTCAATCCTGCTTTGATATCCTCTAGGTAGATCACCTCCACCTCCTCAAGGAGTGTGGTAAGGTCAAACCCCTTAGCTTTGAGCTTACTCACAAACTGCCTAGAGGCGACAATCTGCGTAATCTCTGCGATCTGTAGAGCGTGACGCAACGACCCCTCTCCACTAGAGTAGTTGAGATTGACCACGGTTTTGCCTAGTGTGAGGAGTGCGATATTGCCCATCGACCCTCCCACTGAGGTAGGAAGCAGTAGCCCGACATTTTGGCTATGAGCGAGGCGAGGTTTGAGAGCAGAGGCGATCATAAAGACCCCCGTCATAAAGCGATAGCCACTCACCTCTACCCCTGTGGAGTCTGCCATACAGAGTCCACTACCCACCTCCTTGGCAGAGCTAAGCCACGCTGAGGCGAGTGGGGGGAGTGTCGTCGCATAGGCTTGCCAACTCTGCATGGAGAGGTCAAAGACCGCTTGTTTTACCTCAGGTGCCACGCTCTGTATCGGGAGGGGTTTCCCAAAGGTCACGGAGATATCTTTGGTGCGTTTGCGTTTCATCTTCTGTGAGGCGTAGGAGAAGTTATCCTCCCACAATCCACGCAGATAGAAGGGGACAATCACCCCATTCTCTACCCCTACAGTCGCCCGCTCAAACCCCCGCTGAAAGACCCCAAGGTGTCCATTGCGAGAGAGATGCCCCTCAGGGAAGAGTGCCACCGTCTCTCCACGGTTGAGAGCCTCTGTCACCAAGGCTAATGCCCCTTTGCTCCCACGGCTAGAGAGGGGAATCACCTTGAAAAAATCCAAAAAGGGCTTGAAATACCACTTCTCATAGTAGCCTCGCTCCATCACAAAACGGATCTGCTTAGGGTACGCCATTTGGAGTATCGCCCAATCCAAAAAGGAGAGGTGATTACCCAGAAGCAGTACCCCTTTGTCTGCGGGGATATGCTCTAGTCCATCGACGCGTAGACGGTACTTAAACCCAATCACCAAACGCACCATATAGCGTACGAGTGACTGCGGGAGCTTTACAAAGGTGTAACCCATCCCCACCAAAGCAATCGTCGCAATCGTATAGAAGAGTCCCACAGAGCCTAGCTCAAAGTACCCAAAGAGTACAGTGAGTATCAAGAAGCTAAACATCGTGAGGTTCTGGATAAAGTTGCTCCCCGCAAGCACCCGCCCCAAGACTACTGAGGGGGTGGCAAACTGTATTATCGCATTGAGTGGAACGATAAAGAGTCCCGCAAAGAAGCCAAAGAGCAGGAGCATCGCCCCCATCATCTCCAGCGACTCCAGTGAGGGAAGCACAAAGAGTGACACCGTCACCCCCAATGCCCCAAGGGGGATAATCCCTGTCTCGATATAGTGACGACTCACACGCCCTGCGACCACAGACCCTACAATCACCCCCACACCCGTCAGTGCTAGTAGCCCTTGGGCGGTGACAGTGTTTGTGATCTCAAGTGTCGTCTTGAGATGCTCCCCAAAGATCGCCAAGACCACCTGAGAGACTCCCCACAAGATACTCAACCCAACGATACTCAGCCAGACCGCCTGATGCTCCTTGAGTAGGCGGAGGTTGGAGTGGAGGTAGTGAAGGTTATTGTACTCTTGAGGATCAAAACAGCTCGACTCATCCAGAGAGACCGCACGGAATCGACGCACCAACTGGCGTGCCAAGAGATACTCCACCCCACTCGCCCCAATCAGCAGATACCCCACAGGAGCGGTCTGCTCCAAAATAGCCGAGGGTTCGAGTATCACTCCACCAAGAAGCGACTCAAAGAGCAGAGAGTAGAGTACCGCCCCTATCAAGATCGCCACGATGGTGACAGACTGCACCAAGGCGTTGGCAGGGGCGAGGTTTTCACTCCCTGTCATCTCTTTGATGAGTCCATACTTCGCAGGGGAGTAGATAGCACTCTGTCCTGCGAGTAGAAGCGTCAGCCCAAACGCCCCCCAGAACCACCCCATCGTGTAGCAGAGCAGTATCAGTGTAGTGATCCCCACTGCCACGAGAGAGGCATACTCAATCACCTTGGTCTTAGGGTAGCGATCGGCGATAAAGCCCGCAGGGGAGAAGAGGAAGATAAACGGTAGCAAGATAAGGGCATTGACCAGTGCGGTGAGGACGATAAGCTCCGCACCATCATAGGATTTGAAGATGGTGTTTTGGAGGATGATCTTATGCCCCAAATCGGTCATCGCATTGAGCAGGATGATGAGGATATAGGGGGTAAACCCTGCGATCTTAAAGAGTGCTTTCATGAGGATACTCCTTGTTGGATAGAGTGGTGGTGTGTGGTGACGGTGTGCATATTGAAGAGATAGGGTTTGAGCTTGAGGATTACATCAAAGAGGAGTTCGTAGCGGGCGTTGTGTGTATGCTCCACTGAAGCCAACAGCTCAGAGCCGACACGATTCTCTAGGGTCACGAGTGCTTTGGCTCTTTCATCTTGAGTACCATCATCTATCCTATAGTGTCTTAATATGACACTATAGGATAGTTTGGCTTAGAGTGTAGAGTGTCACTCTACACTTTTGAGAGATGGTGGTTATGCGTCGCTCTTATCAATCTCCGCTTGATCCATCGTCAACCCATCTCCAAAGCCCAACGCCTCTTTGACCTTCTGCTCAATCTCCGCTTGAAGCTCAGGGTTCTCTTTGATGGTGATCTTGGCATTCTCTTTACCTTGCCCTAGCTTGGTCGCCCCGTAGCTAAACCACGCCCCAGACTTATCGACGATATCCATCTTGATACCATAATCGATCAACTCACCAATATAGGAGATCCCCTCTCCAAACATAATATCAAATTCCGCTTGTCTAAAGGGAGGGGCAACTTTGTTCTTGACGACTTTGACCTTGACACGGTTTCCTATCTGTGCCTCTCCCTGCTTCAGCGTGGCGATGCGTCGCACATCGATACGCACAGAGCAGTAGAACTTCAACGCATTCCCCCCTGTCGTCGTCTCAGGTGAGCCATACCCCATCGTACCAATCTTCATACGAATCTGGTTGATGAAGATAACGGTGGTGTTGGTCTTGTGGAGGACGGCAGTGAGTTTACGCAAGGCTTGGGACATTAGACGAGCTTGAAGCCCCACATGAGTATCTCCCATATCCCCCTCTATCTCCGTCTTAGGGGTCAATGCAGCCACTGAGTCGACCACGATCAGATCGACTGCTCCTGAGCGTGCGAGTGTCTCAAGCACATCAAGGGCTTGCTCTCCAAAGTCAGGCTGAGAGACGAGGAGGTTGTCCGTATCAACCCCTAGGTTTTTTGCGTAGACGACATCGAGGGCATGCTCCGCATCGATAAAGGCACACACCATCTCTTTTTTCTGAGCAGAGGCGATTGTCTGGAGTGCCAAAGTGGTCTTACCTGAAGACTCAGGACCATAGACCTCCACGATACGCCCCTGAGGAATCCCCCCAATCCCTAGAGCCATATCAAGCCCTAGTGATCCTGTAGAGATCGACTCAATCGGCTCAAACTCTTTATCTCCAAGACGCATAAGTGTCCCTTTACCAAATGTCTTATCGATCTGCTTAATCGCCATATCCAGTGCTTTTTGTTTGTTTGCATCCATTGCCATTGTCATATCCTTCACCTTTGTTAGTAGAGTAATTTTATCTAAATAAACAGAGATTGTTTAGTCATTGGGGTATTTTACACGCTATTTAGCACGGGAGTTAAAAATTGGTCATTGTGTTATACTTTTAGGGGCTAGACTAGTTTAGAGGGTTTACCAACAAAACTTTCTTACAAAGAGAGGTTAGAAATAGATAAACAAGTGAAACTTGTACTAGCTATAGAGGTTTAACTGCCAACAGGGTATTGTCCAGAGACAACACCCTATAGGTTTTGGGGGCGAAAGTTACTTTTTGGAGGGGGTGACATACATATTAATATATCGTCCCTCTTGGTGGGCGGACTTCTCTAGTGTCCCTATATCTTCTAGCATCGGCCAGACACGGTTGAGGACATCGATCCCCCACTCTGGGTTTGCCATCTCGCGTCCTCGTAAAAAGACACGAAGTTTGACATGCTTGCCCTTCT
>Ga0256837_1000564_pt1 | contig 30626 bp, 34 predicted proteins | sample 4562384metaG_FD_185976 | JGI IMG/M metagenome (GOLD analysis project Ga0256837, IMG submission 185976) | Hydrothermal vent microbial communities from Guaymas Basin, Mexico - 4561-384 | ecosystem: Environmental > Aquatic > Marine > Hydrothermal vents | place: Mexico: Guaymas Basin | collected... | reverse complement strand
TGTAACAGCGATTGCTTCTGGGTCTATGAGGATTTCTCCCCTTCTTACAAGTTCTCTGTTGTATTTCTTCCAGTCTCTTTCCATGGCAGGATTATTTTAACCTACCTAATTTTTGGACACAGCATTTAGTTTTGCTAACTGGGAAATATATACCATCGGTGATAAAATCGGCAGAAAAAGTGGGAGGAGTTGTAGATGGTTAGGGTTAAAGTCTGTGGAATAACTAACCTTGAGGATGCCCTTGCCTCCGTTAAGGCCGGAGCAGATGCCGTTGGTTTCATAATTTACTCTGAAAGTAAGAGGTTCATAAAGGCTAAGGACGTGAGGAAGATTACTTCTAAACTTCCCCCTTTCGTTTCAAAGGTTGGAGTTTTTGTAAATGAAGATCCCCGCGACGTTCTAGAGATTCTAAGCTATGCCCACTTAGACTTTGCTCAACTTCACGGAGAGGAGACCCCTGATGACTGTGACTATATAGGAGCCCACAGGGTTATAAAGGTTTTCCGTCTAAAGGGTGAGGATGAGATTGAGAAGATAGGGCCCTACGTTGGAAAGGTGAGGGCTATCCTTCTTGATACTTACGATACTAAGGTTTACGGTGGAACAGGAAGGCCCTTTGATTGGACTTTGGCCTTAAAGGTTAAGGAGAGGTTCCCGGAGCTCCCCCTTATTCTCTCTGGAGGACTTAACCCAGATAACGTAGTAGAAGCTGTAAGGAGCGTTTCTCCCTTCGCTGTTGACGTTTGTAGTGGCGTTGAGAGGGAGGCTGGGATTAAGGACCCATCTAAAGTTGAGACTTTTGTTAAGAGGGCTAAGTGCTCCCTTTAAGTTGTAATTAATTTCCTCTGATGATAACTTGGAGAATGGAGAATAATCTCAATTTAGAAGGAGAATTAGTTATGGGAAAGAAAGCAAGGGAACTAGTGGGGGAGCACGCAGATAGGATTGTAGAGCTCCTAAACAGGGCTCTAGCCGATGAGTGGCTTGCCTACTACCAGTACTGGATCGGTTCTAAAGTTGTGAAGGGACCTATGAAGAGTGCAGTTGAAGCTGAACTTGTCCAGCATGCTGCCGATGAGCTTCGTCACGCCGATATGCTCGTTATGAGGATTTTAGAGCTTGGGGGAACCCCAGTTCTTACGCCGAAGAAGTGGCTTGAGCTTACGAACTGCGGTTATGAAGAACCTGATAACCCTTTTGTAAAGAGAATCCTTGAGCAGAACATTAAAGGGGAACGCTGTGCGATTGACGTTTATAACCAGATTGCTTCCTATACCAGGGATGTAGACCCGGTAACTTACAACATTGCAGTTCAAATTATGACTGACGAGATGGAGCACGAGGAGGACCTTCAGTCACTCCTTGAGGATATTGAGAACATGAAGTTTCTCAAATAGTTAAAGGGGAGGTTATACCTCCTCCCCCTCTTCATCCTTTATCTCAATGTGAAGTTCTTCAAGCTGTTCCTTCCTGACGCTGTCGGGAGCTCCAGTAAGTAAGCACTGTCCCCTTTGGGTTTTAGGGAAGGCGATAACGTCCCTTATTGACTCCTCACCCCTCATTATTGCACATAACCTGTCAAGTCCAAAGGCCATCCCTCCGTGGGGGGGAGCTCCGTACTTTAAGGCTTCAAGTAGGAATCCAAACCTCTCTTTGGCCTCCTCGTCTGAAAGGCCTATTACTTTAAATACCTTTTCCTGAACGTCCTCCCTGTGAATACGGATACTTCCTCCTCCGATCTCAACCCCATTTAAGACCATATCATAGGCCCTTGCCCTTACTTTACCTGGTTCTTCAAGGATCTTCTCAACGTCCTCTTCCTTCGGGCTTGTAAATGGGTGGTGGAGGGCCTCCCACCTCTCTTCCTCTTCGTTCCACTCAAACATTGGAAAATCTACAATCCAGAGGACGTTTATTTTGTTCTCATCTATTAAGTTTGCCATCTTTCCAAGTTTTAACCTTAAGTTTGCAAGGGCTGGGTTTACAACGTCCGGTTTATCGGCCACGAAGAAGAGGATGTCGCCCGGTTTTGCATTTAACCTTCTCAGGATTTCGTCTATCTCATCCTCAGTGAAGAACTTAACTATTGGAGACTGGAGCTTCCCTTCAGGAAGGACTTTAATCCAGGCAAGTCCCTTTGCTCCGTAAATTCCGACAAACTTTGTAAGTTCATCAATCTCTTTCCTTGACAGTCCGGCTCTGCCTTCAAAGTTTATTGCTTTAACTATTCCACCCTTTTCTGCAACTGTTCTAAAAACTTTAAAGTTGCACCTTTTAGCAACGTCTGTAATGTTTTTAAGCTCAAGGCCAAACCTGGTATCAGGTCTGTCCGTTCCAAACCTCTCCATTGCTTCGTCGTAGGACATTACCGGGATTTCTCCGATTTCAACTCCTAAGAGCTCCTTATAGAGGGCTCTTAAGACCTTCTCGGCAACGTCCATTACGTCCCTTTCCCTTACAAAGGACATTTCAAAGTCTATCTGTGTGAACTCAGGCTGTCTGTCTGCCCTCAGGTCTTCGTCCCTAAAACAGCGGGCTATCTGGTAGTACTTGTCAAATCCTGAAACCATGAGTATCTGCTTAAATAGCTGCGGGGACTGGGGAAGGGCGTAGAACTTTCCAGGGTATATTCTGCTTGGAACTAGGAAGTCCCTTGCTCCCTCAGGAGTGCTCTTTGTAAGGTAAGGTGTTTCAATCTCAATGAAGCCCTCTTTGTTAAAGACCTCCCTTACTACTTGGTACATCCTGTGGCGGAAGATTAAGTTTTGAGCCATTTTAGGCCTTCTGAGGTCAAGAAAGCGGTACTTTAAACGGACTTCCTCACTTACCTTTATCTCGTTTTCAATTGGGAACGGTAGGGGGAGGGAGCGGTTTAGGATTTGGAGCTCCTTTGCGTATATTTCAAACTCTCCCGTTTTAAGCTTTGGGTTTTCGGTTCCCGGAGGTCTCCTCCTTACTTCTCCCTTTACGGCTATAACGAACTCATGTCTAAGCTTTTTTGCCTTTTCAACAAGGTCTTCAGAGATTTCGGGGGAAAAGACGATTTGAACTTTTCCGGTTCTGTCCCTGAGGTCTGTAAAGACAACTCCCCCGTGGTCTCTCGTTGTGTCAACCCAACCGGCAACTCTTACTTCTTTTCCTAAATCCTTCTCTGAAATCTCTCCGCAGTAGTGGGTTCTTTGGAACGAGCCAAGGTGCTCAAGCATCTTTCCTTCTCCTGTTCTTAAGTTTGTTCTGGGAATTTTACAACCTATTTTTCCTTTTCAAATCTCCTGAGCCTCTCATCTATTAATTCGTTTTTATAAAGGAGCTTTCTGGTTGCCGGCATAACGTAGGAAGAGTGTATCTTACACTCCTTATACCTCTGACCTTCAGTTGATATGAACCTGAAAGAGTTCACTTTCCACCCCTTTTCATAAATCTCCTTTCCAGAGATGACCGTCTGATTAAGGATTGCGTAAGTTGCCAAGAGTGCTGAAGGAACTAAGAAGAACCTTACTTTCCCTGAGAGAATTAATAAAAGGGAGGCGATGTAGGTAATTCCAGCTAGAAACAGGGATATTTCGCTGTGAACTATGGCCCACTTTGTAAGGTGGAAGGAGATTTGAGTTCCCCTGATGAAGAGCTCTCCTAAGAACTCTACAGCTTGGTTGATTAAACTTACCTTGTAAAGAGTGACTTCCATTAAGAAGACGCTTATTAGGAAAGGTGTAAAGATAAAACCGGCTAAAACCGTTGTAATCCAAGACATTAAGTTTACCGTTCCAAATACGTGGAGGACGATTGGAAGGGTAAAGAGCATTGGGGCTACAGAGACCTTTAAGCTCTTTTCAAGTTTGCTTCCCTTTCCTTCAAGGCTTAGAAGGATTCCTCCAACTGCTGAGAAGGAAAGGGCTGCCGAGAGGTTAAACTTTCCAAAGAGAACCGTTAAGAGGAAAACTACGCCGAGTAGGTAAATCGGTGAGATTTTCCTAAACTCCTCAACTCCCAGTGATACTAAAAAAGTGAAGAGGTAAGCCCTAACTGCTGAAGGAGGTAGTCCCGTTAAAGGCATGAGGGGAAGAACCATTAAGGATGCAGATGTTAAAGGTTTCGGAAACCTTATTAGTTTTAGGAAACCAGCCAACGTTCCTATTACGATTCCTACGTGGAGTCCTGATATGGCAAGGAAGTGGTAAAGTCCTGAGAGGGCAAAGTATCCCTTTAAAGACTGGGGGAGCTCAAACCTGATTCCTAAGGTAGATGCTCCTGCTACCGAGGATACCGGGTAGTCAACGACTTCTTCAATTTCCCTGTAGAGTTTGTACCTTAACCTCTTTAGGGCTGCTGAAACCCCCTTTCCTTTTACTAAAACCTTTCCATCTTCACTTACTACGTCTCCGACTTCAACATTTTCTCCATCTTTGATCCTTATCCACTTCCAACCTTCAACTACTGCTACTTTATAGTTGTCGCTGTACTCTCTTACCCACATTACTTTCGGTGGAGCTTTTGTGGGTAGGGCCAGTGATTGGAGAGTAAGAACGGCTAAAAGAGGAACAGTTGTTGGAAGGAGCTCCGTCCAGTTAAACTTTAGCAGATAGTATCCTCCCAGTATGGCTGTGGAGGTTAGCAGGAATGGAAAGTAATCACTTCCTGCAAACTTCCACGTTAGGGCCAGAGAGCATAGGAAAAAGATGTGAACTTTGTGTTTTTCCATCTTTTATTTTGTTTCCCACTTTCCCGTTAAGTTAAATCTTAATAAAATTGTTTTTAGGGGGGCTCAGGTATATACTATCACTTGCTAAATTCAGATTGGGAGGATGGAAAAATGGCAAAAACCCTCGGCGTCCACATCGTTGCCGACCTTTACGGGTGTGACCCGGAACTTCTCAAGTCTGCTGAGAAGATGGCAGAGTTTTTTGAGGGAGCTGTAAAGCACGCGAACCTCAATAAGCTCTCAGCCTACTACCACCAGTTTGAGCCCTACGGGGCGACGGGGGTTGTTGTAATTTCTGAATCTCACCTGTCTTTCCATACCTGGCCTGAGCACGGCTACGTTGCAATAGACGTTTACACTTGTGGAGCTCACGAGAATGCCTTTAAGGCTTTTGACTATATCGTTGATAAGTTAAAACCTGAGAGGGTTGAGAAGGACGTTCACTTCAGGGGAGTTGTTAACGAAGAGGAAGAGGTAACCTTCTGTGCCAGCGTAGGCTGAGCCGGTGGTAGGCTGAGAGTAAAGAGGCCCCCTTTATGGGGGCTTTTGTTTTATTACTCCTCTCCAAATTTCCTCTCTAACTTCTCCTGCTCAAGCTTACACTTTATGCAGAGCTCTGCAACCGGCCTCAACTTCAACCTCTCATATTTGATGCAGGCTCCACACTTTTCACATATTCCGTAAGTTCCCTCTTCTATTTTCCTGAGGGCTTTCTCTATCTTTTTAAGGTACTTGGCTTCCCTGTCCCTTATTCTCATTTCAAAGGTTCTTAGTATTTCATCAGTTGACATATCTACTATATCACCAACTTCCCTCTCTGCATGGGCTGTCTCTTCAAGTCCCCTCTTTATGTCTTCAAGAACTTCCCTTCTTCTCTCCTCTAAAATCCTCTTAAGTTCCTGAATCTGTTCAGCCGTGAGGCATTTATTCCCCTTCATTCTAAACCTCCTTCTTTATTGGTGGGAAAGGTATACGTAAGGGTGTAAAATGTCAACGACATATTTTAATGGAGGAAGTTATGGAGCTCTCAAGGCGCGTAAGAAGGATTTCACCTTCACCTACAATGGCAATCACGAGCAAAGCTAAAGAGCTTAGAGCTAAGGGAGTGGACGTTATAGGCTTTGGAGCCGGAGAGCCTGACTTTGACACTCCTGAGCACATTAAGGAAGCTGCAAAAGAAGCGATTGATATGGGCTTTACAAAGTACACTTCTCCTGCAGGAATCCCTGAGCTAAGGAGGGCGGTTGCAGACAAGTTAAGGAGCGAAAACGGTATTGACTATGAGCCTGAACAGGTTGTAATAACTGATGGAGCTAAACAGGCCCTTTTCAACTTAATGCTCAGCGTTATAGACGATGGAGACGAAGTTGTCATTCCTTCCCCGTACTGGGTTACCTACCCTGAACAGGTCAAGTTTGCAGGAGGAACTCCAGTTTTCGTTGAAACTAAGGAGATTAAAGGGTTTGCTCTGACCCTTGAGGAGCTCAAGCCTGCAATAACTCCCAGGACAAAGATGGTCATTCTCTGTACTCCTCACAACCCAACCGGTAGTGTGATTCCGAAGGAGGAGCTTGAGAGGATTGGCCACTTCTGTGCAGAAAGGGGAATTTTGATAGCTTCAGATGAGTGCTACGAGTACTTAACCTACGACGGTTTCAAACATACCAGTATTGCCTCTATCTCTCCGGATATTAAAGAGGTTACAGTTACTATAAATGCCCTATCTAAGAGTTTCTCTATGACGGGATGGAGAGTAGGTTTTGCTGCAGGCCCTAAAGAGATAATAGACGCAATGATAAAGATTAACTCCCAGTCTATTTCAAACGTTAACTCAATAGCTCAGAAAGCTGCAGTTGCCGCCCTTACAAAACCTAAGGACTTCTTAAAGGAGTGGCTGAGTGCCTTTGACGAAAGGCGCCGTTACATGGTTGAAACTCTAAATCAGATTCCCGGCGTTTCCTGTATTATGCCTAAGGGAGCTTTCTATGCGTTTCCGAACGTTAAGGAGCTCCTTAAGCTTGGAAACTTTAAGGACGACTGGGAGCTTGCCGAGTTCCTACTTGAGAGGGCAAGGATTGCAGTAGTTCCGGGCTCAGCCTTTGGTTATCCCGGCTACTTGAGGCTATCTTACGCAACTTCAATGGAGAACATTGAAGAGGGGCTTAAGAGGTTTAAAGAGGCAGTTGAGGAGAGGTTAAATGGCTGAGAGAGTTTACAGGACTGATAAACTAACCTTCCTGAGTTACGGACTTTTAACTGTTGCTTATGGGCTCTTCCTTGGTTTGATTTTTAAGAAGGCGGGAGGGTTTACTTCCTCCCTTCTAATCCTTCTTATCTTTGTCCTTCCCGTATTTGCCTACTTCCTCTTCCTCATGAAAAAGAGCGTAAAGATTGACGATGAGGGAATAGAGGTCTTTGGTTTAACCGGTAGGAAGAGGATAAACTGGGAGGAAGTTAGATCGATTTCACTGACTCCAGGGAGGAAGTACTTTCTCTTTATAGAGGGGAAGAATGGGAAGCTTGCAGTTATTGACGATTCAACTGAGAACTTCGTTGAAGTTGCTAGGGAGATAAGGAAGAGGGTTCCAGATAAGGTTTCAGAAAACTTTGAATCCCTCCTTTCTTCCTATAAACGCTCCTACACTTCTGTAGGAATACTTCTTCTTGCGGCATTTATACTTATCTTCGTGGCACTTAAGAACCTATTTTTTTGAAGGCTTTACTTTTTCAATCCTTACCGACGGTATCCTTAAGGAGTTTAACCTCTCCTCAACTTTGCTGATTCTCTCCTTTATCTTCCCAATTTCCTCCCTTATTTCTGAATTGTCCCTTTCTAACTCAGAGTAGCTCTCTTTCAGCTGGTTTATCTCTTTCCTAAGGTTTCCTACTTGGCTCTTAATTTCTTTCACTTTCTCGTTTAGCTCTGTATCTAACTCTTCAATTTTCCTTTCCGTTTGGGTTTTTTGGTTTTTTAACTCTCCTTTCAGGTTTACTGTTTGGGATTTAAGTTCTCCAACTTCTTTATTTAAGTTATCTATTAATACCCTAAGTTTAGCAACCTCCTGTCTTAGCTCTGAGTTCTCGTTTTTCAGTTTGTCAACCTCTTTTTGGAGCTCCCTGTCTTTAATTTCAAGGACCTGAACTTTTCCTTCTAGCTGGTTCAACTGTAGGTTTTCCCCTGTAGTTACGCAGGAAGGGAGAAGTAGCAGCGGAGTTATGAGAAGAGCTCTCCTCACCTTAGGTACTCCCAATCGGAATTTCTAAATAGGATACCACAAATTCTGTGGTAAATTATGGACTGACGTGTCAGTTCAGGAGGGAGTGTGAAGAAGAGAGAGGAGGAGATTTTAGTTAGGGCAAAGAGCCTCTTTTCAAAGAGGGGTTTTCACTCCCTTACAGTCTCAGAGATTGTTGACTCCCTAGGGATAGCAAGGGGAACTTTCTACCTCTACTTTAAGAACAAGGACGACGTTTACAGGAGAGTTCTTGAAAGGACTGTTCAGGAAATAGAGAAGAACTTTAAAGTTTTACCGCTTGAAAGGCCCCTTGAACAGCTACGTAGAAACCTCCTTTCGGTTTTGAAGTTGATAGAGGAGGATAGGGAAACGGCCAGCTTAATTTTCTATCACCCTTACAAACTCAACTCAGAGTTTGACGAAATCCTTGAAGAGTTCTACGGAAAGGTCCTTTCCCTTATAGAGGGAGCCCTCTTAAAGGGAATGGAGATGGGAATTGTTAGGGAGTGTAACGTTAAAGTTGTCTCAAGGGCCATTTTCGGGGCTTTTGTTGAAGTTGGAAAGGGCCTTTTGAAGGGGGAGCTCCAAAGTGCCGAAGAGGCTGTTGATGAGCTCCTCTCTTTCGGTTTGAGGGGCCTTCTGGAGGGGAGGAATGATTGGAGGAATTGATGTTGGGTCAACTACAGTAAAGGGAGTTCTCTTAAACGAGGAAGGAGAAGTTCTATTTAAGGAGTACAGACGCCACGAGGCCAAACAGGCAGAGAGGGTCTTGGAGCTCTTGACTAAGTTTGAGGAAGTTGCGGGTAAGGACTTTCAGCTCTTTTTAACCGGTAGTGGAGGAGGGGATATAGCAAAGGCCCTCGGGGTAAAGTTTATTCAGGAAGTTAACGCAGTAAGTAGAGCTGTAGAGACTTTCCACCCTGAGGTTTCCTCAGTCGTTGAACTGGGCGGTCAGGATGCAAAGATGATTTTCTTCTTAGATGTAAACGGAGTTAAGAGGAAAGTAACTACAATGAACGACAAGTGTGCAGGGGGAACGGGGGCCACGATAGACAGGATTGTTTCAAAGTTAAAAATCCCTGTTGAAGTAGCATCTTCCCTTGAATTTGACCCTAAAAAAGTTCACCCTGTTGCAGCAAAGTGCGGAGTTTTTGCCGAGACGGACATAAACTCCCTCCAGAAGGCGGGAGTTCCAGAGGAGGAGCTCCTAATTTCCCTCTTTAACGCGATAGTAATTCAGAACCTTTCCGTTTTAACCAGGGGCTATACCTTAAGGCCTGTTGTCCTTCTCCTCGGAGGTCCAAATACTTTCTTCCCTGCTCTAAGGGGGGCTTGGAAGTACCACCTTGAGAAGGTCTGGAAGGAGAAAGGAATTCCTTTTGATAGCTCTTCCATTCTCCTTCCTGAGAATTCCCAGTTCTACGCTGCTATCGGTTCAGCCCTGTTTGGCTTTGAGGAGGAGAGCCCCTACAGAGGAAAGGAAGGCCTTTTAGAGTTTAGAAGGAGCTCCCTTGTCTACTTAAAGAGGAAGACCGGAGAGATGGGCCTTCTGAAGCCGGGGGAGGATTTAGAGGAGTTTAAGAAGAGGTATCAGGTTAAGCCTTTTAAGCCGAAGAAGTTTAAGGAAGGAGAAAGGATTAAGGCCTTCCTTGGAATTGATGGAGGTTCAACCTCTACCAAGGCTGTTTTGATAGATGAGAGGGGGGAGCTCCTTGCAACGGCCTATACCCTATCTAAGGGGAACCCTCTTGAGGATTTAAAGGTAATAGTCAAAGAGCTAAAGGATAAAGTTGAAGGTGATGGGGCTTTACTTGAGATTCTCTCTGTTGGAGCAACCGGTTATGCAAAGGAGATGTTAAAGGAGACTGTTGGAGCAGATGTTTGTATTGTTGAGACCGTTGCTCACACCGTTTCAGCCCTTCACTTCTTTAAGGATATTGACGTTATAGTTGACGTTGGCGGGCAGGATATAAAGGTAATGATTCTGAGGAACGGAGAAGTTAAGGACTTTAAGCTGAACACCCAGTGTTCAGCGGGAAACGGCTACTTCCTCCAGTCAACTGCAGAGAAGTTCGGGTACAGAGTTGAGGAGTTTGCCGACGTTGCATTTAAGGCTAAGTATGCTCCGAAGTTTAACTTTGGCTGTGCAGTTTTCCTTGAGCAGGATATAGTCAACTTCCAGAGGTTAGGCTGGGAGCCCCACGAGATAATGGCAGGCCTTGCAAAAGTCTTACCTAAGAACATATGGCTCTACGTTGTTAAAGAGCCCAACTTGAGGAAGTTGGGAAGGCGTTTCCTCCTTCAGGGAGGTACCCAGAGGAACCTTGCAGCCGTTAAGGCCCAGTATGACTTCATAAAGGAGAGGGTACCAGATGCCGAAATCTTCGTTCACCCTATTACGGGTGAAGCCGGTGCCTTTGGGGCGGCCCTCCTTGCAGCTAAGAACTACTCCGGAAGGAGCTCTTTTATAGGGATAGAGGCTCTCCTTAACCTCTCCTTTAGTGTAAAGAGCGATGAGACCACTAGGTGCAGTTTCTGTACGAACAGGTGTCAGAGGACCTTTATAGAGGTTTTCCCTAAGGGTAAAGAAAAGAGGCTTTACATTATTGCCCCCTGTGAAAAGGGAATGGTCCTTGAGGCTTCTCAGGTTAAAGAGGTCGTTAAGAGAATGAGGGAGGTGGAGAGGGAAAACCCTAACCTTCAGGAGATCTCTTCAAGGAAAGTTTTTGAGAGCTATCCCGTTAATAAAGTTTACTCAGATAAGGTTTTTGGAATTATTCCAAGAAGGGGTGTGATTGAGAGGAGGAAGAAGCTAAAGGCTGGGATACCGAGGGTTTTAAACTTCTACTCACTTGCCCCTTTCTTTAGGGGGTACTTAGAGTCTTTGGGAGTTGAGAACTTTATCTTTTCTGATTATACGAGTGATGAGCTAATCAGGGAGGAGATGAAGGGAGGGGCTGTTGACCCTTGTTTCCCCAGTAAGATTGCCCTTGCCCACGTTAGGAATTTACTTAAGAAAGGGCCGGACTTTATCCTCTTTCCAAAAGTAGCAACTTTAAAGGGAATGTTCCTTGACTCTGAAGGTTCCCACGCCTGCCCAACGGTAACGGCCACTCCGATAACCGTTAAGTCAATTTTGACCAGGGAGGAGGATGTATTTAAAAAGTTCGGCGTAGAGTTTATTGATCCTCTCCTCCACTTTGACGATGAGGAACTCCTTGAAGTAGAACTCTTTGAAGCTTTTAAGGATATTTTAGATCTGACAAAAGGTGAGAACAGGAAAGCTGTTAGAGAGGGTTTTAGAGCCCTTGAAGCTTACCAGAACTACATGAGAGAACTTGGAGAGAAGGTTTTGAGGAAACTGGAGGCTGAAGGGCGGATAGGGATTTTAGTTCTGGGAAGGCCTTACCACAACGACCCAGGAATAAACCACGGTATTACGAAGGAGCTCCAGAAGAGGGGATATCCGATTTTAACTATAGATTCACTCCCGATTAAGGAGGAGTTCCTGAAGAAGGTTTTTAGGGGAAGGAACCCCTTTAAGATAAGGGACGTTTGGAAAAAGGCCTACAGTGAGAACAGCAGCAGGAAAGTTTGGGGAGCCCTCTACGGAGCCGGCCATCCAAACCTTGCTCTCCTTGACCTTTCCTCCTTTAGGTGTGGCCACGATGCGCCTATCTACTCTCTTATTGAAGAGATAGTTGAGAGGGCGGGAGCTCCATACTTTACCTTCCACGAAATAGACGAGAACCGCCCTGCCGGTTCAATAAAGATAAGGGTTGAAACAATAGACTACTTCCTGAAGGAGAGGATTGAGAGGTTAAAGGATAGGGAAGAGGCTGTTTAGGGGAGTTATAATAGTGCCTACAGGAGGTTAGCCATGGTAGTTTTCCTCTTTTTGTTCTCAATCCTCGTCTTTTTCCTTGCTTATAAGTTCTACGGAGGTTTTTTAAGGGAAAAGGTCTTTGAGCTATCTGAGAGGAATAAAACTCCTGCCCACACTATGAGGGACGGTGTTGACTACGTTCCAGCTCCAGCTCCCGTTCTCCTCGGCCACCATTTCTCATCAATTGCAGGTGCAGGGCCCATAGTTGGTCCAATAACTGCTGCGTCCTCTTGGGGATGGCTTCCTGCTTACCTTTGGGTCTTAATAGGTAACGTCTTCATCGGCGGCGTTCACGACATGAGCGCCCTCGTTGCCTCAATAAGGAATAAGGCCCGTTCAATTGCAGAGATAGGGGGAAAGTACCTTTCAAAGAGGGCCGGGTTCCTCTTTAAACTCTTTATCTGGCTTGCTCTCCTTTACGTAGTTGCAGTTTTTATAAACGTTGCTCAGATAACCTTTAATGCCGTTGTTCCAGTAGTTGAGAACGGTCAAGTAATTAAACTCCCAATAGGCGGTGGAGTAGCTACCAGCGCAATTATCTACATAGTTCTTGCCCTAATCTTTGGAATTCTCGTCTACAACTTTAGACTGCCCCTTAAGTGGGTAACTGCTGTCTTTGTGGTTTTAGTTTACGGAGCCGTCTATATAGGGCAACTCTTTCCAATTAACCTCTCTCCTTCAACTTGGAACGTTATCCTCCTTGTGTACGTTGCGGTGGCCTCAGTTACCCCTGTTTGGCTTTTACTCCAGCCGAGGGACTACCTCTCAAGCTTTCTCCTTTACGGAGCTCTCCTTGGAGCGGGCCTTGGAATCCTCCTATCCTTTGGAAAGGTGAGTTCTAACCTTCCTCCTTACTTTGGCTTTAACAGCGATATAGGCCCCCTTGTTCCCCTCCTCTTTGTTGTTATTGCCTGTGGTTCCATTTCGGGCTTTCACTCCCTGGTTGGCTCTGGAACAACCTCAAAACAGCTTGACAAGGAGCCTGATGCCCTTACCGTAGGCTATGGAGCAATGCTCCTTGAGGGAGTAGTTGCTGTTATGTCTATTATCTTCGTTATGACTTTAACTACGAGTGAGTTTGAAGTTTTGAAGAAGAACGTTGCGGCAATTTACGGAGCAGGTATAGGGAACTTTATGTCTTTCATTGGAGTTCCCCATCATATAGGAGTAGCCTTTGGTATGCTTGCCTTATCTTCATTTGTCTTGACCAGTACAGATACGGGAACTCGCCTTGCCCGTTACGTTTTCACAGAGCTTACGGGAGTTAAGAACAGGTTTCTAGCTACTGGCGTTTCTCTGATAATTCCTGCGGTTTTGGTTTTTCTTAAGTATAAAGACCCTTCAACTGGAAAGTTACTTCCCGTTTGGAAGGCTCTCTGGCCGGTCTTTGGAGCGACAAACCAGCTAATTGCATCACTTGCCCTCTTTGTAGTTATGATCTGGCTTGTTAAGACCGGTAAAGGAAAGTACTGGTTCGTTCCGGGGATACCTGCTCTCTTTATGGGAATTATTACTCTTTGGGCCCTTGTCATGCTCTTTCTGAAGTGGAAGTTTACTGTTATTGGAGTTGCAGCTCTTATTCAGGTATTCCTTGCCCTTTGGATATTCTACGAAGGTTACTTAGCTTTGAAGAAGTTGAGAGAGGAATGATATGGCAGAAGCTAAAGGTTTAGGAGAGAAGATTTTCTTTATAGCTACAGGTGTTAGGCTCCATGCTAAGGAGTACTTTCTGAGGTTTACCGGTTTATTTAAAAGGTACAGGTACTGTATCTCCTTTCCATCAATTCCTGAAGGTTTAAAGGCAGAGAAGGAGCTTAAAGGGGTTGGCGGTGTCTCAATTCCCATTCCAGATGAGATTTTTGAGGGATGTGGAGTAGGGATTTTGGTTAAGGACGAGGAAGAGCTTAAAAGGGTTTTGGACCACTTGAAGAGTAAGGGTATTTTGGTTTCAGGGGTTTTTAAGAGGGAAGGTAACAGGTTCCTAGAAGTCGGAGGGGAAGGTTGAAGCTTGCCGTTCTTGGTTCTGGGAGTTGGGGATCTGCCCTCTCTGTTCACTTTGGAAGGTTGGGCTTTGAGGTCTTTCAGTGGTGTAGAGAAGGAGAAGTAGTAGAGGAGATTAACAGAAAGAGAGAAAACACGCTTTTCCTTCCCGGCGTTATCTACCCTGAGACGGTTAGGGCTACAAGTAGAGTTTCTGAGGCAGTTGAGGGAGCAGATTACGTCCTTTCCGTTATTCCTACACAGCATACCTCTAGTTTCTGGAAGGATAACAGGGCTCTCCTTGAGGATAAACCTCTAATCTGTGCAAGCAAAGGGATAGAGGTTGAGAGTTTAAGGACGCTCTCTCAAATTTACAGGGAAGTTTTCGGTTCGTCTGATAACTACTTCGTTCTATCGGGGCCGACCTTTGCCCTTGAAGTTGCAAAGGGCTTACCGGCAGCTGCAGTTATTTCTAACCTATCGTCCAGTAGGGCCCTTAAGGTTGTTGAGGAGCTCAATTCAAAGAGCTTTAGGTTTTATGCGAGTGACGACGTTTTAGGCGTTGAGCTTGGAGGGGCTCTTAAAAACGTAATAGCCATAGCTACGGGAATTTCAGACGGAATGGGGCTTGGGAACAATGCCCGTGCGGCTTTAATTACGAGGGGCCTTCACGAGATAAAGAGGCTGGGGAAAGCGATTGGGGCAAGGGAGGAAACTTTTTACGGCCTTTCGGGCCTTGGAGACTTGGTTTTAACCTGTACTGGAGACCTTTCAAGGAACAGGCAGTTTGGCCTCTCTATTGGTAGGGGAGAGGGAGGTGTTAACGGTAAGTTTGTAGTAGAGGGAGTTTATACTGTAAAGGCGGCCGTTAAACTCTCTAAAAAGTTCTCAATAGAGATGCCGATAACTGAGGCGGTCTATAGAATAGTTTATGAAGGGAGTTCTCCAAAGGAGGTTATGGAGGAGCTCCTTTCAAGGCCTGTTAAAGAGGAGAGTCTATGAGCTGTTTGAACTTTGGTAAAGAGGATGAGGAATTTCCCTTTGAAGAGGAGGCTTTAAGGTTCTTTAAGGGAAAGTTGCCCGGTTGGGATACTTTAGACTTTAGGGTTCCGACCTGGAGGGAGAGGTTTAGGGATAGACTCTTATCCTTTAAGAACGCCCTTTTGGGAGGTGAAGAGGAAACCTTGATAGATTACCTGATAGGCCTTTTGGAGAGGGAGGAAGTGAGCAGTAACAGGCTGAGAGTTTGGGTTTACCTGTTTGAGAATCACCTTTTCCCCCTCCTTGAAAGGCTGGTCTTCTACAGGGCTAATGAGCCTTTAGGTTTAGACGAGCTTTCATTTAAACTTAAAGAGATTGGGGAACTCCCCGGCTACGGGAAGGTTGAGACGGTTTCCGATGCTATAAATAGAATAATAGCCCTTTTAAACTGTGGAGGAGAGGATGATTGAGCGTTACCTGGAAGACTTGGACTTACTTAAGAAGAGCTTCATAGAGATGGCCGATATGGCCAGGAAGATAATAAACGATGCCATGGAAGCTTTAATGGAGAGGGATAAGGAAAAGGCGAAGGCAACCTATGAGTACGATAGGCTTATAGACCTTAAGGAGATAGAGATTGAGGAGAGGTGTATAAGGATTCTAGCGCTCTACTCCCCTGAGGCTACAGACTTAAGGTTTGTTGTCTCAGTTTTAAAGAGTATCGTTGACCTTGAGAGGGTTGGGGACCTTGCCCGTGATATCTGTGAAACTGCCATTTACCTTTCGGAGCTCCCACCTTTAAAACCTTACGTTGACCTTCCCAGAATGTTAAAGGTTGTCTCTGACATGTTGAAAGACTCTATAATGGCCCTTTTAAGGGGAGACGTAGAGCTTGCAAAGGAGGTAATAGACAAAGACGACATCGTTGACAGCTTCTATGAGAGGCTCTTCAACGAACTGATAGAGATGTCAAGGCAAAACCCTGAGACTGCAGATGTTGCAGTAAGGTTAATCTTGGTAGTTAAGTCCCTTGAGAGGGTTGGAGACCACGCTACAAACGTTGCAGAGTACGCCATTTACTACAAAACTGGCGATGTTGTTAAGCATAAAAAGGCCCAGGAGTACCTAAAGAAACTCCAAAGTAAGGAAGGGTAGATGTTTCATAATCCCTTCCTCTACCTTTCTTACGGCTTTGGAGTTAAAGCCCTAATCTCCGCCGTTTTAACCGGATTAACCTGTTCAGCTGTTGGTTCCTATGTTATTTTGAGGAAGATGAGCTTTGCAGGGGCAGGACTTGCCCATATTGCCCTTGCAGGCGTTGCCTTTGGAATATTCCTAGGGGTAAATCCGACTCTTACTGCCTTAGTTTTTGCTCTGCTCTCATCTATTATTATCTGGTTCCTTCAGCTTAAAAGGGGGCTTCACTTTGATGCAACGATGGGAGCTCTCTTTGCAACGAGCGTTGCCCTTGCAGTAATCTTTTTAAGCCTTTCGGGGGCTTACGGCTCCTCAGCCCTTTCTTACCTTTTCGGCAGTCCTTTAAGCGTTACAGATGTGGACCTCCTTCTCCTCACTGTTACTACACTTATAGTTTTCTCCTTCTTCTTTATCTTCTGGAGGGAAATTTACTTAATTTCCTTTAGTCAAGAAATTGCAAAGGCTTCAGGCTACAAGGTTGAGTTGATCACTTTCCTTATGAGCCTTTTGATTGCTCTGGTTATTACGTTTTCTCTTAAAGCTGTAGGTGCCCTTTTGGTCTTTTCTCTCCTCGTTATGCCTGCTGCATCTGCCTTTAGGCTTGCAGGAAGTTACTCCAAATTCTTTACCTTAACAGTCCTTTTTGGTTTCCTTTCAAGCCTTCTTGGAATTCTCGTCTCTTTTTCCCTTGATGCTCCGTCTGGAGCAACTATTACACTCGTTTCTTTCTTAATCTTTCTCCTTTCATCTCTTCTTGACTGATACCCTTGAGCAGGTCAAGAGAGAAGTTTTAAGAGTTCCACTGCATCTTCAAAGGCCTTTCCCATAGTATTGTTAAAGAAGATTAATTTGTTCTTTGAAGGGCTCTTTTTTATCCAGTCTGCTATTTTTGGGAGCTCCTCCTTGTAGCTCCCCCTGTAGAGTTCCTCTTTACCGTGGAGCCTCAGGTAAGTAATCTCTTCCGTTTTTACGCACTTCTTCAGCCAACTTAGTTTTTCGGGAAAGCTGATGCAGGCTACGGGAATTTTCCTATCCTTTAGCTCTTTCAGTCCTCTTTCCCACTCTAGGTTTCTCAACTCAACAGTTACTGCTATTCCCTTTTCTTTAAAAACCTCAATCAGTTTAAATAGGAATTCAGCCTCCTTCGGTTTGAAAGAGGGGGGAAATTGAGCAAGTAAAGTAATTAATTTTCCCCCCAGTATTTCCTTTGCCCTAAAGAAGGGAGTTAGGAGCTCTTCTCTTAAACTCCTTTTGTGGGTTATCTCCCTGCAGAGCTTTAGGCTGTAGTAAAGAGGGTATTTTAAAAGCTTTTTTACTGAATTTTCGCTTGGAGGTCTGTAAAAGGTTGAGTTAACCTCAAGTCCGTTAAGGTGTTGGCTGTAAAACTCAAGCCAGCGGGAGGTAGGAAGGCCTTCAGGGTAGAACCTTCCTACCCACTCGCGGTAGTAGTATCCGCTGGTTCCAACTATTACCACTACTTCCTCAGCATAGTTAAAACTTCTCTAACCCTTTTTCCTACGCTCCTTGCAGTTTTCAAGCCCCACTCGTCAATCTCAAAGGAGTCCTCAACCTGCTTTGCTGTAGCCGCTCCTCCAAAGTGGGCGGTTGGGTCTGAGTCTGCAACTAAAATCATTCCGTGTATTAAAGCCCAAGCGTGTATCGCCTGAAGTGTGTGTTCCTGTCCTCCGTGTTTGGTTGCTCCTACAGCAATTGCGGCACATACCTTATCTTTCAACTCCCAATTAACCCTTAAGGTCCTTGAACGGTCAAAGAGAGTTTTAAGCATTCCGGTTATTGGGCCAAAGTAGACTGGAGAACCTACTATTATTGCGTCTGCCTCTTTCATCTTCTCTTCTATTTCCTGGTAACCGTCCTTTACGATACAGACCCCTCCGTTTCTTTTACAGGCGTTACAGACTTTACAGTATTCAAGCGTATAGTCGCAGAGAGAAATGATTTCTGTATCAAAGCCTTCAAGCTCTTTAAAGGCTTCTTCAAGTAGGATTAGCGTTGAGCCTTTCCTGTGGGAGCCGTTTATCCCAAGTACTTTCACTTTTCCCTCCTAACTCCTTTTCTTAAAGACAATTCTAATGGGAATCTTGTTAAATCCAAAGGCCTCCCTCAGTCTATTTTCTAAGAACCTCCTAAAGGACTTTGGAATCCCCTCAGGGTAGTTGGAGAAGAGGAGAAAGGTAGGAGGTTTTGTTTTAACTTGAGTTCCGTAGTAGATCTTAACTACCTTATTCTTGTAGACTGGAGGTTGGTGAATTTCCATAAGTTCTCTTAGTACTCTGTTGAACTTTCCTGTTGTTACCTTCTTTGTGTATTGGGAGTAGAGGTCTTTTATCTGTTTAATGAGCTCATCAAGGCCCTTTCTCTCCTTAGCCGAGATGAAGACTCTCGGAGCAAAGGGGATGAAGTCAAAGGTTAAGTCAAGTTCCCTATGAATTCTCTCCCAGTCTTTCTGGTCCTTTAGCTTGTCTATCTTATTTACGGCAATTACTATAGGTTTGAACTTCTCAAGGGCAATTCCGGCAATCTTTGCGTCCCTATCGGTTGGTCCCTCTTCTGCATCAATCAGGAGAACAACTACATCGGCCCTATCTATTGCGTCAAGGGCCCTTAAGTATGAGTAGTACTCTATGTCTTTGATTTTTCCTCTTCTCCTTATTCCAGCAGTATCTATGAAAATGAACTCGTCATCCCCGATTTTTACGTATGTGTCTATTGCATCCCTTGTGGTTCCAGGAACGTCGCTAACTATCGCCCTCTCTTGGCCTACTAAAGCGTTAAGGAGCGTGGACTTACCCATGTTAGGCCTACCGACTATGGCTACTTTTATCGGCTCTTTCTCCTCTTCCTCTATTTCGTACTCTTCTCCCCTCTCTAGAGTCTCCTGAAGGGAGGTAAGTTCCTCTTCTTCCTCCCCCGAAATTAACCTCTCGGCCTTTTCTCTCTTCTCTACTTTTTCCTGTTCCCTCTTTGCGTTTTCTCTAAGCTCTGGAGGGAGTTTTTCAAGGATTTTCTCCTTCAGGGTTTGAATCCCTATCTTGTGAATCGTTGATATTGGAATTACTTCGTCAAATCCAAGCTGGTAGAACTCGTATACTCTGTCCTCCATAAAGGGTTCATCAATCTTATTGACGGCTAAGATTACTGGCTTTTTCCACTTCCTTAAGATTTTTGCAACCTCTAGGTCAAGGGGGTTCACCCCTTCCTTTCCGTCAACTACAAAAACTATTACATCGGCCTCTTCCATTGCCCTCTTTGCCTGCTCTGTTGTCTCCTTTGCGAACTGGTGGGCGTCTTTCTCAACTACTCCTCCAGTATCAACCAGAATTACTCTGTGGCCGTCTATTTCGGCTTCTTGGACTATCCTATCCCTCGTTACTCCCGGGGTGTCGTCAATTATTGCTACCTTCTTCCCAAGGAGCCTATTAAAGAGGGAAGACTTACCGACGTTTGGCCTTCCTACTATTGCTACTACGGGTAGTCTCTTCATTGTTTTTCTCCTTTATAAAGAATAAAGTTTTTCCCTATAAAGTAGGGGTTAAGTTCTTCTTTAGGTGTAGTATCTTTTAGGCTAACTATCCATTTACAGTTTTTAAAGTTTTCTTTTGTAAGGAATTTAATTTTATTATTACAGTATAGGTAGAACAAGTCTACTTCTCTATTTATGGGGGAATTCCAAGGGTAGTATATGCATAGTTCACTTTTAGCTAGTTCACAGATTTTTTGGATTTCTTCTATACGAGCTTTGTGTTTCTTTGAACCAAATTCTTTTAATATACTAGCTGTTGAAAGGAGGATTAAAGTTATAATTGCCATATTTTTAAGGAATTTATCTGGGTTTATTTTAAGTTTTTCAAGGATTTCAACTACAGTTGTTCCAGCACTTATTGATAAGAAAGGATAAAGGAAAAAGAGGTATCTTGTAAGCTTTTGGGAGGAGAGATTTAAAAGAAAAAAAGAAACTACTATGAAGATAGGAAGGGCGTATATTTTCCTTTTTACTAAAATGAATAGCCCGATTATTGAAGGTAGTAGCCATGGTTGATATGATTTTAAGAGTTTCTTAGCATAATAGAACCATGGTTGATGGCCAAAACTTCCAGTAAGTCTTTCAGCGGTTTGGTTAATAAAGAGGGTTTTTGTAAAGCCGGGAGCTACCTTCTCATATAGGAAAATGAAGAAGATAATTAAAACTATGCTAGATAAGAGTGAGACTAAACCGCCTAATTTAATTTTTTTCTCTTTAAATGAAAGGGAAAGAATGGCTAAAAAGCTGAAAACTACAAAACTTCCTTTTGCAAGGAATGTAAAAAAAATAGAAAGTGTTGTTAAAGTTACCCAGTTAATCTTTCCCTCTTTTAAAAACTTTAAGTAAGAAAAGAAAGACATAAGAATGAAGAAAGTATAGAGACTTTCAAACCTAAAAGTTTTGCTCCAATGAATAAATTCATGAGTTAAAGCAAGAATTAAAGCGCTCCAAAGGGCAATTTTTTTATTTAAAAGCTCTTTCCCTATCTGGTAAGTTAAAACTATTGAGAGAGCTCCAAACAAAATAGATAGAAGTTTATAAACTATTGTTATTTCCCCGTAGGAATGAGGCTTTAATAAAGAAACTATTAATGCATTAAGCCAAAAAAGAAGAGGTGGTTTGTTTAAGTAAAATACGTCTGAAAATCTTGGGACTAGTGAGAGATTTTCTACTATACTTTTGGTTAGCGCTCCATAGAGCGCTGGATCTCCTGTTAATGGGGAAAGTAAAGTAATTGCCGCCCCGGCAACATACACTCCTATTATGAGTGAGAGGGGACGGCAATTTCCTTTCATATCTCCTCCGCCATTACCATCTCGTAGAGCTTCTTAAATACGCAGGTGAACTCAATGTTCTCGTCGTAGACAAAGGGAAGGGTTTCTATCTCCCAAATTTCCTCGCCTTCGTAGAGAATCCTCACTCCGACGAATGCTACGTCTGGGAGCTCCCTGTAGTAGTACTCCTTATCCCCGTTTTTTAGGGCTTTCTCGTAAAACTCCCTCAGCTCATCTACACTGTCAAAGTTTGTTGTGGTCGGAATTACAAACTTTAAAGCTGCGTAGGTGTTCCTGCACTTCTCACACTCTCCGCTCCTCTGAATTACCTCTATAGCAGTTCTAAATTTCCTCTCCCTAACAAGTTCCTCAATCATCTCTATTAGGTCTGTAAAGGGTTCGTCGTCTTCCCCAAAGTAGAGTTCGTTTTGTGTCTCTTCTACTCTATCTGGGTAGATAACTGCTAATGGAGCTCCGCAGTATGGGCATTCAACTTTAACCCCGTCCTCTCCAACAGGTTCAACTAGACCCACCAACCTTTCAAAGAACTCAGCCATGTCGTAGTCGTCCGCTACAAGCTCTATAGGTTCGCTGCACATAGAGAAGTCGTACTTGTAGTTCCTGCTGATGAAGTCCTCCATCTCTCTCCTCCGTTTTTAAGCTTTCTTGAGATTTAATTTATAGCGAAAAAGCAACTCTTCCATCGGAAATTATAGGATGTAGCTTTAAGGATAAAAAAAGGGCCCTAATATAGGGCCCTTAAAGGTAGGAAGGAATTTTTATTTTTCTTCTTTTTTCTCTCCTTCAGTTTTCTCTATCTCTTTAACTGCTTTTTCAAGGGCTTTTGATAAGTAATAGCCGGATAGGAGCTCCAGTCCCCATACCAAAACTGTAGGAATAGAGGCACCGAGTGTTAGGGCTTCTACGACCGGCCCGATAACGAGAGATGAAATTATGTTGAGCTCAAACATGAGGGCAAAGAGGAAAAGGAGGAAGAAACCTAAGTAGTAAGCATACTTAAAGGGTTCAAGGGAGCTCCTCCAAATTGCAAGTAGAGCTGCTACGCTCAGTTCCTCAAGTCCTCTGAGCTTAGCCTCTTGGGGGCTCTGGGCAACCTTTTTAGCTACTTCTTCCTTCTCAACCTCCTCTCCCTCAACGAAGGAGCTTGCTAAGTTTGCAATCTGGCCGAATCCAAAAATCAGCCTGTTTGCAAAGAGCCAAAAACCTAAAAGGCCAAGGACGAAGGCTGCAGCCTCAGGATTTGAAGCTACTGTAACTGCTAGTACAAATAGCCCTAGAGCTATTGAAAGGATAAATAGCGTTAGGGCTATCCACCAAACTACTCTTTCCATTACTTACCTCCCTCCTTCCCGTTCTTGACCTCCTTTTTGTTCTCACCCTTTACACCCATAGTAAAGGGGTGGATTACGCTGTATAGGTCCTTTGAGAGTGGATGGACGTAGGTAAACGTGGCAAGTACCGCATCTCCAACGTGAAGTTTTTCAGTTCCTGCCTTAAGCTTTAGCTCAACCGTTGTTACTACCCCTGGAGGTAAGACTACGTGGACTGGAATGTGGGAAACGACGTAACCCTTCTCCTTACTCTCACTTCCCGGAGTAAAGACAAAGGACTCTTCAACGACCGTAAGGGGCGTTCCTCCAGGGTTCAAAACGGAGTAAAAGATTGAGTGCTTTTCCTTATCGTACTTAGCGTTTAAAACGATAGGTGAGGCTGGAATTGTTGCTATTGCTTTAGCGACTGTTCTCTCCGTAAAGAAAGTTCCTACTGCCCACCCTAAAAGAAGCATTACAAATCCGACGAGCGTTAGTATCGCTGCAGGTTTTCTCATTTCTCCCTCCTGGTTTTAAAGTTTAAGGGGGAGGTTTACTCCTCCCCCTCTTCTTCCCTCTCTAGTAGTTTTAAGGCTTCTTCTTTACTCACTTCAACCATCAGGTTGCCGAACCTGTAGTAGATTTTCCGCCCTTCAGGTAGGTTTTTGAGGAACTCTGCCACTTCCTCCTTACTTTTCTTCTCCTTCATTCTTCTCCTCCCCTCCGGCCTCCGCGTGGCCGTGCTCCCTTATTTTCTGGCTGAGCTCCTCAACCCTTGCATAGAGCTCAACCATAGCCTTTTCAAGGGCTTCCCTTAGGGCAAGGACTGCAACAATTTCCTTCTCAATCTGCTGGATTGCTTCGTCAAAGGGGAGCTCCACACTGATTCCGCTTCCAATGTTGATTACAATCTTGTCAACCTCTTCAAGCTTTGCTCCGACCTGTGCTATCCTTCCAACAGGGAGGAGAACTTCCTTACCTGCCCCAAGGTCTTTTAAGTTCTTAAGGGTTGTGATTGTTGACCTGTACTCGGAGACGAGTACGTCAAGCTGAGCAATTTCAACCCTTAGGGCCTCAATTTGGGCAATGATGCTCCTGAGTTGCCTCGTTAAGTTTGCCATCTTCTTCTCATCCCTCTTTACTGCCATGGCACACCTCCTTTATATGGTTTTATAGTTTTGCTTCACACCAGCCTGTTGTACACCTCTCCCTTGGAAGGTAGATTACTTTCGTAGGTCTTATATCTACCTTCAGTTCCTCCATTAGAGCGTTCCTTACTTCCTTAATCCTCCAGAAGAAGAGGAGATGCCCCTTGAATTTAACTTCGGTCCACATACCTACTCTCAGGGGAATCTCCCACTTTTTCATGTCGTTAAGTAGAGGTTTGTAGAAGGTTTCAACTAGAGGGTGGTCTTTGAGCATTCCCATCTCCATTCTTACTAGAGCTTCGCAGAAGGAGTGGCCTGCCGCCTTTAACTTCTCAAGGTATGGTGAGGAGATGGGAAGCTCTACAACTCCCTTAAAGGCTTCAACTTTAAAGCTTTCTTCATCTTCCCACTTCTTTAAGTTAAAAACCTCTGCTCTGGTTTCGTAAACTTCCCCCTTTGAAAGGTCAAGCCTTTCCGGGATTTCAAGGCCGTTTAAGACCGGGTACTTATCAAGGATTATCTCCTTTATCCTGTCAATTACCTCACTTGGTTTTAGTCCTTTCTTAAGGAGGTAGGCCTTTACCCTATTTTCAATATCCTTATCCTTCTTTATGTAGTAGTAGATTACGGCACTGGTTATCGCTTCCTTTATGGAGTTTCCGGGGAGGAAGGGCCTGCCCGCCTCGTCCCGGGGAAAACCTTTTCTGCTGAAAATCACCGGAGTCCAGGTTAAGAGCTCCATCTCTCTCCTCCTACTTAAAGGCTGCCAATATCTTGTCTGCTTTTTCTGCTATGTCTATTTCAAAGAGGGCGATGGTAGGTAGCAACCAGGAAACTCTGAACCTGGCGTCTCCGTCCTTGTTTTCCCCGAAGTAGGCAAGGGCTACCCTTCCAAAGCCTGCCTCTTTTTCAACTTTCTTCGCTTCTCTCAGAAAGCGCCTTGCAACGTTGGGGAGTTTCTCAAAAGGATAGGGTTTACCCTCCTGTCCCCTCTGTTTTACGAGTTCTGTTGCAGTTCCAACGTTCCTTAAGGCCTCAATTAAGTGGTGGAGTCTGTGCTTCTTAAAGTAAGCAAGGAGTAAAGAAGCAGCTGGAAGCCTTAAAATCTCTATGTTGTTCTCACCTTCTCTCAGCTCTCCCACAAGGTAAGCCCTTCCGTTTTCCATCTCAATGTGAGCAAAGAGCTTTTTATTCTTTGGGAGCTCCTCAAGTATTTCGCTTACTTCGTACTGAACTCCCTCCTCCTCGTATACGTCTCCCTTCTTCCTCTTTCCGTACTCTGCTACGAAAAACGTTTCTTTACCGCCTTTTTTACCAAGAATCAGGTCAAGTCCCCACCTCTTGAGGGACTTGAACTTAAACTCCCTCTCCTTTTCAGGCTGTCCTAGGGTCTCAAACACCAGTGTATTTAAAGCCTGTATTTCTCTCAGCTCCATTAAGTTCATCGTTTCCTCCTTTTGAATTTCGTGCTTCTAATATTAAATATAGGTTATCTAAAATTGGTTGTCAATTAATCTAAAATAAACTTTTATCCTTTGCAAGGGCAAAGTGAAGTTCTGCTTTGGTTGTATGTTTTAATCCGAGAAGGTGTAAAATCTCAATTGTTTAAGTTTTTCTTGGAGGGTTTATGTCTACCTGTTTTAACTACCACGTAAAGACCGCCCATACTCTTGAGAGTTTGAGGAAGCCCCACTTCCTCGACTGGAGCAACTACCCGAGTCCCTTTAAGGTTTACCCTGAAGTTAGGAAGTTTAAGCTCTTACCTTTTAAAGGGTTTACAGGGGAAACCGTAGATACGCTCTACAGGCTTTGCAGTGAGGCTGCAGCTGAAGAAATTGACTTTCAGGAGCTTTCCAATCTTTGCTTTTCAATGAACGGAATTACAAAGGTTGAAAACTTTCACGGAGAGCCTTTCGGCTTTAGGGCTACCCCTTCTGCTGGAGCTCTATACCCCTTTGAGCTCTACCTGTTTGTTGAGGGGCTTTCTGAAGTTCCAAACGGGATTTACCACTATCAGCCTTTAGACCACTCTTTGGAGCTCCTTTTAGAGGGGAACTACAGGGAGGCCTTTGAGAATGCCCTCTGCTGTCAAATACCCGGAAACTTCGTCGCTTTGGTATCAACCATTTATGGAAGGAGCGCCTGGAAGTACAGGACAAGGGCTTACCGCTACTGCCTCCTTGATTCTGGCCATATGGTCTCTAACGGTGTTGCCTACCTTCGCTCTATAGGTGTTGAAGGAACCGCACTCTCCCTCTTCAGGGACGATTCTGTTAACTCCCTTTTAGGCCTTGACGGAGAGAACGAGTTTGTCCTCTGTGCCCTTTTACCCGGTAAACCGTCCCTGTACTTGGGAGATGAAGTCATTCTAACCTCTTCCTTTCCTAAGTCAATTCCAGTTTTAAGAAAGCCTATCTATGAACCTGAAATAGTTAACGCCCACCTTGACGGAAAGATTGATTCCTGCGAGTTCTTTAGACCTTTCCCTGAACCGGTTCAGGGCATTCCGGAAGCCCACTCCTTACCCCTTTCTCAGACGATTTTAAAGAGGCGTTCAAGGAGGGATTTTACCGGGAGTGAAATGCCCTTTGAGGACTTTAAGCTGATTTTAGAGTCGTCCCTCCTGTGTTTCCCTTCCGACTGGGGATTCCCGAGGTTAAACTTCTTCGTCCAGGTTAAGAACGTTGAGGGTCTGGAGGACGGCATCTACACGGTAGTGGATGGGGAACTTGCCCTTTACAGGAGGGGAGATTTCTCAAGGGAAATTTCAGCCCTCTGTCTCTCTCAGCGCTTTATTTCACTTGCAAACTTTAACGTTATCTTTACTCTTGATTTTGAAGGAGTTTTAAACTGCCGGCAGTATAGGGGAGCTCTCCTTGAAGCAGGAGCTCTCGGAGAGAACCTTTACCTCTCTTCAGAGAGCCTAAATCACGGTGCCTGCGGCATAGGTGCCTTTTACGACTTTGACCTTCAAGAGTTCTTGAGTCTTAAGAGGAGCGAACTTCCCGTTTACGTTGTATCTGTAGGCGTTTTAACTTGAAAAAAACTTGCGTTTAGCGTTTTTGCAAATATATTTCTAACTAAGTTATTAGAACTACTTATATTGTTCGCCACCGCCTAACTTAGGCAAGTTCAAACCTTAATTAAAGGAGTGTTCCAGTGCAGATTCCCGGATTTAGCTCAATAGAAGAGGTGGAGAGGGCTTTTAACTTTAAAATTCCCAAGGATGAGAAGAAAAGGCTTGAAAAAGTTGTTGAAAGACACCCCATGTTTATTCCAGATTACTACGCAGGCCTTATAGACTGGAGTGACCCAAACGACCCGATAAAGAACATAATATTCCCCAGCGTTGATGAGCTTGACGTTTCCGGTTCTTACGATACCAGTGGAGAGAAGGAGAATACAGTTTTAACCGGCCTTCAGCACAAGTACAGGGAGACGGCCCTCCTCCTCGTAACAAACAGGTGTGCCGGTTACTGTCGCCACTGCTTTAGGAAGAGGCTGGTAGGAATTCCGACGAACGAGACCCTAAAGCTCTTTGATAGGGCCGTTGAGTACATTAAAGAGCACCCTGAGATAACGAACGTCCTTATCTCAGGAGGAGACCCCCTCGTCCTTCCAACCGACGTTATTGAGTACTTCCTATCAGAACTTTCAAAAATTCCTCACTTAAAGTTTATTAGGTTTGGTAGCAGGGTTCCGGTTTTCTACCCTATGAGGATTTATGAAGATAGTAAGCTCCTTGAGGTACTCTCTAAGTACTCAACTCCCGAAAGGAGAGTTTACCTTGTAACCCACTTTAACCATCCCAATGAGGTAACAAAGGAGGCAAGGAGGGCCGTTGATTCTTTAATTAGGAGCGGTGTTCCCGTAAGTAACCAGACGGTCCTTCTAAAGGGAGTTAACGACGATCCTGATGTCCTTTCAACTTTGATGAAGGAGATAACTTCAGCTGGGGTTATACCCTACTACGTCTTCCAGTGTAGGCCCGTTAAGAGGGTTAAGACCCACTTTCAGGTTCCCCTTAAGAAGGGTTATGAGATCGTTGAGAAGGCAAAGCAGAAACTTGACGGCCATGCAAAGCGCTTTAGGTACATAATGTCCCACAAAACTGGAAAGATTGAGATTGTAGGAATTATTGGAAATGAGATTTACTTAAAGTACCACCAGTGTAAAGATCCAAAGAAGGTTGGAAAGCTCTTTAAGAGACTCTTAACTCCCAATGCAGGCTGGCTTGATGATTTAAAACCTGTTAAAGAGGAAGTTCTCGTTTAGTTAATTCTTTATAAATTCTCCTGAAAAACTCCCTCTCCCTTAGGCCCGGGTGGGGGAGTTTTAGTTTTTCTGTATCCACTGTTAAATTTCCCCACGTAGCTATATCTACGTCTATAACTCTCGGTCCCCACCTGTAGGTAGGGTATCTACCAACCCTTTTCTCTATCCACTTTAAAAGATTTAGGAGCTCAAAGGGCGGATGGTAAGTTTCAACCAAGACTCCCTTGTTTAAAAAGGGAGGTTGCTCTTTAATGCCAAAAGGGGGAGTTTGAATGAGGGAGCTCTCCTTTAAGACGTTTCCTACAAACTTCTTTATTAAGTCAATTGCCCTTTCTATGTTCTCTTTCCTGTTTCCTAAGTTACTTCCCAGTATTAAAACCGCCTTCAAAGGTTCCCCCTTAGAGCTCCTCCTTCAACATTTTGGTTAGAAGTTGAATTGCCTTTTTGGCTGTCTTTCTCCTTATTGCGTTCCTCCTCTTTACCGGGTCTGGGTGTTTATCCTCAAAGATAAACTTGAATACCTCTACCCTGTCCTTAACCGAAACTCCTATGAAGGTTAGACCTACCGGCTTCTCAGGGCTCCCTCCAGAGGGGCCGGCAATACCTGTGGTTGAAACTGCACAGTCGGTTCCGGTGAGCTCCTTTACTCCTAAAACCATCTCCCTTGCAGTTTCCTGACTTACAGCTCCAAACTTTAACAGAGTTTCCGCCCTAACCCCGAGAACCTTCATCTTTACTCTGTTGTCGTAGGCTACTACTCCTCCCATGAAGTAGCTGGAGCTGCCGGGAACGTTTACGATCCTTGCAGCGACGAGTCCTCCTGTGCAGCTTTCTGCAGTTGATACAGTTAGTCCTAGTTTTTCCATTAGCTCTTTTAGTTCAAACTCTACTTTCATATTCCCTCCAAAACCCTATTATAGAAAAACGACGGGCTAAACATGAGTTTTTCAAAGCGGGGATACAGCCCGACACCCTGAAGGGACGTTGACTTTGATTCAGCAATAGTATACCATAAGAGTATGGTAAAAGCTAAATGCACCAAGGGTTGTGTCTATCATACAGCATACCATATAGTTTGGATACCGAAATACAGGAAGTCAATTTTGGTAGGAAAAGTAGCAGAAAGACTGGAAACCCTAATTCATGAGATAGCGAATAAATATGCTTTTGAGATACTTGCACTTGAGATAATGCCTGACCACGTTCACCTTTTCGTTTCCGCTCATCCAAAGTTTGCTCCAGCTACCCTTGTGAAACTGTTCAAGGGAATAACAGCGAGGAAGCTATTTAAAGAATTTCCGGAGCTTAAAAAGAAACTCTTGGATGGACACCTTTGGACATCTTCTTACTATGTTGGAACTGCTGGAAATGTATCTGCTGAAACGATTAGGAGATACATAGAAGAATGTCAAGGAAAGTAAAGAGAGCTATAGTTTTTGAACTAAAGCACTTAAGTATAGAACAGCAGGTAATACTTGGATACCTCACCTACCACGCTGGAAGACTCTGGAATCAAGCTAACTATCTCGTAAAGAACAAATTAGCAAAACCTTACATATTTGACCTATACAACAAACTCAAAGATAAATCCTTACACTTACGTTCTTTACAATCTCGCTCTGCTCAGATAGTCCTTGACGAACTGTCAAGAGGATGGAAAAACTTTTTCAAGTTTTTAGAAAATCCTGAAAAATTCAAAAAGAAGGGAATAGAAACCGTCAAACCGCCAAGTTACGTAAATCCTGAAACACCTCATAGAGTAGTAACATGGGACAAAACAGGATTCAGGATTAAAGGAAGCAGGATAAGACTCTCACTATCAAAGAGCTTAAAAGAACACCTACTCAAAAAATTTGGATTTTCTTCTGAATACCTATGGATAGAGACAGAGTATAAGGACTTAGAGAACCTTAAAGTTCTCAACGTTCAAGTAGTTCCGTATAAGTCCTACGGTTGCGTAAGTTTTAAGCTGGTGGTAGTGTATGAGAAAGAAATTCCAGAAGTTGAAACCAAAGGAGACAAAGTATTAGCAATAGACTACGGGATTTCAAACTTTGCGACCTGCGTGGTAGAGGGAAATCCAGTTTCCTACATCATAGACGGTAGAGGATTAAAGACACTTCTCAGGAAAAAGTTTAAGAGGATATTTAATCTTCAAAAAAGACTTGACAACTTAAAAAACAAAGGACTTCCGACGGTTCAGTTAGAAAGGAAACTCCATAAACTTTGGAAAAGCGTTAAGAACCTTTTAAGGGACTACGCACACAAGGTAAGCAGCCTCATAACAAAACTTGCGGTTTTAAACAACGTTAAGACGGTGGTGATAGGGAAAGTTCAAGAATCAAAGAATAAAGAGAACAATCTACCTGACCTTGTGAATCAGATGTTCAAGCTGTTACCTCACGGTAAGGTAACGGAATACTTGACATACAAGCTCAAAGAGTTAGGAATAGAAGTAAAGCTGATAGACGAGAGCTATACTTCCGTTACCGACTCCTGCGATAGGGGAGCGGGAGTTAAAAAGGAAAGCAGGGGTAACGGAAGGAGGATAAAGAGAGGAGTCTTCCTATCACCGGTTAAAGGGCTGATTAATGCAGACGTTAACGGAGCGAGGAACATTTTAAGGAAGTTCAAGAAGAAATGGTTTGACCTTGTAACGGGACTCAAAAAAGTAGTCAAAGTAAGAATCTACAACTTAAGCGAAGGTATCTCCAAATCCCTGCTTTTTGCGGGGATAGGAGTAGAGGGCGGAGTGAACTCGCCCAGAGGGATAAGGGTAGGGATAACCTACCAAACTCCCTCAGAAGCCTACGACTTTAGTTGTAGGTAGTTCACTATAAGTCTACAATAGTTTTTGTAAGATTTTCACTATTCAAAAATTGGAGGTTCCGATGTTCTCCCTTCCAAACCACATAAAGAAGGTTAAGGTTTACGAGCCGGGAAAGCCTGAAGAGGAGTTAAAGAGGGAGTTGGGGCTTAGGGAGATAGTTAAGCTTGCCTCTAACGAAAACCCTTTAGGGCCTTGTCCTTCAGCCGTAAGAGCAATAATTGAAGACCTTAAGAACCTGAACCGCTATC
>Ga0256837_1000563_pt1 | contig 30640 bp, 33 predicted proteins | sample 4562384metaG_FD_185976 | JGI IMG/M metagenome (GOLD analysis project Ga0256837, IMG submission 185976) | Hydrothermal vent microbial communities from Guaymas Basin, Mexico - 4561-384 | ecosystem: Environmental > Aquatic > Marine > Hydrothermal vents | place: Mexico: Guaymas Basin | collected... | reverse complement strand
AGCTTCACTATAAAGTAACAAATATTTTAGGTGGTATCACATACCCTCAAATGAAAAAAGTTCCATTTGTAAAATATGAGAGATGATGCCTAGCTGGGCTAAGTTTCTATTTCACTTAACACTAAGAGTTATGATAACTTTTAGTGTTTTAGGCTTTTTTATATTTCTACTTTGGGGTGTTTTATATCTACTATTTTTAAAATAGCTTATGATTTAAAATCAACCTCAAGAGAATCATCTTCTTTATCTCTGTTATAAAATAAAAAAACAACCACGAACAGTATAGATAAGATTATAAAACCTATAAAATACTCTAAGTAATAGTTAGTAGATTCATCATCTTTTGTTATAGGTTTAACATCTATACTTTCATCTTCATAAAACTCCTCTTCCACTTTAGTTGGAGTATCTAGTTTCGTTGGTTTTAAAGTCTCAATTTCACCCTCAACCTCTTTATCCTGCTTAGGTTGTTCCCCTACCTTATATAAAGTTGTTTTTTTAATAGTTTCAGATATATTTTTATCAACTTCAAGTTTTGGAATAAAAGGTTCACTAACATTTTCTTCTACAACCTCTATATCCTCTTTTAACTCTATTTTTGGAGCTATAAAGCTATCTTTTATAATCTTTTTTGAAAATGGATAATCAAGAACATAAGCATCATCATAATAAATCTTTAGATAATATATACCTAAAAAAAGTTGCCCATAGGTCTCAAAAGGGGCTAATGTAACCACATTATACCCCTCAACCTTTTTTAATTCTACCTTTAGAGAATCCCTTTTCACAAGCTTTTTAAGTTGCTTATCCTCTAGTAGTAATTTTTCTAAACTTTTTATAGCTCTATGAGCATTATCTTCCACTAAATAACACCCAAGTATAATCTGCCTCTCTTGTGACAATAGTAGTGTTGATAAAAGCAAAATTATAATTAAGTGTTTCATAATTAATCTCGATTAGAGTAAAGATTTTATAACATTACTTACACCTTGATGTAAGTTATATGTTGAGATTGGGAAATCTAAAGATTCTTTTTCTAAATTTACATTGTTTTGAGCTAGATAATCACCTAAAGTTTTTAACTCTATCTCACTATATTTTTCACAATCAGAATCATCTAGTTTTGTTCTAACAAGTTTACCTTGATTATTTGACTTTTGTATAGTAAAAGCCAAAGTTTTCAAACTCACAAAATCACTCCACAAGAAAAATAGTTCAGGTGTTAACTGTTCCACTTTTTTACCCTCAGGATTAAAAAGGATACTACCATCTCTTAATGGTATAAGAACACTTAAAATTGCTTGTGTAAATGGTACAACCTTTGTTGTCCAAAACGGAGATTCATTTCTTTTTTCCAACTCACTAGATAAAACCTCTACAATCTCATCAACTGAAGATTTTTTAAATAACTCATAACTCTCTTCTTTCATCATTTCTCTTTTTTATATTATTTTTACAATGATACCAAATTCATCCATATATTAGATATAATTCATAATAACTTATAGTAAGAGTAATAAATTTAATGAGTAAAAACAAAATAATTAAAAACTGTACTTCGATAGCTATTGGTGGTTTTGATGGGATGCACACAGGGCATCAACATCTATTTGCTGAGCTAGATAAAAATGGGACTATTGTTGTTATAGAGACTGGTTATGCCAACTTAACACCTAAAAGTGAGAGGGAAAATTTTACCCATCACCATATAATCTATATCGAATTAGATGAGATTCGCCATCTTGATGGTAAAGAGTTTATCTCTTATCTAAACGAAATCTTTCCAGATCTAAAAAAGATAGTGGTTGGTTATGATTTTCATTTTGGTAAAAATAGAAAATACTCTTTTAATGATCTAAGATCCCTATTTGATGGTGAGGTTAAAGTTGTTGAGGAGGTGACACTTCATGGAGATTCTATACACTCACATAAGATTAGAACAAAACTTAGTATAGGTGACATTAAAGGTGCTAACGCTTTTTTAGGTCACAACTATACTATAAAAGGTAAACACATAACTGGTCAAGGGATCGGTAAAAAAGAGTTAGTAGCTACTATAAATATAGAATCTGATGGATATCTTATACCTAAAGAGGGTGTTTATGTAACACTAACTCGCATAAATAATGAGGAGCATTACCACCCATCAGTATCGTTTGTTGGGCATAGAGTAACAACAGATGGTTCATTCGCGATAGAGACACATATACTAGATGGTGAAGTTGATGCTGATTTAGAGGTATCTATAAGTTTTGTCTCATTTATAAGAGATAACAAAAAGTTTGAAAATATAGAAGATTTAAAAAATATGATACAAAAAGATATAGCGATAGCAAATAAAGAGCTAAAGCTATTACAGATATAAGAGGAAAATATGGATAAAAAGATGAAAGATAGAGAGTATTTAATCAACAATCAAGAGATGGATTTTAAATTTGTTCAAAACAAAGATGATTTTATCGTTGATGAGATAACTGTTGGTGAGTTTAAAGGTAAAGGGAATTTTTTAATCCTACTTATCAAAAAAACAAATATGACAACTTGGGATATGATAGCTGAATTTGCTGAATTTTTAAGAATCCCTGCTCAAAAGATAGGTTATGCTGGTTTAAAAGATAAACACGCAACAACTACACAATATATATCTTTAGATATTAGACATGAAAAAGCATTAAAAAAGTTTAAACACTCACAAATTAAGATATTAAAACAGTTTAAACACGATAAAAATATAAGAATGGGTGATTTAGCTGGAAATAGATTTAGTATAAATTTACAATATGTAGATTCTATGGAAGCTGGAAAGATAGAGAAGATAGCGAGAAAAATCGCTAAAAATGGTTTACCTAACTATTTTGGTTACCAAAGATTTGGTCGTGATGAAGATAGTATAAAACAAGCAAATGAGATGATTCAAGGTGATCTTTTCATAGCAGATTCTAAAGTTAAAAAGTTTCTTATATCTATATATCAAAGTGATTTTTTCAACCAATGGTTAAGAGAGAGAGTTATTATGAGTAGAGAAGATAATGATGGTAAATTTTTACTTTTAAATGGTGATGTATATATCTCATCAAGTAGTAAACTCTCAACACCAAAAATAATGCCAACTAGAGAGTTTGAGAGTAAAAAACTTATACCAACAGGTCTTTTATGTGGTAGAGATACATTTAGAGCTAGATATGATGCTAGAAAGATTGAGAAAAAATATGATGATGAATTTTTACAAGAGAAAGGTTATAGAAGAGAAGCTCTTATCTTTCCAAAAGAGATAAATTGTAAATTTGATAAAAAGTATTCAGTTTTAAATATAACTTTTGAACTACCAAAAGGCTCTTATGCTACTGTGTTTTTAGAGGCTATAAAAAACAAAAACTTTAGAGCTAAAGATGTAAAAACTAATATTTAGTTACTTTTATAGGTGAATTTACAAATAAATATCTGCTATTATAATAATTTAATACAAGTTATATTATAATAGCCCAATTAATTTTTAGGGAGCATTATATGCCTGAATTGTTTACATTCTTTGGTCTTCTTTCTCATGACAAGACTTTTATTTACATGGTTCACATGTTGTTATCTGCTGGTATAGCTTTATTCTTAGTTAAAATGGCTATGTCAAACCTTAGACTTGTTCCTCAAGGAACTCAGAACCTTATGGAAACATATATTAATGGTGTTTTAAAAATGGGTACTGATGTTATGGGTAAAGAGCAAGCTCGTCGTTTTCTTCCTCTTGTAGCAACAATTGGTTTATTTGTTGGTATCGCTAACCTTATTGGTGTTGTTCCTGGTTTTGAAGCACCAACAGCATTTTTAGAGATGCCATTAACATTAGCAATCACTGTATTTGTTTACTATAACTATGTTGGTATTAAAGAGCAAGGTGTTGTTAAATACTTCAAACACTTTCTTGGTCCTGTTTGGTGGTTGTATTGGTTAATGTTCCCAATCGAAATCGTTTCTCACTTTTCTCGTTTAGTTTCTCTTTCTTTCCGTTTATTCGGTAATGTTAAAGGTGATGATATGTTCTTGATGGTAATCTTAATGTTAGCTCCATGGCTTCTACCAATGATTCCATTTGCTTTACTTAGCTTCATGGCATTATTACAAGCATTCATCTTTATGATGCTTACTTATGTTTACCTTGGTGGTGCTGTTGCTGTTGATGACCACTAGTCACAACAAAGCAACTACTACTTCTATGCAAAAAGATATTTTTGATAAAATCATAAACTTTTTGCTAGGAGCATCATGGGCAATTGTCCTTTTTGGTGCTATTATAACATTCAAAACTTTCCTCATTTTAGGTTTTAGCCTATCTCTTTTCATCACAGTTCTATATATAATAGTTACACTTTTTATGATATTAGCACTAGATACTTTTGCTATAAATAGAGAAAAATTAGTGGAGATGAAAAAGCAAACTAAGCTTTTAGAAGATATACATAATTATAAAAATAGCCAATAAGTCGCTGTTATACTACGCCTATTGACTATGATAATTTTGTTAGCTTGCTTGTAAGTGTGTAGCTTCTTCTTTTAGTCTTTCAGCTATCCATACTTTTATAATAGACTGTCTTGTAACACCTATCTTTTTTGCCTCTTTATCTAAAGATTCTATAACCCATTGTGGAAAATCTACATTTACTTTTTTAGTATCTGTTTTTAGAGCATTTGGTCTTGTTGCTTTTGAGAAATCAAGATATTCACTGATATCTTCTCCATCATCAAATTTCTCATCAAACTCTTTAGCTGTTATTGTTTTCATAATTTTTCTCCTCATTTTTTCTACATCTTCGGACACTAATAATTCTATTAATATCTTCTCCCATTATAAATATTACAACAAAGCACTTCGTAAGTATTTTTGAAATGAGAGCATAACGAGTTTCACCATCAACAACATTAGCTGGTACAATAAGAGCATCCTCATCTAGCCAAAGCTTTTGAGCTTCTATAAAATCTATGTTATGTTTTTCTTTATTGATCTGACTTTTTTTCTCATCATACTCAAATTTCACATAAATCCCTTTCTATTAAGTATGTAAAGTATACTTTAATTATACTTTATTTGTCAAGGATTAATAGTTTTTATAGAAGTTAACTATTTATTCAAAAAATATTATTTCCATAAAACATCATCTTTTAAATAAAATCACTACCCATTTTTAAGTGTTCTAAGTGCTTCCTCTTCATTATCTGTTCTCATTAAAGATTCACCAACTAAAAACGCATCAACACCTGCTTTACTTAAATCTTCTAGTTGTCCATGTTCATATATACCACTCTCAGCTACTATAACTTTTCCATTGGGAATCATCGGAATTAAGTCGTAACATAAGTTCATATCCATCTCAAATGTTTGAAGATTTCTATGGTTGATTCCTATAATGTCACTACCAGCATAGATAGCTTTTGTGAGGTCTGTTTTATCGTGAACTTCAACTAAAGCTTCCATACCTAAATGTCTAGTGTAACCTAACAACTCTTTTAGTTCACTCTTACTAAGAGCAGCAGCGATAAGTAAAATAAAATCAGCTCCATGAACTAAAGCTTCAAGAACTTGATACTTTGAAACTATAAAATCTTTTCTTAAAAGTGGAATCCCTACATATCTTCTAATCCCACCTAGATAATCAAGAGAACCTTGAAAAAAGTGTGGCTCTGTAAGTATAGAGATAGCACTAGCACCACCCTTCTCATACGACTGAGCGATAGCTATCGGATCAAAATCTTCACGGATAACACCTTTTGATGGTGAAGCTTTTTTCACTTCAGATATGATTCTATATGGATCTTCCTCTGTTGCTGTTAAGTATGGAAATACATCTCTAGGCGCTCTAGCATTATATGCTAATGAGCGACCAAGCCAATCAAGAGAAAACTCTTTTTCCCTTTTTTCTAAATCTGCTTTTGTTTTTTTTATAATATCATCTAAAATCATTTTACCTCTTTATTTTGATTTAATACATTTTTTTATATCTTCAAGATGTTGTAACACTTCAGGCTCATCTATATCTTCACGACTAAACATCTCAGCCATTATCTTATTTGCTTTTTGACACTCACCTAACTTATAGTAACCCCAAGCTTTAGAATCTAAATAGTAGATAGATAAAGGGTTTGAGAGTAAAGCTCTATCTATATATGCTAAACCCTTTCTTACATCTATATTATGTTCTATAAGTAGATAACCTAAGTAGTTAAGATATAAAGGTTCATCAACCTTTTTAATCACATCATCTAGTGTAGATATAACACTCTCTAGCATCATTTTATCGCTTTTATTTTGAGAATCTTCATACTTAAATATAGCACTTTGACCTAGATAATTTATGTTGTTTGTCTCATTATATAACTCTTTTGCTAATGGGTAAGCTTTTTTATAATTGCCCAAATTTACATATATTTTTAAAAGCATTTTATCATCACTTTTAGAATCTTCTAAAAAATCCATAAGTTTAATATACTCTTTTTTATAATTATATATTTGAACTATCTTTTTGGCTATCTTCTTATCATGATTTTGATTGTATGCTTTTAGATAGATAGCTAACAAACCATCTATATCGTTTTCATCACTATAAAAGCTTATGAGTCTATTACATATAAGTTCGCTACAACCATGAATCATTATATGAGTTTTAAGGTGTGCTATCGCATCTTTTTTTCTTTGTAAATTTACATATAGTACGATAGACAACCTATCTAAAAGTTTTTCATTATACTCTTTAGCATAAGCACTCTCAAGATACTTTAGAGCAGTATCAAACCTTTTTTGCTTAATATATATCTCACTTAAAAGTAGATAATCATTAACATCATTAGATATTTTAACAAGCTTAAGCCCATTCTCTTTAGCTTTTTTCAACTCACCAGCTTGGATTAGTGCTACTATTTTTAATCTTATAAGCTTAAAATCATCAAACTTTCCATCTAAAATATCATCAACTTTAGAGATAATTTTATCATCATCTCTTAACATCAACTTATCTTGTAAAGAGCGATATAGATACTCTCTTTTTTTAGACTTTTCATAAAGTGTGTTAAAAAAATCTGAAGATCTGTTATAGTCTTGTAACTCCTCAGCACGCAAAGCAAACATTATATATCTATCTTCATCATCAAAAACTTTTTGATTCTGTTTCAGTTTTAGATTTGAGTTATCTAAGCATCCACTAAAGAGGAGTATAAAGATAGAAAATAAAACTACTTTAAACATCTTCTATAATCCCTGGACACTCTAGTTTTAACTCCTCCACTCTAGTTTTATAATAATCCCAAAATGGAAATGTTTTACATTGGCTAGGTCTAGCATCGTAGATAGTACAACCATTTGTTTCTCTATCGTAAAAGATACACTCATAAGAATCGTTAAATTTTCTCTCTTTTATAGAGTATTTGTACCCTTTTTTAAAAAGATACTCACCAACAAACTCCCTAATATCTAACCCTAAAAGCTCACTTATCTTTTCAACTTCTGTTTTTGTGACATAGATATAACCACTCTCACCAGTACAACATCTACCTTGACAAGTTGAACAAGCATTTGGGTCAAAACTATAACCAAACCCCTCTTTTTTCATTACAGGGAGCATTTTATACTCTGTGTTGATGATTTTTTATAGATGTTTTTAACAACATCTGAATACTCTGAACCATCAAAAGCGATTAATGGTTGCCAAACTTTCATAAGTGATGATGATCCATTTCTTACATGTAACATAACTAGTGATGCCTTTTTATCTATTTTAGGATGAACAAACTGAACATCTACCACTCTCATTTTTACTTTCTCTAATTCAGCACAAATCAAACCAAACTGTGAAGAATCATAACAAAATATAAAATGGGAATGTGGTTTTAATACTTGAGATACTTTTTTAAAAAAATCTTTTAATGGTAAGTTGCTATTATACCTAGCATTAGCTAACATTTCGTTATCACTTTTAGTTGCGCCACCGTGATAAAAAGGTGGATTTGAGATGATATAATCATACTTAACATCACACTCTAACTCTAAAAAGTTTGTTTTATGAATCTTGTATGGAATCTTGTTTACTCTAGCGTTATGTGTCGCATACTCCACAAAAGCATCCTGTTTTTCAACAGCCTCAAGCTCCACTTTTGGATTCTCACGAGCTACTAAAAGACCAACCACTCCACAACCAGCACCTACATCAAGCACCCTGCCCTTTGGCTTAAAAGAGGAGATAAAATCAGCTAAAAAAATCGAATCACTATTGTAACAATAACCACTCTCTGGCTGGTAAAGGAGCATCAAAAAACCTTTTAGATATAATTATCGCAATTATATCCTAAAGGCATTAAATGATTATTATTCCAGCAAGATTAGCATCAACAAGATTTCCTCAAAAAGTTTTAGCAGATATAGGTGGTTTACCTATGGTTGTAAGAACAGCGAAGCAAGTAGAACATTTAGATAGAGTTGTAGTGGCTGCTGATGATGAAAAGATTATAGAGATTTGTAAAGAGTATGGTGTTGAAGCTATGCTAACATCAACAACACATAAAAGTGGAACAGATAGAATCAACGAATGTGCTACTATTTTAAATCTTAAAGATGATGAACTTATCATAAATGTTCAAGCAGATGAGCCTTTTATAGAACCAAGTGTTGTAAAATCGTTGATTCTAAAATTAAAAGCGTTACAAAAAAACAAAGAACCTTTCATAATGGGAAGTTGCTACAATGCGATAAATGCTGAATCAGCAGAGGATCCAAACTTAGTAAAAGTGGTACTAGATGATGAAGATAATGCCATATACTTCTCCCGTTCAAAGATTCCATTTAACCAAGGTGGTGGAGCAAAATATTTTGGACATATAGGAATCTATGGGTTTAGTAAAAAAAGTTTAAGTGAGTTTTGTAACCTAAAAGATGCCCCTATCGAAGATATAGAAAAACTAGAGCAACTCCGTGCCATCTACCATCAAAAAAAGATAACAATGGTAAAAGTATCTAGTACAGGTTTTGGAATAGATACTAAAGAGGATTTAGCTAGAGCGGTTGAGATTTTTCTATAATCTCTCCCACTCAAACTTAGAGATATTTTTATCTTTGAAGTTTATACCTATAAGATAAATATTTCTATTTAAAATTTGATATTAATAAGTAATAAAAAATTCAATCTCTCAAATTTTGTATATCTTCCACACTTAAACCTGTTTTTAAAGCTATAGTTTCATCATCTAAAACATCGAGTAAGTTTTTAGCTATCTCAAGATCTCTTTGCTTTTTTCCTTGTTCAATTCCCTCTTTCTTACCAACCTCTATCCCCTCTTTCTTACCAACCTCTATCCCCTCTTTTAAACCCTCTTCTATCCCCTCATATCTAGCCATCTCTTTGGCATATTTCATCACATTTATATAATCTAATCTTGCTTTTAAATCTTGTTGATATGAAAATTTTTCATCTGGTGTTAGCTTTAAAAATTCTGCTATATCAAATAACTCTTTTATAGATTTCTCTTTTTTAAATGTTTGTGGAATCTCTAGTAGTTCTGTCATATTATTTAGAGCATATAGCCACCACTCTAAATGGTTAGATAACTCTTGTTCTGTTTTTTTAAACTTTGGCATCTCTATATAGTAGTAAGTTAATTTATCAAAAAACTTTTTGTTGGTGTACTCATCATGTAGAGATACTTTTTTGATATAGTTTTCATCATCATCCATATTAAACTCTAAAAGTGATACAAAATATACAGGATTAAGTTTATAATCCCAATCACCCCTTTGTGCTTGTTCTTGGATAGGGAAAGAAGTATAGTAAACACTTCTATCTTTAAAATACTTTTGTTTACTTCTTTGAAGTTCCACTATAAAATGGTTTCCATTCTCATCTGTACAGTAAACATCAAATATAGCTTTTCTATCTAATATATTTAGACCTAGTTTTTCTAAGTTTCTATACTCTATATCTACTATTTTAGATTCTAAATCCTCTAGCAGATCATTTAAAAAACCTATAAGAACATTTTTATGTTTCTCATTTCCAAAAAGCCACTTAAACCCAAAATCTGTAAATGGATCTATATATTTTTCTGTTACAACAGCACACATTTTTTAGCCTCTAGGTTTTATAAAAATAGTGTAATCACCAAACTGTTCAACCAAAGCAAACTGATGCTTTTTACAAAATGTTGATTCCATCTTTTCCATCATAGATTCAGCCTCTTTTTTTGCTTCCTCTTGTGAACTAAAATCTAAACTCTCTGCCAATCCACTTCTAAAAAAACATCTACAAGCATTTTCAACTTTTACTTTATACATACTAAATCCTTAAAAATCAAATATATCATCAAAATCATCTTCCGATTCTGCTGGTTGTTCATCCATTTTCAACATACCACTGATCGTTTGGCAATTTACAACAATCGTATCGTTCATAAAATCAGCACTTGGGGCACCTGTGTGGAAAGATTGTTCTATCCATTTTGACATATCGTTGCTAAATGCTTTACACATTGGTCCTAAAGCTTCAGAGTTCTCTATAAACTGACCTATATGTGTTGACATATCAACAGCAAGTGAAGATAGAGCCATAGAGATAGGATACACTTCACTATACATAGATAGTATAGAGCCTAGTTTTTCAAGATAACCATATATCTCTAAAACCTCCTCTTGTGTAACATCACCATTTCCAACAACCAACATTATAGAGTTCAACTTGTTGGCATACTCCTCTAAATCAAATAGATCATCCTCCTCTATATAGTCAAAAACCTCTAACTCAGTAGATCTAGTAAATGTTAAAGGGGAAGCGACCTCCTCATCAACTATAACAACCTCATCATCAACAACTAACTCTTCAAGCTCCTCAAACTTTATATCTAATTCAAAAGATATTTTTCCAAAACCAATCTTATACTTTCCATTAAAGTTATTCTTTTTAAGTGTTAGCTCAACTATTTTAGTTGGAATCTCATCTATCTTCATAAGTGTAAAATATTTTGATGTTTCAGATTCTTCTACATATATATCACTATCTATATGTAATCTTCTTTGTATATCACAAAGAGCAAAGATTGTTCTAATAACATCACTTAAATCATCACATTTATGTTCAGCTAAAAGTAAAAAATACTCCCAAAATTCAGAGAGAGAATCATCTGAATTTATGATAAATTTGGTATGTCTATTAAAAATCTCATTAGAAAATAGATTTATCCCTTTTGATCTACTTCTTTTATGTTGTCTAGCTTCTATTAAAGTGATATAGTTTGTGATTCTACTTATAAAAATATCAGCATTTACAGGCTTAGATACATAATCTTCAGCACCATTATTTAAAATAAGCTTCTTTCTAACAGAATCATCAACAGCTGAAATAGCAATAATCATAATCTTTTTATCATACTCACGGATAATTTTAGTAGCTTCTATACCATCCATCTTTGGCATCATTATATCCATCAAGACAATATCAAACTTACCATTTTTACACTTCTCAACAGCTACTGAACCATCTTCAGCTTCATCAAGAGTAAACTCCACTCCACTGTTTTCATCCATATAATCTTCTAGTAGAAGTCTTAAAATCATTCTATTGTTTTTATTATCATCAACTATCAATATATTCATATTTTTATACCTTTTTTTCCTTTTTATGCTCACCTTAGCACCACTTAAACTTTTAAAAGATATTTTTTTATATATTCTGAAAAATTTAAGAAAACCTCTTAAGAAGTTCTTCTACACATCTATTATAATCATTTAACCCTTTTGATCTTTTCTCATCTAAAATGATAGGTGAGCCAAGTTCAAACTGTTTAGCTAGTTTAATATCTACACCGATAGGTGATAAAAGCTTATCCTCACCAAATGAAGTTTTAACTTTTTTTACAGATTCTTTATGCTCGTTGATGTGTGGATTATACATAACAGGGAGTATCGAAACATCTGCCATATCTTTATCTTTTGAGTTACTACTTTTATATAATGCTCTAAGCATCTGACCAACAGCTACAACACCTAGATGGTGTGGTACAAATGGTATGATTACACTATCTGCCACCTCTAATGAGTTTTTTAGTAAAGCATCAAATGTTGGTGGTGTATCTATCACACAGTAATCAAAAAACTCTGCTATCTTCTCCACCTTAAAACGGGTTTTTAAAACACCTCTCAAATCAGAGTACTCATAGACATCAAAAAAAGATAATGCTGGAGATAGTGTTAAGTTATCATGTATGGTTGGTATAAATGTTTCACTAAGTGTTTTACCTAAAAATATAGAGTGAACACCAAGAGTTTCATTTGGCTCACAACCAACACCGATAGAAGCATGACCTTGAGTATCAAAATCTAACAAAAGAACTGAACCATGTTTAGCTAAACCACTAGCTATGTTAACAGCAGTTGTAGTTTTAGCTGAACCACCTTTACGGGTACTAATTACAATAGTTTTCACTAGTATCAAAACCTTCTAAAACTCTCTGAAAAAGTTTTACATCTTCACTAAACTTATAGCTACATTCGTAATTCTTTTTATATGCCATCACAAGTTGAAGTATAGCTAAGTGGATATCATCACACTTCTCTAAATCCAACACAACCTCCTCACCAGCCTTTTGTTGTAAAAAATCTCTAAATGGGATAACTTCATCCTCATAGATTATCTCTTCAAATATAGCTTTGTTTCCATCGTATGTTATTGCCATAATATATCCTTAGCTTGGTAAATTTATCGTTTTAATAAGATTTACTAAAAATCCATCAAGTTCTAAAACACCATCAAGCTCTAAAAACTCATTTTGGTGATTCTCATCAGAACTTATCTGTTTATCATCTTCTATATGTGCTATATCCTCTATTTTGTCCACTTTTATAGCAAACTTTTTACCACTATTTTCATATATAAGAAATTTTTGTAATGAGTTTGAGACAATATCTAACTCATCTATAAAAGTATCTATACTATTTATAGTTTGGTTATAAAGATCGTATATCTCTGTTTTTATCATCTCAGAAGCACCATCTTTATCTTTTTTATACAGCTCCATAGCATCACCACCAGAGATATGTAACTTTTTATGGTTTAACATCAACTCTTTAAACACAGTTGAGACACGCTCATCATAAGAGTTAAAGTTATCTAACCAGATACCAAGTTCACACTTATGTGGATCTACTGTTTTAGTAAAAGTTGAACCATTATCAACAGCACTTATAAGCTCACCTATCCAATCTTCGTGAGAGGTTTTTAGTTTAGTAAAAAGAACTTTTAACTCCTCCTCATAAGTTTTAAGACCTATAAGCTTACGAAAATTTAGAACTTTTAAAACAGAATCTTCATAACTCATCATACCATCTATATATGGGTGAGAGTTTGGTATATCACTCAATTCAGTAGCTTGAATAATCCTCTGAATATTATCAATATTGAGTGTATATCGGTTGTTTCCAACACTAAAAACGATTAAATCTATCATATCAATACACCCTTACGAAATTTTTATATTTTCTTTTAATTTTTTTGAGATACCTAAAAGACCAATAGGATCGATTGACATTATGATTTGACCATTTCCAAGTAGTGCTGTTCCACTAAATAGTGGATGCCCCTCCATCATACCAGCTAGAGGTTTTTGAACAACATCTAGCTGACCTAAAAAGTCATTTACAACAACAGCTAAAAGGTTATCTTTTATATTAAGAACCACGATAGATAAAGGTTCTGTATCTATTTTTGTTTCATCTAACATAGATTTGATAAATAGTAAAGGTATCACCTCACCTCTTAGGTATATAAACGGCTCATTATGTAGATACTCTATCTCATCTTTTTCTATTTTCACAGTTTCAGACACAGAATCCATAGGGATTCCATAATGGATATTATTCATCTGAATATGAAGAAGTGATGTAACAGCAAGTGAAACAGGAATCGCAAGAGTTATCACTGTTCCTTGATTTGCTTTTGTTCTAATCTTGATACTACCACCAAAACTCTCGATAGATTTTTTAACAACATCCATACCAACACCACGACCACTAAACTCTGTAATCTCCTCTGCTGTTGAAAGTCCTGGTAAAAGAACAAGCTCCGCTTTATCATCTTCACTTAAAGCATCTATCTGTTCTATGGTCATTAAACCTTTCTCAAGAACTTTATTTGCTACTCTATCAACATTTATACCAGCACCATCATCTATAATCTCAATAACAATTCTATCAGATTCGGCATAAGCTTTTAGTGTCACAGTTCCACTAGGTGATTTACCTTTTTGCTCTCTAACATCTGGTGTTTCTATACCGTGGTCAAGAGAGTTTCTCATGATATGAATCATAGGGTCAGCTAACATCTCTATCATATTTTTATCAAGTTTAGTCTCACCACCATCCATCTCAAGTTTAACTTTTTTACCAAGTTTTTTAGCTATATCACGAACAAGTTTAGGGTATCTATCAAACACATAAGAGATAGGTAACATCCTCATACCCATAATCAGATCTTGTAACTGCTCTGTAAGGCGATTTATGAAGATATACTTCTCCATAATCTCCCTTTTTATCACATCATGAGTCATATCTGAAACATTATCTGCTAGGTATGGAAGTGAGTTTTTAGCAACAAGAAGCTCACCAGCTACATTCATAAGGGAATCTATAGATTCTTGATCTATCTTTACAGTTTTACCAACAACAGGCTTTTTAGAATCATCTTTAACCACTTTTTTAGCTGGTTTCTTAGCAACCTCAACTGGGGTTACCTCAACCTTTGGCTCAACTACAACTTCAACCTCTTTTGGTGGAGTTTTTTCTACTGTTGTTGTCTCATCAACAACACTAACACTATCCTCCTCAACCTCATCGATTCCAAGTTCATAGTTTAAAAACTCTAAAATCTCCCCTTTTGATGAGAAACTACTAGGCATAGATGGAAAATATTTTCTCAAACTATCCATAATAGAGATAACTCTAAGTAGATCATCATCACTCTCAACATAATCTATCGCTTTTACCTGTTGTCTCATAATTTCATCTATAACAGATTTAGTGGTCTCATCAATCTCTGTTACAAACTCCACTTCATCTTTAAGATCTTCAACTTTAGGTTCATCATCAACTTCTAAAACTATCTCATCTAAATCATCTTCGATAAAATCATCTATATCACCAATCTCCTCTATGTCAGAGAATGTTTCTAACTCATCAGGTAACTCTAAATCATCATTAGATTCTATAACCTCATCAGATTCTGAACTAAGATGTGGGATATAAACCTCACCCTTGTATATATTGTTAAAGAAATCAGATAGTTTAGAGGTGTCTTTTTCATCTATTAAACCTGCTATATCTAAGAATCTTTGAAGTTGAGCATACTGGAGTGTATCGTTACCTATCAGTTCCATAGATAACTTAACCTCTTCAACTATCGTAGCTAAATCTAAATCTTCAGCTATATCTTTTAACTCTTTTAAAGAATCTATCTCATGTCCAGCATCACCAACATCTATACTAAGAAGTGTCTCTATATCAAGTGGTAAAAACTGTATCTCATCTATAAAGTTAAATAGAGCATCTTCTATATCTTCAAAAGTAGCATTTACATAAGCTACTATATGAGATTTAAGAAGTAAACCCTCTTCATCATCTATACCACTAAGCACAGACTTAGCATTACTATCACTCATACAGCTATAAACACCTAGAACTTTATCACCTAAAAGAGATAAAGTATATAGAGGATCATTACCATAAACCATACACGATTCATCTACATCAAAAAGTATCGCATAAAAGCTTTCGTTATTACAGTACCCTTGATTAGGTTTAGCATTGCTAAACATAGCTTTAGCAGAGTTCACACCATTTAGTGTATATAGTGGTGGGTTGATAGCTACTTTTTTATCTCTTAAGATTAAAAATGGAACTTCCCAAATATCATCTATCTCATTAGTTTTGCCCATCTCATCATTTAAAGCTTGTATAATATTTGAAACAGTATCCTCATCAGCATCAACAATATCACCAGTCTCCTCGGCAGCTTCAACAAGATTCATAACCTCATCAAATGCTTCATAAAGACTCTCAGTCATACTATCTTTAAAATCAACCTTACCTGCTCTAAGCATATCTAGTAGATCCTCTGCGTAGTGTGTAATCTCTTTTATAGATTCAAACCCAACGATACCACTACCACCCTTTAGTGTATGAGCAGCACGAAATACAGAGTTTAGTAGTTCAGGGTCATCTCCCCCAATCTCTCCAATATTTTGATCGATAAAGGCTAGATTTTCTCTCGCTTCTTGTAAAAACTGTTCTAATAATGGATCCATAATATTTCCCCCTCTATCTCTTCACTAAGATATCTATATATGCTTTAACTTGTTCTGGCTTTATCGGCTTAGTCTCAAAAAGATTTGCTCCAACTTGGTAAGCTTTTATCTTATCTTCCTCTTTAGCTTGAGTAGTTATCATAATCACTGGTACTATTTTATTATCGTTTTGTTTTCTCAAATCACTAATAAAAGAGTACCCATCCATAACAGGCATATTTACATCAACTAGATATAGATCTATTTTGGAACCTAAACTTCTCTCTAAAGCCTCCATCCCATTCTCTGCTTCTATAACATCAATCCCTATCGACTTCAAGATAGAACCGTGATAACTTCTAACTGTTTTTGAATCATCAACTACCATAACTGTTGCCATATTTATCTCCTAAAAAAACTCTATCTCGTCGTTTGAACCATCATCTTGTGAAGTTTTTCCTGAGAACCTATTTTTTTTATCTTTTGCTTCTTTTAACACATTACCTAAACTATCTTGTAGCTTAAGCATACTATTTTCTGATAAATTTTCATTATCAAGAAAAATCTCCATACACTCTCTCATACTATCTATTGCTTCAATAGTACCATTTAGTTGTTGAGTAATTATATCTTGATATTGTAATGCTGTTGATATATCTTCATCAACCTCTAAACTGTTTTTCTCAATATAGTTACTCATTTTTAATAAAGAGCTATTTGAAAGTTCAATCACATCATTTTGAACATCTTTCATATGCTCTAGTAAGTTATCAACCGAATTTAAAACAAGCATCACTAAGACCTAAGCTGGAAGTCTTAAAACTCTAGTGATAGCTTGTTTTAGTTGTGCTGGATTGAAAGGTTTTACTATCCACCCTGTTAAACCAAGAGCTTTACCTTGCTGTTTTAACTCTGTTTTTGTTTCAGTTGTAAGCATAAGTGTTGGTGTTCTAGTTGTAGATGGTTCTGCTCTTAATGCCTGAAGAAACTCTAAACCATTCATAACTGGCATATTTAAGTCTGTTATGATTAGATCTGGTTTCATACCACCTTTTATATCAGCTAAAGCTTTTTGAGCTTCTGTATATTGTTTAACCTCTATCGGCATTGAGTTTGTCACCATTCTTGTTGAAGCTAAAGCTGTCTCACTATCATCTACGAATATTACTAATGGCATATTATTTCCTTAATTTTATTTTTTATTTTTGGTAAATCAATGTATTATCTATCTTCTTAGCATTAAAAACAGATACTATACGACTCATATACTCAGCATGACCTAAAAGAACATAACCACCTGAATTTAACATATCATAAAAGGTCATAGCAACCTCTTTTCTTGAAGCATCATCAAAATATATAAGCATATTTCTTGAAAAAATAACATCAAATTTTCCAAGTTTTCTCATCTGTGTTTTATCGAAAATGTTTGCTACTTGAAAATCAACTGTACCTTGTAGATCTTCACATAGCTCATAACCTAACGGTTTTTTTACAAACCATTTAGATAAAATCTTCTTAGGTATGGCATGAACTGATCTCTCAGTATATTTACCAATTTTTGCTTTTTTTATAACTGTTGAATCTATATCGATTCCAACAATCTCAATATCTCTTCTCTCAACAACATTACCCTCTTCAACTATATGAAGTACCATAGAGTAAGGCTCTTCACCTGTTGAACATGGAGATGATAAGATTCTAAGTGGTCTATTTTTAGGGATAACCTCATCTAGCTCAGGTAAGATTCTATTTACTAAAACCTCAAACTGATCTTTCTCCCTAAAAAAATATGTTTCATTAACTGTGATAGCATTCATCAAAGCTTGAAACTCATCACCATCATTATCATCAAAACGGAGTTTAAAAAAGTATTTTCTAAAGTTATCTATACCAAGCTCATCAGCACGATTATCTATATACTTTCCAAGCTTATCGTAGTGTTTATCATCCTCTAAGTAGATACCACTTTTTCTATAAATAAACTCACCTATTTTTGAGAAATTTTCTTTAGATAAAAGATATGCCATACAACTACCCTTCTATAAGTTTAATAGCACTATCAACTGCGAACTCAGCATAATAATCACCACTAAACCTATCTTTTAAAGATTCTAAAAGAGGTATATCCTCCTCCTCACCTATCTCACCCATATAATCAACAGCTGTCATAGCTACATTTATATCTTGTTCAGTTTCTAAAAGTTCAACCAACATATCTCTTGATTCAGCAAAATCAACATCACCTAAAACATTTATGGCGAAAATTCTTAAATCTCTATCATCACCTATTAAAAACTTAACTATATAGTATTTTATAACATCACCAAAATCTCTCAAGATTGATATAGCAAGATTTCTTATGTAAGCATTATCAAGTTTTAAAAGATCCATTATCGCTTCGATAGGAGCATCTTCTGGATCCATATTTGAGACAACAGATGCTATCTTTGTAGATAGATTCTTATCAACATCTTCATCATTTATATATGATATAAGATACTCTCCACCACCATTAAATTTTGAGATATTTTCTATCGCATAATCTTTTTTATATAAACAATCACTATCATCACTACATTTACAAGACTCAAAAAAATCGATAGCCTCTTCAAGTGTAGAAAATATCGGTAACTCCTCAACAACTTGTGGAGTATGTTTTTTAATCAAAGCCATTATATCCCCCTTACTTAAGTGTAGCTATCTTTTTTAAGATCTGCATAAAATCTAACTGTTCCATAACACCACCCCTATCATAAGCCTCTTTTGGCATACCATAAACAGTAGCACTATTTTCACTCTCACCAATAGTATAAGCACCATTTTTTCTAAGTTCAACCATAGCATCAGCACCATCATCACCGATACCTGTCAAAATAACACCAATAAGATCTGAGCCTTTAAATGTTTTCATAGCACTAAACATCATCTCATTTACACTTGGTTGAAAAAAGTTATCACCCTTGTTTTTATCTTCACGAATAACAATCTTACCAGATACTTTTTTAGCAAAATTCATATGAACTCCACCTCTAGCTACATAGATATTACCAGGGATTAACTCCATATTTTGTTTAGATTCGTGAACAGGTAAAGCACTAGTTCTATCTAACCTTTGAGCAAAAGCTTTAGTAAACTGCTCAGGCATATGTTGAACTATACAAACAGGATATTTGTAGTTAGCTGGTAAAGCTGAACATATCTGCTCTATTAAACCTGGTCCACCTGTTGATGAACCGATAAGTACAACTTTTGTTATATCAGCACTACTAAGGTTTGAGATCTCCTCCACTTGTGGTGTAGTCTCTCTAGTTGTTGTAACTCTTCGTCTCTCTCTAAGTGGAGAACGGGAGGCTCTCCTTTTTAATCTTCTAGGTGATATACGACTTAAAGTTTTTACCTTTTGTAAAATATCTTCAAGATTCTCTCTTTTTCCAACATTCATAGTTCCTGGTTTTGCGATATAATCAACAGCACCCAAATCTAACGCTTCCATAGTTATAGAAGCATCTTCAGTTGTTAAAGAACTTATCATCAAAATAGCAGTTGGTTTTTTAGACATAATCTGTTTTAGAGCTTCTAAACCATCCATAACTGGCATATTTATATCCATAGTTATAACATCATATTGAGTTTGAGTAGCTTTCTCAACAGCCTCTTTACCATTTCTAGCAGTCTCAATCTCAAATCCCAATGTATCTATCATCTGAGTCAACTGTTTTCTAACTAATGCTGAATCATCTACTATAAGAACTTTTTTCGCCATAATCTTCCTTAATCAGAGATGATTTTATCAATATCCATAGATAAAACCAACCTTTTACCACCATCTAAATGTAGTATTTTTGTAAACAGCTCATCATCTTGTTCACGAATCTCATTCTCTTTAACATTCAAAATATCACTAACACTATCAACAACAAACCCTATTTTAGTGTTATTTATATTACAAACTATAATCTTAGAATCTTCATCTACTTTTGTTGGGATATTTAGCTTTTTAAATAGTGAAACTATCGTAACTATTTGACCCCTAATATTTATGATACCATCTATACAACTATCAGTATATGCTACCTTTGTTGAATCAACCACATCTATAATCTCAGCAACATTATCAACATCAAAAGCATACTCTTTAGAAGCTAGTTTAAAAACTATAACCTCCATAACTATCTCATCAGATTCATCTTTTTGTGCTATCTCATTTTCATGATCTATAAAAGCTTTGTTCTCTTTAAATAGATTCTCTAAAACAGTTTCATCGAAAAATGATATTAAACTATCTTTATCATGGATAACACCTGCGATTTTATTATCTTCAAAGCTATCTTTCATATACTCTATATCTTTTAGTGGATAGTTTTTTATATCTAAAATCTCATCTACTAAAAGACCTATCTTTCTACCCTTATATGAGGTGATTAGGATACGGTTTTTATAACCAAAGTTAGCATTAAAACCATAATGTTTTCTCAAATCTATCACAACAATAAGCTCATCTCTAAGTGTTATAAGACCTAAAACTTCATCTGAGCTACCAGCTATCTCTGTATATTCTCTATCTGCTAAGATAATCTCTCTTAAAAACTCTATATTTAAAGCATACTTCTCACTATCCATAGCAAAAATCAAAAATCTTGTACTATCTTCCTCTTTTAAAACTTCAAGTTTTGTTTTACCATTTTTAATCTCTTTAGATTCTATCTCAACTCTATTTATTTTACTAAACAAAATATCTAAAGAGATTATCTGTATAAGGGAATCTTCATATTTATATATAGCGATAACAGGGTTATCTTTATTATCGATATACTCTATCTTTTTACTATCAACCTCAACTGCGTTATAAACTTCACTAACCAATAAAGCTGAAGATGAGATAGATCCATTTAGACTAATAAGTCTAGTTTTATGGTTATCATAATCTACTTGATTATGGTCTAGTAAAAGATTCATATCAACCATAGTAACTATATTACCACTTACAGCACAAAGCCCCCTCACCCCAAATGGTCTTAGAGGTAAGGGCATAAGCATAGGAACTCTAGCTATCTGATTTATGTTATCGGTAGCTATCCCATAACTTTCATTACCATTTTTGATAATTAGAATCTCTTCAATATTCATAAGATTAACCTTGTTGTAGCTCATCCGCCATAACAGCTAACTCTTCCACACCCTCACCTATATGTGTAACAGTCTCTATTATAAGTTCACTAGCTTTACGAGATTCCATAGCATTTCTAGCACTTAACTCTACCGCCTTTTGAACCTCACTAATACCTATCATAACTTGATTCATACCCTCAAGATTTTGATCATTTACAGATTTTAAACCTGTATATTTATCAAGTAAATCAACAAGCATATCAGTGATTCTTGTTATATCGTTGATTAGAGAATCGATAGATTTTTGTTCTCTTGATTGTGAGTTTAAAAGCTCATTCCAATCAGATTTAACAGTATCTATCTCAGAGTTCATAGATTCTACAATATCATTGATTTTATCTGTATTTTGCTCAGAATCTTTTGCCAAACTTCTAATATCGGCACTTACAACAGCAAAACCTTTACCAAAATCACCAGCTCTTGCTGCTTCGATAGAACCACTAATCGCTAACATATTTAACTGAACAATAGAGTTAGAGATATTTCCAACTGTTTTATCAACACTCTTAGTCTCTTTTACAATCACACTAAGTTCACTAGCAGCATCATTACCTTGAGATATAGATTCATTAAAATCTTCTCTAATCTCAGCGATAGAGTTTTTAACAGCATTAAATGAAACTTTTAATAAATCAAAATTTCTACGAGCAATCTCTATAAGCTTATCTATATCTTTAGCTGCGATGATTCCAGCTTCAATTAAAGATTTATTATTTAAAGCACTTTGATTTGTATTTTGAGATGAAGATTCTATGTTGTTTAGAGCATTTGTTACATTTTCAAGAGCATCTTGAATCTCATCCATAGAGCTTCCAATAGTATCAGCACTCATAGCTATATCTTCAGCAGATTTCATAGTATCTGTTGAGTATTTAAGCTCATCAGCTAATGATGAAAGCTCTTTTATATCATCTTCAGTTTGTGCTAATGCGTCTGATTGAATATCTATACCGTGGAGAGTTTTCTCAACAGAGAGTGCTATCTCTTGAGAATCGGCAGCTATTCTTTGTGAACCATCATTTATCTTAGCCACAAAATCACCAAGTTTATTTGTATATGTACTAACACTTCTAGCAGCTTCAACCGAGTAAACAGCTATCTTCGTTAGCTCCTCCATTTTTAAACTAAGAGCATTACCTTTTACACCATTACTTGTGATGATAGTGTTTGTTGAGCCGATACTTTTTATGATGTTATCTATGCTACCTTGAATCTTATTTACAAGTTCAGAGATAAACTCAGCATTTTTCTCACTCTCACCAGCTAAAGCACGAGTTTCATCAGCTACAACAGCAAAACCTTTACCATGCTCTTTTGCTCTTGAAGCTTCTATCGCAGCATTTAGTGCTAGTAGGTTTGTTTGGTCGGCGATCTTAGCGATAAAACCAACAGCATCACCAATATTTTGAGAAGATACTTTTAACTCTTCACTCTTTTTAGATGAATCTTGAGCAACCTCAACAGCATTATCCATTCTTTCAACAGAATCGCTAATCTTTGAAACTGAGTTCATAATGTTATCACCAGTAGCTATTGTTGATGATATAACAGAATCTATCGTTGAGTTCATTCTATTTATATTTAGGTTAATAGCTTTAACATTACTAAGTGCTTGTTCACTAGCTCCACTATTCTCCTCTGCTGCTGTTGCTATCTGCTCCATTGAAGATTTTAACTGCTCGATAGCACTCACACTCTCTTGAGCATTATCAAGTATCGTCATAGATATACCAGCGATACTTTCACTAATCTGTTGCTGTTTTGCTAAAGTGCGTTGTCTTCTTTTTGAGTTTTCACCTGAAGAGATAACTGCTGAAGATGAACTTGAACCTGAACTACTTTTTTTCATTAATGCCATTATAAAATCCTTTTATCTTAATCTAGTGTCGCATATAACGCTTCAGCGTTTTTTATATCTTCTCGAGATGGTTTTACTCTAATAGATACATACTTAGTATTTCCATTTTTATCAACAGAACGGAGAACAGTCGCATAAACCCAGTAAAAACCACCACCTTTTCTAGCATTTTTCACTATTCCTGTCCAAAACCCTTTTGTTTGAACATCATCCCAAAGAGATTTAAAAGCAGCTCTAGGCATATCTGGATGGCGAACAACATTGTGTGCTTCACCAATCAATTCATCAGCTCTTAGATTTGCTATTTTTAAAAAAGAATCACTCGCGTACTCAACTATACCTTTCTCATCTGTTTCAGATAAAAGATACAAATCATTATATAAAACTTCACCATCATCTAAAAATGTAAGTCCCTCTGTACTTATCTCATTATTGTTTTTTGACATTGTAACTCTCCAAATCAAACTTTTGAAATAGGATACTCTTAAAAAGCTAAAAATATATTAAAATTGTGAAAATTGGTGTACTATAAGTTGATAAATTAAAAATTTGTGGGGGTAAATTGAATGGTTATGGATTTAAGGGGTATCAAGTCTTAGAAATATAAGACTTGATTATTTAAGAGTGAAACTAGATATTATCTCTAATACCTAAATCTTCTACTAATTTAAGATATAAATCTTTTTTAGTTCTTTTGAAGTATTTCATAAGACGACGACGCTTACCAACTAATTTTAAAAGTCCAAGTCTTGAAGCATGATCTTTTTTGTATGTTTTAAGGTGTTCAGTAAGTTCCGCAATTCTTGTTGTTAAAAGTGCAATTTGAACCGCAGTTGAACCTGTGTCATTCTCATTTTTTCCGAATTTTTTTACTAATTCTTGTTTTTTAGCCGAATCTAAAGCCATAATAGCCTCCCGAGTGGTATAATAATCTAACTTAAAAATACAATATCTGAAAGTTGAAGTGGAATTATAACTAAAGTTTCTTTTAATTTCAACTTTTTTAGATATAATTTTCATCTATAAAGGTAATTTACACAATCAAAGCCTTAACTTTAAAAATAATGAAAGAGATAAACTATGTTAATTACTCGTGCTAGTGAATACGCTATATTATCTTTAATCGTTTTATCTAAAGCAGATTCACCTATGGATAGTGAGACATTATCTCGTGAGCTATCTATCTCAAAAAGTTTTTTAGCAAAAATATTACAATCTTTAGCAAAAAGTTCAATATTGAAATCTTATAAAGGTGTAAATGGTGGTTTTACACTTAACAAAACACCTAGTGAAATAAATATGTTAGAGATTATGACAACTGTTGAGGGTAAATCACCCGCTGTTTTTGATTGTTCTTCATCTGTAAATGATTGCCCATCTGATAAAGCGAATATATGCTCTATATGGCCATTTTTACATAAACTACAAGGTAAAATCGATATATTTTTAGCAGATTTAACCCTAGCTGATATTTTAGAATAATTGGTTTAATATTTTGGCAAAAAAAGTTACACTAAAAGAACAGATCGGTATCTCATTAAACTTTCTACTAGGTCAAAGAGACCTAAGTGTTGTTTTGTTTGTTATGTCTATCTTGGCTATTATTATTGTTCCACTACCATCTGCTATGTTGGATGTACTTCTAACTGTTTCTATGGCTATGGCTGTTTTGATTTTACTTATATCATTATATGTACCAAAACCTACCGATTTAACAACATTTCCAACCATAATCTTGATTATCACCCTATTTCGGCTCTCTTTAAACATAGCCACCACAAGGATGATTCTAAGTCATGGTCATGAGGGAGCTGCTAATGTAAGTAATATCATCACAAGTTTTGGTGATTTTGTTGTTGGTGGTAACTTTGTTATCGGGATAATAGTATTTGCTATTTTGGTACTAATCAACTTTATGGTTATCACAAAAGGTTCAACAAGGGTTGCTGAAGTTGCTGCTAGATTTACACTAGATTCTATGCCTGGTAAACAGATGGCAGTTGATGCCGACTTAAATGCTGGACTTATAGATGATGCTCAAGCTAAACAACGCCGTGCTGAAATTTTACAAGATGCCAACTTTTATGGAGCTATGGACGGTTCTAGTAAGTTTGTAAAAGGTGATGCTGTTGCTGGTATTATCATCACTATGATTAACATCATAGGTGGATTCCTTATTGGTGTTTTTCAACACGGTATGGATGTTAGTGATAGTGCTTCAACATTTACACTTTTAACTATTGGTGATGGTTTAGTTGGTCAGATTCCAGCACTTATTATGTCAACTGCTACTGGTATTATGATTACTCGCTCATCTGGTGAAGGTGACAACTTCGCTGAGGGTGCTATCAACCAGATGATGGGTAACGCAAAAATTATGATGATTGTTGGTGCTATCATGCTACTTTTTGCTATGGTTCCAGGGCTTCCAACTGCTTCTATGGGTCTTGTTGGTGTACTTTTTACAGCTCTTGGTTGGTCTATTATGAAATATGAAAAAGGGGAACTTAATATCTTAAATGTTGCTCAACAACTAAATACTAAAAATAAAGAACAAAAAGAGCAACAGGAGCAACAAAGAACTAAAAAACCTGAAAAAACAAATGAGGAGATAGCACAAGAGGAGGAGAAAGCATTAGAAGATATCTTAAAAGTTGAGATGCTAGAACTTACTCTAGGTTATCAACTCATAAGATTAGCTGATAAATCACAAGGTGGAGATCTACTTGAGAGAATCCGTTCTATGAGGAGAAAAATAGCTAGTGATTTTGGTTTTCTTATGCCTCAAGTTCGTATCAGAGACAACTTACATTTAGAACCACAACAATACCAAATTTTGCTAAAAGGTGTATCTATTGGTGAGGGTTCTATCGTGCCAGATAAATTTTTAGCTATGGACAGTGGTATGGCAACTGGTGAGATTAAAGGTGAAACTACCAAAGAACCTGCCTTTGGTCTCGATGCTATATGGATACCACCTAACCAAAAAGAGGATGCTATCATCAATGGATATACAGTTGTTGATCCTGCTACTGTTATATCTACACATATGAGTGAGCTTATCAAAAGAAATGCTGAAGATCTACTTACTCGTCAAGAGGTTCAAACACTTATCGATAAAATCAAGGTTGATTTCCCTGTTATTGTTGATGATGTTCTGAAAGTTGCTTCTATCGGATTGATTCAAAGAATCTTAAAAGCTCTTTTACATGAAAAGATACCTCTTAAAGATATGCTTAGTATTTTAGAGACTATCGCGGATATAGCAGAATATACAAAAAATGTTGAGATAATAACAGAACAAGTAAGAGCAAAACTAGCACGAATCATTACACAGATGTATGCTGGTGAGGATGGTACCATAAGACTTTTAACTTTTGATACAACATCTGAGCAGATGATGCTAGAGAAATCGCAAGAGAAAGATGGTGTTAGAAACCTAATGTTAAATGTTGGTGAGATAAATGCTCTAATTCAAGCAACAAGCACAAAAGCAGCTGAACTATTACAAAAAGGTGTATCACCTGTTGTGATTATTGTTGATCCACAACTACGAAGATCGATAGCTGAGATATTTGAGAGATTCTCACTTGATGTTATAACCCTATCACACGCAGAGATAGATTCAAGTGCTACTTTTGAAGTTATGGGCTCAATTAAAATTTAAAATTATAAAGGAAAATAAAACAGATGAAAGAAACAATACACCACTTATCGCACATAGATTTAGATGGTTATAGTTGTCAATTAATTATGCGTTATACACCATATAAGATTTTCAACTACAATGCGAACTATGGAGCAGAGGTTAAACAAAAGCTTGAGATGATTTTAGAAAATATAAAAAATTCTAAAGAGAAATCTATCATAATGATTACAGACTTAAATCTAACAGCAGATGAATCAAGATGGCTAAATAATGAGGTAAATAGATCTACAAACATTAGAATCATTTTACTAGATCATCATGGAAGTGGTGAGGAGAGTGCTAAAAAATATAAATGGTATTTTCTTGATGTTGAGAGATGTGCTACAAAAATAACTTACGATTATGTAAAAGAAAATTTTGAGTTCAATGAACCTACTTGGATGGAGAAATTTGTTAATGTTGTAAATGCTGTTGATCTATGGAAACAAGAGGAAGTTGAAAACTTTGAGTATGGTAAAGTTTGTATGAGACTTGTAAATGAAACAAGGGAATTAAACCGTGTTATGTTTGCTACTGAGGATAACAACTATAAACTTTCACTACTTCTTGAAGCATCAAAATATTTAGATAAAGATGATGCTCCAATCCTACTTGATGACAAGATTCATCAACTAAAAAAAGAGTTTTTTAAAGTTGAAAAGAATGGAACTCTTGATAATTTAGCTACAAAATATATAGTAAACCTACTTGGTCAAAAAAGATCTCAAAACACTATATATTATAAAGGTTATCGTGGTTTCTTAAGTTATGGTGTTGGAAATACATCTATCGTTGGTAACGGTTTCTTAGTTGAATACCCTGAATACGATTTTATCATAGATGTGAGCTTTAGAGGTGCGATAAGTCTAAGAGCAAACAACCAAGTAAGTGTGGCTCAAATCGCTAAAGAATTAGTAAATGGTGGTGGTCATCCAAACGCATCAGGTGGTAGGATTATGGGCTTTAAAGAGCAATACCGTTACGATAAAGTAAAACAACAAGTTGAACAACTTATCTATGATAAAGAATCTGTTGCTGGGAAACTGGAGTATAAAAAAGAAGAATCTAATTAGAGTAGATAAAACTATATTTATAGAGAAACTCTAAAAATCTTAACGAGAGGTTCTTAATCTTTTTAAGACCTAGAAAGTTTGGTAAATCACTATTATTATGATATACATTATAAAGATGATTTTAATATGCTTTATGGAGATACTTCATAGGCAAGAATCCTACTAAAGAGATAAATAAGTATCTAATTTTAGTGGGATTGATGTTAATGATGTTGAAGCGAGTTTTAAAAACTTCGACTTAAAGCTACTAAACAAGTATGAAAACGATTCACTGGAAAAAGTTATATTTATATTTCATGGGTGGGAGATACTTGTTTGTAAGAAAGTTTGAAAATTATAGTGAGTTTTTGGATAAATTGTATAGATTACACATTCAACATATAAAGGTATTTGATTTTTTGGGAGATATAAGTGGTGGGTCCTATGTGACTCGAACACATGACCACTCCGTTATGAGCGGAGGGCTCTAACCAACTGAGCTAAAGACCCACTAAAAACAAACTTTTGATTTGTTAGGTTGAAATTATATTCAACACTAACTTAAACTTTGCTTAGGTTCTTTTATTTTATACAATACAGCGTATAAAAGTGGTACATATACCAGATTTAATACAGTTGCCCATGCTATACCGAATCCTAATGCTATCGCCATTGGTTGAAGAATCATCGCTTGACCTGACGCGAAGAAGATTAGAGTTGATAACCCTAGAACTGTTGTAAGAGATGTAAGTAGAATCGGTCTTAACCTTGTTTTTGCTTTACTCATCAAATCCTCTGTATCTTTAGCATTTTTTATAAAGCTTACCATAATTAAACCATCATTTACAACAACACCAGCTAACCCTACTGTACCTATGAGACCTGTCATTGTCATATTTAGCCCCATCACTAAATGACCAAAATAGACACCAAAGAGAACTAAAGGAATCGTACTTATAACTATGAGTGATTTAAGGATAGAATCAAACAGCCATACTAAAGTGATAAAGATTAAAAAGATTGCTATAACAGCAGATTGAAGCATCTCTTTTTGGTTTTTAGAGTTCTCTTTCTCCTCACCTTTTATCTCTACATCATAACCATCATTTTTAAGTTTAGTTAATGCTGGTTCTAGCTTTTTCATCACCTCAGCTGAAGTTATGATATTTTTATCTAAAGAGGCAAAAACACTTCTGATTCTGACACCATCTTCTTTATTTAATGCCACAAAACCTTGTACCATCATAAAATCACAAATATCTTTTAGTGCTACAAACTGGTTTGTTGATGGTATCTGAATCTCTATCCTATTTATAGATTTAATCTTCTCATTAGCATCACTCTCTATCTTTATACGGATGATTCCTGTCTCATTAAACATCTTCCCATACTCACCCTTTAGATAGTAAGCTCTCAACTCCATAGATACAATCTCCTCATTAAACCCTAACTCTTGACCATATCGATTTACTCTAAGTTTTAGCTCTTTCTCACCTATGTCAGCATCATTAGCGACATCGTGAACACCATTTATAGCTTTAAGTTTATCACCTAAATAATTTATACCATCTATGATAGAGAGTTCATCTTTTGAGCTTAAGCTTATCTCTATATCGTGAGCAACGATTCCAGCACCCGGAACTTTAGCAGCTAGCTCCTCATAAACCAACTTACCATTTTCCCTTTTATCTCTAAACTCCTCTAAAAGCTTCTCAATATCTTTAGATATATCTTTAGCATCTCTATCCCTTTTTAGAATCTCAGCATCATATTCCACAGATAGATAAGGACTTATATATCTATCAAAAAAGTTACTAGGAGCTCTCTCATGTAGATCTATAAATATATGAAATAGATTCTCACCCATCTTAGCTTTACTCTTAGCATCTAGCCTAAAACCTGTCACAGATGTTATAGATGAAACAGAATCTTTGTTCAAACTAGCTAAAAGTTTTTGCTCTATTGGTGTAACTTTTTTCTCTGTATCTTCTAGTTTATTGTTGATATTCACCTTACCACTTACATAAATTTGTGTATTATCAAAATCTGGAAAAATCTGAAATTTAGAATTTTTCATCAACACAAATGTTAAACTAAGTATAGAAACCACCATCACAAATAGTGAGATATATTTTGTTCTAAACACAAAATGTAGAGTTCTACTATGCCAATGGTGTAGCTTTTTCCACAATCTTTTGGTAAAACTCTCATCATGTGAAACTTTTAAAAAGTCGTGAGCATGAAGTGGTAGAAAGTAAAAAGCCTCAAATAGTGAAGATAGTAGTAAAACTGTTATCATTATAGGTATGATTTTTATAAAAGTACCCATCTCCCCTGTTAAAATAAGCATAGGTAAAAAAGCAAAAATGGTAGTAAGAGTAGCTGTTAAAACTGCTGGAAACATCTCAGTAGCTCCAACGATACAAGCTTCTCTCCTCTCCATCCCTTCCTCTAGGTGTCTATAAATATTTTCAGCAACAACTATCGCTTCATCTACCAACATACCTAAAGCTATCAAAGCACCTAAAAGTGAAAGCATATTTAGACTATTACCCATAAGATCTGTAACGATAA